>Ga0181534_10000157_pt1 | contig 48128 bp, 47 predicted proteins | sample PEATcosm2014_Bin_37_FD_119758 | JGI IMG/M metagenome (GOLD analysis project Ga0181534, IMG submission 119758) | Peatland microbial communities from MTU Mesocosm Facility, Houghton, MI, USA - PEATcosm2014_Bin17_10_metaG | ecosystem: Environmental > Terrestrial > Soil > Wetlands > Peat | place... | reverse complement strand
CGCCCGTCCCGCGGACGCGCGGCCCCGCTGAGGCGCGCTCCCGCGGAGCTAGCCCGCGCTCTTGCGGAACACCACCACGAACCGGTCCGTCTTGCCAAGCGCGGGGCCCTTGTAGCTCACTTGATCGCGCGCATCGTCGGGCCTTCTCAATAGATCGCTTTTGGCCATGACCTTGAGACCGTGGGATTCGAAGTCTTCGATCGCATAGCTTTCATCGATGCGATGCAAGGTGGAAGCCACGGAACTGCCGCTTCCCGGCCTCGCCGAGTGGTCCACCAACAACAGCACTCCGCCTGGTTTCAATGCGCGGGCCAGCTGAGCGAGCACCGCGCGGGTATCGATCTTGGGCCAGACGCCCTCCGAATCCAGCCAGTACAGGTCGTGATACACCTTGATCAGGAAAACCGCGTCCAGACTCCCCGCCTCGAGGTTCATGCGATTGAGATCGAGCGTCTCGTGCTCGACATTGGGCAGGCGGTTCTTCGCCAAGCGCGCTTGCAGCGGGCCGTCGCTCCAATGATCGAAGGCGGCATTGTTGATCATGAAGACCTTGCCCTTCGGCCCGACGATGTAGCTCGCCAATTCGCTGTAGTAGCCGTCTCCGGCGAGCACGTCGGCGACCCGCATGCCCGGCTCGATGCCGGTGAGCCGCAGCACATCGGCCGGATGGTCCAGCGGGTCGCGCTCGAGATCGGCGGCGCTGCGCGCCGGGTTTGCGACGGCCGCATCGAATCGGTCGGCCGCGTTCGCCTGGATGGCCGCGAGCAGGCAGGCTGCGCACAGCAGTAAGGGGGTTTTGCTCACGAGCGTGCCAACGAGATTGCGCATCAGAGGAATTCTCCCGTTCTTGCCGCTGGCGGCGCGGCCCTCGTGGTATCGATCAGGAACAGTGCGATCAAGGTGACGACCCCCGCCGCCGACAGATAATACCCGACGTAGGCCACGCCGTAATGCGTGGCCAGCAGGGCTGCAATCGACGGCGCGAGCGAGGCGCCGAGTATTCCGGCGAAATTGAACGACAGAGAGGTTCCCGTGTAGCGCACCGCGGTCGGAAACAAGCGGGCGAGAGCACTGCCCAGCGGGCCATAGGTCAGACCGCTCGAAGCAAAGCCGAGTGCCAGGAACACGAGGACGCTGAGCGTGCCATGGCTCGAGAACAGCGGCCGGAACGCGAAGCCGAAGGCCATGATCAGGACCGTGGCGATCATCAGCATGGCGCGCTCGCCGATGCGATCGGCGATGACCGCGGAAAACGGAATGGTCAAGGCGAAAAACAGCACGCCGATCATTTGCAGAATCAAGAACTCCTGGCGGCCGAACCCCAGCGCGCTGGTGGCCCACCCCAGCGCGAACAGCGTCATCAGATAGAACACGATGAACGTCGTGGTCGCGCCCAGAGTCCCCAAAATGAGCTCGCGGGGATATTTCGCCAGAACGACCATGAAGGGCACGCGCACTCGCTCGCCCTGCGCGATGCTGCGCTTGAATGCCGGCGTTTCAACCAGCTGCAGCCGCACATAAAGCCCCACCAGCACCAGCACGGCGCTGGCCAGGAAGGGCACCCGCCAGCCCCAGCTGAACAGCTGCGCGTCCGTCAGATTATTGGCCATCAGCAGGAACACGCCGGTGGAACACAGGAATCCAAGCGGTGCGCCGAGCTGCGGGAAGCTCCCGTACCACGCCTGCTTCCCCGGCGGTGCGTTCTCGGTCGCGAGCAGCACGGCGCCGCCCCACTCCCCGCCCAAGCCCACGCCCTGCCCGAATCTGCAAAGCGCGAGCAATCCCGCCGCCAGCACGCCGATGGAGGCGTAGGTGGGCAGCAAGCCGATGCAAACGGTTGAAATGCCCATGGTCAGCAGGGCAGTGACCAAGGTGGCCTTGCGTCCGATGCGATCGCCGAAGTGCCCGAACAGGGCCGATCCTATGGGCCGCGCGAAGAACGCCAGCGCGAATGTCGCCAGCGACTGCAGCTGTGCGGTGGCCAGATCGCCTTTGGGAAAGAATAGCCTCGGAAACACCAGCACCGCGGCCGTGGCGTAAATATAAAAGTCGAAGAACTCGATCGTGGTGCCGATGAGGCTCGCAAACAGGATGCGGCGGGTTTGCGGCGCGTCGGGCCGGGATATCGCATCGAGCAATGAGGGGGACTCCACTGGCGGTTGGGAATCCTCCGATATTAGCAGCGCAACAAAAGGCGCGGATAGTAAACGCGCGCGCAGTTTGACTTAGGGTGACGCGTCAGGGATGCCCCCCTCGAGAACCTCCCCCTCCCCGCGAACCGCTCGGAATGGACGGAGTCGAGCGCCCGGCCGGCGCCCCCCGATAGGATCCGGACGCATGGCCGCCGCGCCGATCGCCGCCGCGCCCGGGCCCCACGCGGTAACCTCCGCCCCAGAACCCGTAATCGTATCCGTACGGCTCGTAGTAGCCGCCGTCGTAGCCGCCATAGTAGCCGCCGTCGTAGCCCACTCCAACTGTTCCGCCCACGCAGGCGTACAGCATCGTCAGCGCAAGAGCCCCCAGGCAGGCGGCCATCCAACGTTTGCAGATGACGTTGTTCATTTCGGCTCCGCCTTGGTGTCGCTGCCGGTCCACTCCATCAGCCCGAACGGCGCACCCGCCGGATCGGCGACCACCGCGGCGTGGCCGCCGTGGCGATCCACATGCGGCTCGACCAACACCCGCCCACCCGACGCCACCACCTTGGCCGCCGTGTCAGCCGTATTGTCGACTCTGATGAAGTTAAGCCAGTGGGGATGGCGGTGCGTGGTATCCGCCGGAAAGGCATTGGCGCTCGCGCGCGCGAAGTTGTCGTTCGAGAGGATCACATGCTCCATGCCGTCCTCGCTCGCGAGTTCAAAGACATCGTACGAGAACACCTGTTGGTAGAAACCAGCCTCGGCGTCCGGATCCTTGCAGAGCAACGAACTCCAGATCCACTCTCCGGGCGCCGCCAGAAAATCGGGGGTATCGCCGCTGCTCGATGCGAGAATCGCAAACACGCCGCCCTCCGGATCTGAGAGCACCGCCTGCCGTCCCCGCCGCGGATAACTCTTCGCATCCGACACCACTTTGGCGCCGTGCTCCAGCGCCGTTCGCTTCGCGGCATCGACATCGCGAACCGCGATGAACGTGAGCCACGCGGACTGCCGGCGTTCGCCGGCCGGCATCGGCTTCTGCAGCAGGCCGCCGACCGGGCGCCCGTCCGCCAGCGCTACCGCGTAGTCGGAATCGCCCGCATGAATTGTTTGAAACGTCCAGCCAAACAAGCCACCATAGAAGCGCTCGGCGGCGGCGAGGTCCGGCGTCACCAGATCGGCCCAGACCATCTTGCCGATGTGATGCTCCGCGCTCGCGGGGGTGTTGAGAGGCGGCAGCTCGAAGGACGCCGCCCGCGAGGGCGCACCCCCGGTGCACAGCAGCAGCGAAACAAGACCAACCGGCCAGAGATAATTGAGCCGACGAACGCTGCCCATATCGAGTTCCTTGTTAGTACGTGTGCCGTGCCACGCCACACTTTGTGAAGCAATGCTGCGCCGGCCCGGGCCGATACTCTGTACGTCCGGGGACAGAAGTTATTGTCGGAAAGCGCCTACCCCAAGATGCCAGCCTTGCGCCTTCCTCCGTGCGTTACCGCACAGATATGCGTGAACTCTGCGTGCACAGTGAGTTTAGTCAAAAGGAACACCCATGACGGCCGCCCATGCAGGATAAGGCCCCGCAGGCAAATCGTGGGATGGTCCTGGCGGTGCGCGGCAGCGTCGTTGACGTGCGCTTTGAGCAATGCCTGCCGCTCATCTATTCCGTATTGCACGCCGGCGCCGACGGGCAGATCGTCATCGAGGTGATGACGCAGCTCGATGCGAAGCGCGTGAGGGGCATTGCTTTGACGCCCACGCAAGGCTTGGCGCGAGGGATGCCGGTCACGGACACGGCTGCTCCCCTGCAGGCGCCGGTCGGCAAGACCATCATTGCGCGCATGTTCGATGTCTTCGGCCGCGCCATCGATCGCGGACCGCAACCGCCGGATGTCCGGTGGCGAAGCATCCACCGGGCCCCGCCGCCGCTGTCCGAGCGATCCACGCAGTCTGAAATGTTCGAGACGGGCATCAAGGCCATCGATGTGCTGGTGCCTCTGGAGCGCGGCGGCAAAGCGGGATTGTTCGGCGGCGCGGGCGTCGGCAAGACGGTGCTGCTCACCGAGATGATTCACAACATGGTCGGACATCAGCATGGAGTGAGCATCTTTTGCGGTATCGGCGAGCGCTGCCGCGAAGGCGAAGAGCTGTACCGCGAGATGAAGGCCGCCGGCGTGCTGCAAGACATGGTGATGGTCTTCGGCCAGATGAACGAACCGCCGGGCAGCCGCGCGCGCGTCGGACCCGTGGCGCTCACCATGGCCGAGTATTTCCGCGACGACGAGCATCGGGATGTTCTGCTGCTGATTGACAATATCTTCCGTTTCATCCAAGCCGGTATGGAGGTGTCGGGTCTCATGGGACAGATGCCGTCGCGGCTGGGCTACCAGCCCACCATCGCCACGGAACTGGCGGGTCTGGAGGAGCGCATCGCCAACACGCATGCCGGCGCCATCACATCGATCCAAGCGGTCTATGTGCCGGCGGACGACTTGACCGACCCGGCCGCGGTGCACGTATTCTCACATCTCTCCGCCTCGATCGTCCTGTCGCGCAAGCGCGCCGGCGAAGGTCTCTATCCGGCGATCGACCTGCTCCAATCGAGCTCGAAGATGGCGACTCCTGGCATCGTCGGCGGCCGCCACTACGAATTGGCGCAGCGAATTCGGCGCACGCTCGCCCAGTACGAGGATCTCAAGGACGTCATCGCCATGCTCGGCCTGGAACAGCTTTCCCCGGAAGACCGCAAGACCGTCGCGCGCGCGCGCCGTCTGGAACGCTTCCTGACGCAGCCGTTCTTCGCCACCGAACAGTTCAGCGGGATCAAAGGCAAGCTCGTAAGCCTGAAAGACTCCCTCGATGGCTGCGAGCGCATACTGCAGGACGAATTCAAGGACTACCCTGAAAGCTCGCTGTACATGATCGGCGCGATCGGGGAGGCCCGCAAAGCCGCGCCGCAAACCCAGCCGGCGACCGCACAGAGCGCCGCGAAGGTTCAATGAATCTCAAAGTCCTTCTGCCGTTCGGGGTGTTCGCGCAGATCACGGGCGTGTCGCGCATCGTCGCCGAGACTAGCACCGGATCGTTTGGACTATTGCCCCACCGGCTCGACTGCGCTGCGGCGCTGGTGCCCGGCATCCTGACCTACACGACGCCCGGCGAGGGCACGGTCTATATCGCCGTCGATGAAGGCGTGCTGGTCAAGAGCGGTGCGGAGGTGCTGATCTCCGTGCGCCGCGCCGTCGGCGGTACCGATCTTCGCGCACTTCACGAGAAGGTCAAACGCGAGTTCCTGGTGATCGATGCGCAAGCCCGCGAAGTTCGCGCCGCGGTCGCCAGAATGGAGGCCGCCTTCGTCGGCCGCTTTGCCGAGTTTCAACATGGACGATGAAGACACGGTCTTTCTACGGCAGGTGACGGCCAAGGCGGCCCGCAAGCTCGCGGCCCAGCGCGAGGGAACGCAAACGGTGTGGTTTGGCCTCGGCATGATGGGATTGATCGGCTGGTCCGTGGCGGTGCCGACGCTGCTCGGCATCATGCTGGGCGTGTGGTTGGATCGGCACCATCCCGGACGCCACTCATGGATGCTGTCGCTGCTCATCGGGGGATTGGTCATCGGCTGTGCCAACGCCTGGCACTGGGTGTCCGCAGAACACCGGACTATGCACGGGCCGCATGACAAACACGCGGGTGCGGATGATGCGGATGATGCGGATGAATGAATCCACGATCCTCGTTCCGGCGCTGCTCGCCGGCGTCGCGCTGGGAACAGTCTTTTATGGCGGCCTTTGGTGGACCGTTCTGCGCAGCGTGGCGTCCAGGAACTTGAGCGCTTGGTTGGCCGGCAGTTTTCTGCTGCGAGCGGGGATTTCCGTGTGCGGCTTTTATTTCGTTGCACACGCCGATTGGCGCCGGCTGCTCGCCTGCCTGCTCGGCTTCGTCGCTGCCCGCGTCGGCGTGACGCGGCTCACCCGGATGGAGAGGTCCGGCCCGTGAACTTGAGCTCGGACCAACAGATTCTGTGGCAGCACGGCTTCATGAAGCTCAACGGCACGATGATCACCACCTGGGCGGTGATGGCCGTCATGTCGCTGGGAGCGAAGCTGATCACCCGCAGGCTGACCGTCGCCGGGAATATTTCGCGCTGGCAGGCCGCGCTCGAAATGATCGTCGCCGCCATTCGCCGCCAGGTCAAGGATGTGGGGCTGCCCCAACCGGACAAATATCTCCCCTTCCTGGGCACCGTCTTCCTGTTCGTGGCCGCGGCGAACCTTTTTACCGTGATACCCGGCTACGAGCCGCCGACCGGTTCGCTCTCGACCACGGCGGCGCTGGCGCTCTGTGTATTCATCGCGGTGCCGCTGTTTGGTATCCGCGAGCAGGGTCTCGGCGCGTATCTGCGAGCCTATTTGGCCCCCACTTTCATCATGATGCCGTTCAATATCATCAGCGAACTGTCGCGGACGCTGGCCCTGGCCGTGCGCCTGTTCGGCAACATGATGAGCGGAGTGATGATCATCGGCATCCTGCTCACGATCACACCCTATTTCTTTCCCATCGTCATGACCGCGCTCGGTCTGCTGACCGGCATGGTTCAAGCCTACATTTTCAGCATTCTTGCCGCGGTCTATATAGCGGCCGCCACCCGCACTCAATCGCAAAGGTAATTCCCATGGATAGCACGACTCTCATCGCACTCGCATCGATCGTCACGGCCGGCCTCACCATCGCCGTCGGCTGCATAGGCCCGGCGCTCGGCGAGGGCCGGGCGGTTGCGATCGCTCTGTCTTCGCTGGCACAGCAGCCTGATGCCTCCGCCACCATCACGCGGACTCTGTTCGTGGGCCTGGCGATGATCGAGTCGCTGGCCATTTACTGCTTCGTCGTCTCCATGATCCTGCTGTTCGCCAACCCGTTTTGGAGCCATGTCATCGCTCAAGCCGGCGGTAAATGAGCCATGCTCATCGACTGGTTCACCGTCGGGGCGCAGGTGCTGAATTTCCTCATTCTGGTGTGGTTGCTGAAGCGATTTCTCTACAAGCCCATTCTCGATGCCATCGACTCCCGTGAAAAGCGCATCGCCGCCGAACTTGCCGATGCCGCGGCGAAACAGACGGCGGCGGACGTTGAGCGCGACGAGTTCCGCGCCAAGAGCAAAGCGCTCGACGACCAGCGCAGTTCCCTTCTCGCCAGGGCCGCGGAAGAGGCCAAGGCCGAGCGTGAGCGTTTGCTGGCGCAGGCCCGCAAGGAGGTGGACAGCCTGCGCGCGAATCAGGAGAGCGCGATACGCGGTGATCAGGCGAGACTGGGCCATGAGCTCGCCCGCTTGGCCGGCAGGGAGGTCTTTGCCATCGCGCGCAAGGCGCTTGCGGATCTCGCCGCGGCCGGACTCGAAGAGCGCATGGGAGAGATATTCACGCGCCGCTTGCGCGAAATGGACGATAGTGTCAGAGAGTCGCTCGCGGCCGCGCTCGAGGCACCCTCGGCAGCCGCCGTCCTGCGCACTACATTCGAGATGCCGCCGAATGACAGAGCCGCGATTCAAAACGCGCTCAACGAAGCCTTTTCCGCCGACGTGCGCATCCGGTTCGAAACTGCTCCCGACGCGATCTGTGGAATAGAGCTGCGGGTGAACGGACAGAAGCTGGCCTGGAGCATTGCGGAATATCTGGCAGCGCTCGAGCAGCAGGTCAGCTCGCTGCTGGACGCGGAACTATCGCCGGCGCAGGGGGCCGCGGCAACGACGCCCGCCGCGCCCGTCGCACCCGCCGCACCCGCCGCGCCCGCCGCGCCCGCCGCGCCCGTCGCACCCGTCGCGCCCGTCGCGCCCGTCGCGCCCGCCTCGCCCGCCTCGCCCGCCGTGGCCGCCGATCAGGCCGCAGCCACATGACACCGCCCGCCGTTCTGCAGGGCGGGTTCGACTCCGCGATCGCCGCCCTGCGTCAGGTGCGCGAATCCTTCACTCCGCAACTGATCAGCCGCGAAGTCGGCGTCGTCACGAGTGTCTCCACGGGCATCGCCACGGTGTCGGGCCTTCCCGGCGCGGGCTTCGAAGAATTGCTGCAATTCCCGGGCGAACTGATCGGCATTGCATTCAATGTGGATGAGCAGGAGATAGGCGTCGTCTTGTTGGGGGACTATCAGGGTCTGCAAGCGGGCGGCGAAGTCACTCGCACTGGCAGAGTCATGGACGTGGCGGTGGGAGATGCGCTGATCGGCCGGGTGATCGACCCGCTGGGCAAACCGCTTGACGGCAAGGGGGCTGTTGCCGCAACCGGCCGCCGGCCGGTGGAGCGGCCGGCGCCGCCCATCATGGACCGCGCGCCGGTGATCGTACCCCTGCAAACCGGGCTCAAGGTCGTCGACGCCATGATTCCCATCGGCCGCGGCCAGCGTGAACTGATTCTCGGCGATCGTCAGACCGGCAAGACAGCCGTCGCCATCGACACGATCTTGAATCAGCGCGCTAACGGTGTGATCTGCGTGTATTGCGCCATCGGCCAACGCGCTTCCGCCGTGGCCAAGGTCGTCGCCCAGCTGCGCGAGCATGGCGCGATGGACTATAGCGTGGTGGTCGTCGCCGAAGGCAACGAGGCGCCGGGCCTTGCCTATGTCACACCCTACGCCGCGACCAGCATCGCGGAATATTTCATGGAAGCCGGCCGCGACGTGCTCATCGTCTACGACGATCTGACGCAGCACGCCCGCAGCTACCGCGAGCTTTCTCTGCTGCTGCGTCGTCCTCCCGGGCGCGAAGCGTTCCCCGGCGACATCTTCTACATCCACTCTCGGCTGCTGGAACGGGCGACGCACCTTCGCAAGGAACGCGGCGGCGGTTCGCTCACGGCGCTGCCCATCATCGAAACCGAAGCGCAGGACATCTCCGCCTACATTCCGACGAATCTCATCTCCATCACCGACGGCCAAATTTACCTCTCCCCGACGCTATTCGAACTGGGGATCCTGCCGGCGGTCGACGTCGGCGAATCCGTATCGAGAGTGGGCGGCGCCGCCCAGCGGGCCGCGTACCGCGCGGTGGCGGGTACGCTGAAGCTCGCCTACTCGCAGTTCGAGGAATTGGAGGCTTTCGCCCGCTTCGGCACCCGCCTCGATGAATCCACCCGCCGGATCATCGAACACGGGCGGCGCATCCGCGCCTGCCTCAAGCAGCCGGAGTCCCAGCCGGTGCCGCTGCTCGAGCAGATTGTCGTGCTGCTGGCTTTGGCGGCAGGACTCCTCGATCAGGTGCCGCTCGACAAGCTGCCCGACGCCGAGGTGGCATTGCGCGGCGCGGCCGGGGAGATCCCGGCGGACATTGCCGCACGATTCGCCACCGCCGACAAGTTGAGCGACGAGGATCGGCAGACGGCTCTACGAATCGCCGCCAGGGCGCTCGCGCCGCTCCAGTCGGGCCCCGCAGTCAATCCGGCGACGAAGTCCGCGCAGTGAGCGGGGCAACCGAAAGTCTCGGCCGAAAAATCACCGGCGCCCAGGATCTCAAGGCCGTTGTCCGCTCGATGAAGGCCCTGGCCGCCAGCAGCATCGGACAATACGAGAGGGCCATCGAATCGCTGGCCGACTATTACCGTACGGTGGAACTTGGATTGTCCGCCTGTCTGCGCAGCACGGCATCGGTTTCGTACGGAGAGAGCAAAATGCCGGCGCAGCCCGTGGGTGCGGTCATTTTCGGTTCCGACCAAGGTCTGGTCGGCCGTTTCAACGAGGTGCTGGCGGAATTCGCGGTGAGGACACTCGCGGCGCTGCCGGGCAGAGCCGGGAAAATCTGGGCGGTGGGCGAACGCATGCACGCTCTCGCGACGGACGCCGGTCTGTCCGCGCCCAGCCTCCTGCCGGTACCGGGATCTGTCGAGGGCATCACGACCCTCGTTGGACGGATTCTCATCGACATTCAGGCGGCGCGCGAGCGTGGCGATGTCGCCGAACTGCATATCTTTTATAACCACCCGGTATCGTCGACCGTCTACGAGCCCGTCGGCGAGCGGCTGCTGCCCCTCGACCGTCTTTGGCAGGCCAAATTTGCCGCAGTGGCCTGGCCCACGGTGAACCTGCCAGAAGTCATTGAGGGTGCAGCGCCGGCGCTCGAAGCCTTCGTCCGCGAATATCTCTTTGTGCTGTTGTTCCGGGCCTGCGCACAATCCCTGGCCAGCGAAAACGCCAGCCGCTTGGCCGCCATGCAGCGCGCGGAGAAGAACATCGAACAGATTCTTGGCGAGCTCAGGCGCACCTTTCACCGGGTTCGCCAGGAATCCATCGACGAAGAACTGTTCGACGTAATTGCCGGCTTCGAGTCGCTGTCCCGCCGGCAATCGCTCCCGCGGCAGGAGTAGGAATGGCTACGGAGGCGGCGCCCTCGTCGAGCGGCTTGAGCGAAGCGGAGGCGCGCCGCCGCCGGCAGCAATTCGGCCAAAACTCCATGCCGGACACCGCACTGCATCCCCTTCGCCGTGTGCTGAAGAAATTCTCCGCTCCCGTGCCCTGGATGCTCGAAGCCACGGTCGTGCTGGAACTGTCCCTCGGCAAGCTCGTCGAAGCGGCAATCATCGGCGCCCTTTTGGTCTTCAACGCCGCGCTCGGATATTTCCAGGAGAGCCGTGCCCAGGCCACCCTGGCGGCGCTCAAATCCCGGTTGGCGCTGAACGCTTCCGTCAGACGCGATAACCAGTGGAAAACGGTGCCTGCTGCCGACCTGGTGCCGGGCGATGTAGTGAAGCTGTCCTTGGGGGGCGTGGTCGCGGCCGATGTACGTATTACGGCGGGGGACGTGCTGCTGGATCAATCCATGCTGACCGGCGAATCGATTCCCATCGAAGCGGGATCGGGCGTGCAAACATATGCCGGCGCTTTGGTACGACGAGGCGAAGCCGTTGCGGAGGTCACCGCCACCGGAATTCGCACCAAGTTCGGCCGCACTGCCGAGCTCGTCCGCACCGCCCACGTCGTCAGTTCGCAGCAGTCGGCGGTGTTTCGCGTGGTCCGCAATCTCGCCGCCTGCAACGGCGTCATCATCGTCATTCTGCTGGCGTATGCCTACTTTCTCCGCATGCCGGCCGCCGACATGGTCGCGCTCGGACTCACGGCCGTACTCGCTTCGATCCCGGTCGCGCTGCCCGCCACCTTCACCCTGGCATCCGCCTTCGGGGCACGGGCACTGGCGAAGCTCGGCGTTTTACCGACGCGCCTCTCCGCGGTCGACGAAGCGGGGACCATGGACGTGCTGTGCGCCGATAAGACGGGCACATTGACACGCAATGAACTTCGCGTGACCAAGGTTCAGGCGATGCCGGGACTCGACGAGGCGCACGTCCTGGCGCTTGCCGCGCTCGCGAGCTCCGATGGTGGGCAAGACCCGGTCGACGCGGCCATTCGTGCAGCCGCCGCGATCCAACCGGTCGCCGACGCGCCTCCATTGATCAAGTTCACGGCCTTCGATCCGGCCACCAAGATGTCCGAGGCGTTGGTCGGGGATGCAAGCACGGCCGTGCGCGTGGTGAAGGGCGCGTTTGCCACCATCATCGGCCTGGCGGCGCCGCCGGCAGCCGCGACTGCCGCGGCGGCTGAATTGGAAGGTCAGGGATACCGAGTACTGGCGGTCGCCGCCGGCGCGCCGGGCGCAGCGCGCCTCGCGGGTCTCATAGCGCTCAGCGCCCCCCCTCGCGCCGACTCGGCGGCGCTGATCAGTGAATTACACGGCCTCGGGGTTCGTACCGTCATGGTGACGGGAGACGCTGCCGCGACCGCCGCCATCGTGGCGCATCTGGTCGGGCTCGAGGGCGCCGTCAGTCCGCCGGGGCCGATCGCGGGCGGGGCGAGCCCGGAGCAGTTCGCCGTGTTCGCCGGCGTTCTGCCCGAGGACAAATTCAAACTCGTCGCCGCATTCCAGAAGAGCGGACACATCGTCGGCATGTGCGGCGACGGCGCCAATGACGCGCCGGCGCTGCGCCAGGCGCAGGTCGGCATCGCGGTGTCGACCGCCACCGACGTTGCCAAATCCGCCGCGGGCATGGTGCTGACCAAGCCGGGACTCGCGGGCATCGTGGCGGCCGTCAAGGAGGGAAGGGTGACCTTCCAGCGCATACTCACTTACACGCTCAACTCGATCACCAAGAAAATCGTCCAGGTATTGTTGCTCGCGTTCGGTCTGATCATGACCGGACACGCGATCCTCACCCCGCTGCTCATGGTGCTCATCATGATCACCGGCGATTTTCTCGGCATGTCTCTGACGACCGACCGCGTTCGGCCATCGCCGCGGCCGAATGCGTGGCGTATCGGCAATCTGACCATTGCCGGCGCATTCATGGGAATCGGCGAACTGGTTTTCTGCGCCGCGGTGCTGGTCGCCGGCATCCGGGTTCTGGGATTCGGCGTGGCGCAGCAGCAGACGCTGGCCTTTGTCCTAATCGTGTTCGGCAATCAGGCCACCACCTATAATAATCGGGCACGCCTGCGGCTGTGGTCGTCCCGTCCCAGCATTTGGCTCGTTGCTTCGTCGGTCATCGACGTTCTGATCGCTTCGATTCTCGCGATTGGCGGAATCGCGATGAAGGCCATACCGGCCTCGGTCGTGCTGGGTACACTGGCGGCGGCGGCCGGCTTCGCGGTGCTCTGGGACTTTGCGAAGGTACCCGTCTTTCGGCGGCTGAATATAAGTTGAACCAGTCAGGTGCGCATGAACATCAAGTCCGGCGATTTTCGGGTACGGGAAGGAGATGCAGTCGACCTCAAGAAATGGCCGACGATCGTCGAGCCCGTGTACCGGACGAGCGCGGAATATCAAGACCTGCTGAGCAGGCACGTCAAAGCTCTCAGTGCCCAGCAAGAGCTGCTCTACGCCTCGGACCGCTACGCCGTACTGCTGATCTTTCAAGCCATGGACGCGGCGGGAAAGGACGGTGCGATTGCGCACGTGATGTCGGGAGTCAATCCGCAGGGTTGCCAGGTGTTCAGCTTCAAGCATCCCAGCGCGGCGGAATTGAAGCACGATTTTCTCTGGCGCACCACCCGCGACCTGCCCGAGCGCGGGCGAATCGGCATTTTCAACCGCTCCTACTACGAAGAAGTGCTGATCGCGCGGGTGCATCCGCAGATTCTGCGCGGCGAAGGCCTGCCGGATGCAACGGCGGACGAAAAGACCCTTTGGCATGAGCGATATCGCTCCATCGTGAATTTGGAAAGGCACCTGGACCACAACGGCACGCGCATCATCAAGTTCTTCCTGCATCTGTCCAAGGAAGAGCAGCGCAAGCGGTTCATCGACCGCATCGATCAGCCGGAGAAGAACTGGAAGTTCAGCCTGGGGGATGTCGAGGAGCGCAAGTTCTGGAAGGACTACATGCGGGCCTACGAGAAATGTATCGCGGCAACCAGCACCCGGTTCGCGCCCTGGTACGTGGTCCCCGCCGACGACAAGCTCAATACCCGTCTCATCGTGTCCCGCATCGTGCTCGATACCGTCGAAGCCCTCGAATTGAGCTACCCGAAGACCAGTGCCGCCCGCCGGCGCGAGCTCGAGTCTCTGCGCAAGAAGCTGGCCAAGTGAAATCGTCGCCCTGAGCGCGCCGGCGTCCCGCTCAGCGCAGCAGCGCCGCGTAGGACTTTCTATCGGCGGCGTAGCAGCCGCAGGCAGCCGCCTGGAGCCCCCGGCGGTTCAGCACGACGAGTTTCCCGCGCTGGTACTCGATCAACCCGGCGCGTTGCATGTCGCCGGCGGCGGTGGTGATGCCGACCCGGCGCACCCCCAGCATATAAGCCAGGAACTCGTGAGTCACATGGAAGGTGTTGGCGTGAGCTCGATCCTGAGTCATCAGCAGCCAGCGGGCGAGACGCGGCCCGATGAGATGGAAGCGCAGACACGCCGCGGAAACCGCGAACTGGGACATCAGCACGTATAGATAGCGGTTGAGGCAACTCTGCAGTGCCGGGCTGCGCACCAGTTCGCTGCGAAACGCCGCGGACGCCACGCGCCAGGCCTTTCCGGGGCCCTGCACCACGCCGTGCAGCGGCGTGATCATCACACCCAGGACGAGATGAGCGCCGACCATTCCTTCGCGTCCGACCATGCCCACCTCCAGCACCGGTTTGCCGTCGATCGGCGTGACCAGCGAGATCGTGGCGACGGTTGGGAAGTAGACGTGGCGCGTGCGCGTGCCGGTCTCGCACAACACCTCGGACAAGACCAGATCGACCGGCTCGCACACGGCGAGCAGGCGCCGACGGTCTTTTTTCGGCAGCAACTCTATTAAATGATTCTCCGCCACCGCCATACAAATCTCTCCGTGGTCGGGGCGTGCTCACTTCAATGCGTGACCACGCTTCCTTCGGGAAGTGTGGATGAGGCGCCCGTGCGCCACCGTCTGTCAGCGCACATAGCCGGCGAATCCCGGCAATCGGCTACGTCGCCTGCTTCATGGGCAACAAGCGGTCATATTCCTTCTTGACCACGGCGTAGCACTCGCACGTGCGGATCTCGAGACCGGGCCTGTTCAGCACGGAGATCCGGCCGCGCGAATAGCGGATCAGACCGTCCTGCTGCAGCTTGAGGGCGCCCTCGGTGACACCCTCGCGCCGCACACCGAGCATGTTGGCAATCAGCTCCTGGGTCATCACCAATTCGTTGTCATGCAGACGGTCCAGGCTCAGCAGCAGCCAGCGGCACAATTGCTGGTCGAGCGAATGATGTCGGTTGCACACCGCCGTTTGCGCCATTTGCGTGATCAATGCCTGCGTGTAGCGCAGCAGCAGATGCAGCACCGGACCCGCCCGGTTGAACTCATTTTTCATCATCTGCGCCTTTAGCCGATAGCCCAGCCCGGCGCTCTGCACCACGGCACGGCTCGAAGTCGACTCGCCGCCCATGAAAAGCGATATTCCAACGATGCCCTCGTTGCCGACCACGGCGATTTCCGCCGAAGCGCCGTTTTCCATCACGTAGAGCAGCGACACGATGGCGGTGGTCGGAAAATACACATGGCTCAGCGTCGCGCCCGACTCGTACAAAACCTGGCCCAGGGGCATGACCACCGGTTCGAGTTGCGGCAGCCAGCGCTGCCATTCCGCCTGCGCCAACGCGGCCAGCAGCTGGTTCTGTCGGGGGCCGGTGGACGACGGGATCATGGGACTGGACGGCGGCTCTAGCGTGGAGAACGGCCGTAGCCTTAGGCTATGGCCTCGATTCCGCTGCTCCGCACCATACCATTTATGTGCGGCACCGAATGTTCGCTACCGCACATAAGGGCACTGTGATGTCGACCGTTCGCCCGCCAGGACTCCCCCCTGGCGGCAAGGCTGCCTCGCTCAACATCGCCGCACCGCGGCTATGCCTTGCGGAACCCCACCACGATCAGCACAACGCCGGCTGCCACCGCGGCGCCCCCCGCCCAGGCGGGAATCGCGTGCTCCTGCGACACCTTCGCCTCGACGTCTCCGATCTTGAACAGGCTCTTATCGCTCGAATACGAAGGCGCCTTGACCAGAACGAACAGGCCTCCCGCGATCAACAGGGCGCCTACGATTTGCAGAATTCGCATGGGATACCTCACTTTGACGGTCGAAACGGATGCACATTGTAGCCGTTAAGATAGCGCGGGCGGTCCGGCCACCGTGGTCAGCGTGGCCGTGGCCGCCAGGATCGACGCACCCACCCAGCCTTCGACCCGGATGGAGGTGCGCAGGCTGCGAATCGCCCGGAAGTCGCCCGCTCGCAGACGCGGCGTCAGGCGCAGCTTGTTGAACGCGGCGAGGCACAGCAGACAGGCGACGCAGGCGAGCTTCAGTATCACATAGCGGCCGTACGGGCTGTCCCACAATGCGGAGATGTCGCCGAGCAGCATCCATAGCAAGGCGAGGCCCGCGGCCATCAGGCCGGCCACCACGAAAACCGCCGCGGCGCCAAAGCGCGAGGCCGCGGCGGCCGTGCGCTCGAGGTCGCCGGCCCCCGCAATTATGCCCAATGGCGCCAACGCGCCCAGCCAGAATGCGACCCCCAGAAGATGAACGCCGAGCAGCATCACGGGAAGCACGTCCGGCTCGAGTGAATGCGCATGCCCGGTCCACGCAAACGAGGTAGCGGCCATGGCGGCACCGAAGCACCCCCACCACGCAGGGCGGCGGTGCGGGCGAGTTCCGAGCGACGCCGCGAGCAGGCCGATCGCGCGAATCGCGCCGGCGCGCCCCGCGCCCGATTGCAAGACCATGTGAATGAGTGATCCATCCAGCATTCCCGCCGCGCCGCCGCTCATCGAGCCCGCAGATAAAAGGATCTGCGCGCCGCTGCCGAGCACGGATAGCGCCGACAAGCAGAGCACCAGGCGGCGAATTCTCAGGCGCTCGGCGTGCGTGACGAACGCGGTGCCGTAAAGAAGGAAAAATACCGCGCCGGCGGCACCGAGCGCGCCGGCATACGTCACCGTCTTGACCGCAATCGCCGCCGCATCCCAGCCGCTCAGGGACAAGGGCGATGCCTCAGTGCGACGTTGGTGCCGGTGCCGCGGCGGCCGGACCGACGACCGCGAACGAGAATGTTCCCTTCGACACATGGCCGTCGTCGGTGGACAAGGCGCTCCAGCCTACCTGGTATTTTCCCGCCGTCAGCGCCGGCAGCGCCACCGTGACCTCACGCGCGGCCGGCGTGCTGCGATCGAGGTTCACCGGGATATCCTTGCCGTCGGCGCTCAGGGTCAAGACCGCGAGCCGTACATTTTCGTTGAAGATCAGGGTCAGCGATGTCGGCGCGACCTGAAGCCGCGCATCGGCGGCCGGACGAGTGCTGCGCAGCTGGGCATGCCCGAACGCCGCACCGGCCAGCAGCATTCCGGCACCGGCGGCCATGAACCAAGACTTGACCATACGACTTCCCGACACCATACGACCTCCCGACACCATGCGACCTCCGGACCCCATACGACCTCCCCACGGGGAAATGGGCCTCGAGAACCCGTCCGGTTCCAAGCCGGTTCCAAGCCTATCCCAAGATGCGCTCGCTTCGCGTGTGTTATTCGCGCCGCGGTGGTATGTTTTACATCGATATGAGGTTGCATCGAACGCTTCGCGCCGGGTTTGCACTGCTGCTGGCCCTGATGCTGCCGCTGCAGGGCTATGCGGCGAGAGCGGCGTGTGTCCGGCAGGACGAGCGCTTGAACTCGCCGGCCGCGCCTGCCTCATCCACGGCGCAGCATCATTGCGCGGGCCGATCCGCGGCAACCCATCATCACGATTGCGGCACTTGCTGCGGCGGTGCTGCCATCGTGCTGACCCCCGGGCGCTGGATCGCTCCGCTTCCCGCCGTTTCCGAGATTTCCCAACCCGCACCGGGTCTGCCCCCCACGGTCGCGCTCGACCGCCTGGACCGTCCTCCTCGCTGATCCGCGCCTGAGCTGCGCGGCATCGCCGCGCGCGTTCCAAGCATTGCTTGATTTGAAAGGCCAACCCCTCCCGAGCGAGGACGACATGAACATTCCGACAATGTGGATCATTGCTGTTCCGCCAGTGTGTTGGCGCAGGACAGCGGCGCCCCTCGCGGCGGCGGTCCTGGCCACGCTCGCGCTGGGCGGTTGCGCTACCTTCTCGAAGGACGGCGGTTTCGACTCTGTGGCGCGCGAGACACGCAATCATCTCGACAAGGACGTGCGGTGGCCGAGGACCAAGGAGGAGCAAGCCAAGGTCGACGGCCAAGTGGCCGGTCTGCTGCGGCATGCGCTGTCGGCCGAGGATGCGGTGCAAATCGCACTCCTCAACAACCGCTCCCTGCAGGCAGCATTCGAGGAACTCGGTATTTCCGAGGCTGATCTGGTGCAATCCGGGCGCCTGCCCAATCCCAGGTTCACGCTTCGCCACGCCGGCACGGCGGCCCAGTACGACATCGAGGAAACCCTGAGCTTCAACGTGCTCGCGCTGCTCACCGCTCCGTACGTCCACGAGACCGAGAAGCGCCGCTTTGCGCAGGCACAGAGCTCCGCGGTAGCCGCCGTGGTGCGGCTGGCCAATGACACGCGGCGGGCCTTTTATGCGGCGGTCGCCGCCCGCGCGACGGTGCACTATCTGGAACAGGTAAAAACCGCGGCCGAAGCGGGCGCCGAGCTCGCGCGGCGCATGGTGGCCGCCGGCAATTGGAATATCCTCGATCAGGCACGCGAACAGGGATTCTATACCGATGCCGCGCAGCGCCTGACGCACGCGGGATGGGCCGAGGATTCCACCCGCGAGAAATTACTGCGGCTGATGGGGCTGCCGGGCGGGCAACCGGCCGTCGAGCTGTCGCAGACGCTGCCCGACCTGCCGCCAAGAATCGAGGAATTGCCCGATGTCGAGCGGGCCATCCTCGAGAACCGCGTCGACCTGCGGCTGCAGCGGCTCAAGATTGAGGAGCTCTCGCATGATCTTGGCCTCACCAAGGCGACTCGTTTCATCGACGTGCTGGAGGCCGGCCCGACCCGCGTTCTGCAGGGCGCAAGCTCGCTGCCCTACGAGCACGGCTATGAAATCAGCCTGGAGATCCCGATATTCGACGGCGGCGCCCCGCGGGTGAAACGAGCCGAGGCCGTTTATTCGCAGGCGGTCGATCGCTTTGCCCAAGCCGCCATGGACGCGCGCTCCCAGATCCGGGAGGCCTATGCGGCATATCGCGCCTCCTTCGACATCGCGAGGCAACAGCGCGACGAAGTCGTGCCCGCCCGCAAAGCGATCGCCGCGGAGAACCTCAGGCGCTACAACGCCTCGCTCATCAGTGTTTTCGACTTGCTCAGCGATGCGCGCGGCGAAATCGCGAGCTTCGATGACTACATTCAAAGCGTTCGCGATTTCTGGATCGCCAAATCGCAGCTCGACGGCGCCATGCTCGGCGATTCTTCTCCTTAACGTGCGCGAGGAACCACGATGTTCTCACGAAGACGATTCTTCAGCGGCGCGGGGCTAGCGGTCGCGGCCACCGCGGTCGGCAGGAGCGCGCTGGCGGCGCTGCCGGACATAGTGTCCACCGAGTCGCCCAGCATGCAGATCCCGTTGGTGCCGCCCAACGGACGCCCCTACCATCCGGTCGCGACCTTGAATGGCTGGAGCCTGCCCTGGCGCATGCGCAGCGGCATCAAGGAGTTTCACTTGGTGGCCGAGCCCGTGGTCCGGGAAATCGCGCCCGGGATGAAGGCGCATCTCTGGGGCTACAACGGGCAATCGCCCGGCCCGACGATCGAGGTCGTGGAGGGCGACCGGGTCCGCATCTTCGTCACCAACCGCCTGTCCGAGAGCACGAGCATCCACTGGCATGGGCAGCGCCTGCCGAACGGCATGGACGGTGTATCGGGCCTCAACCAGCCGTCGATCAAGCCCGGGCAGACCTACGTGTACGAGTTCGCGGCACAGCGCGCGGGAACTTTCATGTACCACCCGCACGCCGATGAAACGACGCAGATGGCGATGGGCATGATGGGGTCCTGGGTAACGCATGCGAAAGACCCCGAGGTCATGCGCGTGGACCGCGACTACGTGTTTCTGCTCAATGCCTACGACATCGCTCCCGGAAGCTACACCCCGAAGGTCAGCACCATGCTGGATTTCAATCTGTGGACCTTCAACAGCCGCGCGTTCCCGGGCACCGACCCGATGGTGGCGCGCCAGGGGGAACGGGTGCGAATTCGCGTCGGCAATCTCACGATGACCAACCATCCCATCCACCTGCACGGCCATGAATTCGTCGTGGCGGGCACCGACGGCGGATGGACCCCGCCGGGCTCGCGCTGGCCGGAGGTGACGACGGACATCGCCGTGGGTCAGATGCGCGCGATCGAGTTCACCGCCACCGCGGCCGGCGATTGGGCGTTTCACTGCCACAAGAGCCACCACACCATGAATGCCATGAACCATTCCGTCCCGACCACCCTCGGAGTCGAGTCGGCCGACCTGGCCAAGCAGATCAGCTCGCTCGTGCCGGATTACATGACCATGGGCGAATCCGGCGGATCCATGGACAACATGCAAATGCATATGCCCCTGCCCGAAAACACCCTGCCGATGATGACGGGCAGCGGTCCCTACGGCGACATCGACATGGGCGGCATGTTCACCGTCATGAAGATTCGCCCGGATCTCGCGCCCAACGACTATCGGGATCCCGGCTGGTACCAGGCGCCCCCCGGGAGCGTCGCCTACCTATGGGAGGGACAGCCACCACCGGTGCAGCGCGGCCGATAGCCCCTGCTTCCTCGGCCCTCAATGGCGGCGAAGGTGGGTGGCGGCCAGAAACAGCCGCACCGGCTCGCCCAGCAACTCGTAGAGCGCGGTATGGGCCCGCAGCAAGGCCTCCGGGTTCGGTAGGAAGCGCCAGATTCCCAGATCTCGTTCGGCAAGCATGCCGCAGGGCGCCGGCACCACATCGAGGCCGGCCGCGGTGAATTCATGCACCGAACGCCACATGTGCGTGGCATGGGTGACAAGAACGATGCGCTGAACCCCGGCAGCCTCGAGCAGGCGGGCCGAATTGCCGGCGTTTTCGAACGTGTCGTAGGCCTTATCGTCGACCCAGCGCACGTCGATGCCGAAGTCACGCCGCAGCGTGTCGCGCATCGCGATCGCCTCGATGCGAAAGCCGGTCACCAGGATGGGCAGACCGGTATTGCGGGCGACAAAGGCGCCATAGCTCAGTCTTTCGAGCAAGACCGGGTCGGCTGCCGGACCGCCGTATTCCGGTGCAAACCAGCGCTGTCCGCCGCCGCCCAGGATCACGATCGCCTGGGCGCCGGCGGCGCGGCGCATATCCAGCGGCGGGTAGCGTTCCGCCAGACCCGTCAGCGCGTCGGATACCACCGGGGTCGATAGCAGCCACAGGGACCCGACGCCGAGAACCAGGCAGGCGCATGCCAGCCGCGGGCGGCGCCTCATCAGGAGCACGCCCAGCATGGCCAGCAACAGCGGCCCGGAGGGCGGAAGAATCAATCCCTTCAGAAACGTCTTGAGCTGCAGCAGTATCATCGGCAATGCCGCCGGCATGTCTTAGCGATCGATTCGCCCACTCCCCCGCGGCGCAATTTAGGTCCCTTGGGCGCGATCGACGCGGTCTCTGCAGTAGATGAACAGGCAATTCCCCGCAATGCTGAGCGCGAACAGCAGCAGCGAGGCGGGGACGACGTCGAAAACCTTGTGCATGCCGAGCCAGTCGACGGGCGCGTCGAGCCAGTGCATGAATGCGGTGAAGCGGCCCGAATCCTCGCCATCCTTGACGCAGCAGCGAAGCAGCGCAATGTGCAGTCCGTCGGTCATTCCGATATGCGTCCATTCCCCGTCGCGGAACCAGCGGTAGCCCTGAAATCCGACCAGCCAAAGGAACGCCGCGAGAAATCCGTAACCGATCACCGCGCCGATGACGCCCACGATCCGCAGTAGCGCGACGCGGGCTCTCATGGCGAAGCACCGGGGTCCGGCGGACAGCCTTTGACTTCGAGGCGCACGATGCGTCCGGCTTCGCCCTGCAAATCGGCGGGATTCAACAAGCTGTCGGTCGGTTTCAAGTCGATATCGATCCAATATACATTGCCGGTGCGCTTGCGGTCGGCGATTCCCGGATTGAATCCCAGCGCCTGGGCCTGGGCAACGCGAGCCTGCGCCCGCTTCGGTTCGCTGTACAGCCCGAGAGAGATCACGGAGCCTTCATTGGGTCCCGGCATTTCCAGCGCATCGTCGATGCCGGCCGCCTTGAGCTTGGAGAGAATCTGTTCGCCCGCGGTCCGCGATGGCGGCAGCTGCAGATACACCCACACCCCCGCCCAGACCTCGCCGTCGGCCACGCGTTGGCGCGGATCGTAGCCGCCGCCGCGCAGCGTAGTGGCGGCGTGGGCCGCCTCCGACACGTCGCGGAACGGCCCGACGCTGATGCAGCGCTTCACATCAGCGAGCAGGACCGGCTTTGCTGCCTCGCCCGTCTCGGGGGGCGGCGCGTCCGGACCGCCGCTCGCGCCGGTGATGGCCGCGGCCGCACCGTCCGGGGCCGCGTCCGCTGCGTGTTCGCCGAGCGGCGACTCGGAAGCCAGCTTCAACGTCGCCGCCGGAGCGGCGGGCGGCGGCAGCGGCGCTGTCTTGGCGATGCCCCGCGACCAGAGAAAATAGCCCACATTGGCCAGCACCAGGCATACGACCATGCTCTTTAACAGCGTCAAATATCACCTTCAATCACGCGCAAACTGGCCTCGCCGGACACGAACCGCTGCACCCGGTCCCCTGTATCGAGCAGCAGAGCGCCGTCCATATCGACGCCTTGGGCCGTGCCCGAAATGACTGTATCGGCAAGCACCAGCCGGGCTGAGCGTCCACTCAAGGCATCGAGTCCGATCCAGGCATCCCGGAACGCGGCGAACCCCTCGCGCTCGAATAGTTCCAGCATACTCAAAAGCTCGTCCAAGATGGCCCCCGCAATCAAATTGCGCGACGGCGCCGCGTCGCACCCGTCCGCCACCGCCGCCACAGGTGTGCCGCCGGCTTCGATCTCACGGCGCGCCGCCGGCGGCAGAGCCACATTGAGCCCCACCCCGATCACCACGTGGGCGGGACCGTCCGCCTCGGCCCGCAGCTCAACGAGCACGCCGCCGATCTTGCGCTCCCGCAACCAGATATCGTTCGGCCATTTGAGCGCCACCCCCGATGCTCCGGCCCGCATGAGCGCGCGTGCCACGGCCACCCCAACCCCCAAACTCAGCGCCGGCAGCGATCGTGCCCCATCGCCAAAGGTCCAGGCCACCGACATGGCAAGACCCCCGCCGAAGGGCATGATCCAGCGCCGGCCGCGGCGCCCGCGGCCGGCGTGCTGCACTTCACTCATGCAAACATCGGCTTGCCCGGGAGGCGGCGGAGTTGAGGCCAGGAGCCGGGTGTTGGTCGAATCGACCTCGAACTTGAGCTCGAGCCGGCGCACTGCCCCAAGGCGCTCCGGCGCAAGCTGCGCGACGATACGCCGCAAATCCAGCAGCTCCACGGGGCTCGGCAATCGGTAACCTCTGCGCGGCAACGACTGCACGTCCACACTCGAGGCGCGCAATCGCTGTACACCCTTCCAGACTGCCGCCCGGCTCACCTTGAGTTCCTTCGCCAGCCACTCGCCGGAGTGCAGCCGGCCATCGGCCAGCAACACCAGCAGCAAGGGGTGATCTAGGCGGCCCGCGAACGAAACAGCCATAGTCGTCGTATGCGATTCTCTTGACCCGCGCGCAAGCGGGCGATATTGCTGCGATGGGTGTAGGCCACGAACACCGTCACACCCAGGCAAAAGGTAAGCAGGGGGACATTGCCCGGCTCGAGCACATAGACGGCGGCCACCAGCGCCACACCGGACAGCATGGTGGCCAGGCTTACATATCCCCACAGCACGAGCACGGCGAACCAGCTGACGAGCAGGGGCACGAGCAAGCGCGGTTCGAGCGCCGCGACCACACCGACCACGGTGGCGGCGCCTTTGCCGCCGCGAAAGCCGAACCACACCGGATAGACATGCCCGACGATGACGGCGAAGCCGCAGGCCACGGCCAACCAGCCGCGCGGCAGTGCGGAATCGATGCCGACACAAGGCAACACGGCGGCCGGCAGCCACCAGACCGCAAACAGGCCCTTGGCGATGTCCACCAGCAGCACCAGGAATCCAAACAGCTTGCCCTGGGTGCGCAGGGCATTGGTGGCGCCCGCATTGCCGCTGCCCATGACGCGAATATCGACCCCGCGCAAACGTCCCAGGATCAAGCTGCCGAGCAGCGTGCCGAGCAGGTAGGCAATGAGCATCTTGACGCCGAGTTCCAACATCCGGCGATTATCGCATTAGTATCCCGGGGTAGGCGCCATTGAGGCGCGCTTGGGCAGGTGGATCTCGGCCAGCATACAGCGCACGCCGCCGCCGCTGATCCTCTCGATGGTCGGAATGCTCACCGCGACCAAGGCCGCGTGGGACTCCAGAGTTCGTTGCTGCGCCGCATTCAGACTGCGCAGCGCCGTCGTCGACAGGGCAATGATGCGCCCGCCGGCAGGCGCGAGTTCCAAGAGGTTGCCGGCGAACTGCTGCATCTGCCGCAGCGTAATGTCGAGCACCTCATGGCCGGACTCGCGCAGCTTGCCGAATACCGCCTTGCGGTGCGGCGGATGCCGCATCGCTTCACCGCACGCCACCGCAAAGCCGGTCCCGACCGCCATGACGACATTGGTGTGATAGACGGGCCGCGCGTCGGCGGTATGGGCCTCGAAGGTCACCAGATCGTAGTCCAGCAGCTGCGCGAACTCCCCCAGCACATCCAGGTCGGTGCGCGGCGAAAGGCATGCATAGGCGAGGCGATGCGGGCGGTCCAGCACCAGGCTGCCCGTTCCTTCGAGAAATTTCCCCGCCGCCTCCCGGTGCGTCAGGTCGACCGTGCGCGATAGCCGGAACCGTCCCGCGCCGGCCACCTGCTCCAGCACCTCCTCGCGCCGTTCAGCCCGCCGATTGGGCGCCAGCATCGGATACAGCGCCACGGTGCCGTCGAAGTGGAAGGTCACCCAATTATTGGGGAAAATCGCATCCGGTTTCTTAGGCACAGCCGTGTCCGCCGCAATCAGCACCTCTACGCCAGCGAGCTGCAGCGCATTCGCCACTGCGTCGAATTCACGGAGCGCAAGCCGCTGCGTTTCGCCTTCGCTCGGCCCAAGTGCCTGCTGGAAGGCATTGCTGGCGGCGGTCTGCGGGTTGAACCCGAAACTCGCCGGCCGAACCATGAGCACCGCAGGGGCACTTTGCGGTTCCTGGCCGTTGTGAGCGGGGGCCGGCATGGCAACGCACTATATCAGGAAGGCGGATCCGGCTAATCTGTCGAGCTACGCAGCTCGTGAGGGGTGAGCATTGCCGGTCTCCATTGCCAATTCATTGCTCGCGCTCGCGCTCATCCTCGCGGCGCTCGAGGCGCACGGCGCGGCGCCAGCCGCGCCGGAGAAGCCCCCGGCCGCCTATCCGTTCACCTTCGATACCCTGCTGGCGGATGCCAAGCGCCGAGCGGCCGCTGCCTATTCCCCGCAGCACAACCGCCTGCCGGCGGGTCTGGACAAATTGAGCCCCGAGCAGTACCGCAGCATTCGCTTCAACCCTGATGCCGGCATCTGGCGCAACGAACAGGTGCCGTTTCGGCTGGAGCTGCTGCGCGCCGGCTATAATCTGCAGACGGCGGTCACGGTCTCCACCGTTGAGAACGGCATGGCGCAGGATGTGGTGGCGACGCCCGCCATGTTCCAGATGCAGTCCGCTCTGCCGGCGCAGTTGGGCGCGGTATCGCTGCCCCTCTCAGGCTTCCGGCTGCGCAGCCGAATCAATTCGAGCAAGATCTGGGACGAATTTCTGGTTTTCCAGGGCGCGAGCTACTTTCGCGCCGTCGCCAAGGATCTTCTGTACGGGCTATCCGCACGCGGCCTCGCCATCAACACGGCAGAGCCGTCCGGCGAGGAATTCCCGGCGTTCACGCATTTCTGGATCGAGAAACCGGGCGCTCATGCGAAGTCCATCGTCATTTACGCCCTGCTCGAAAGCGAATCGACGACGGGCGCCTACCGGTTCACCGTGCAGCCCGGCGCCGAAACGCTGACAGATGTGGACCTGACGCTGTTCCCACGCACGGAAATGCGCGTCGCCGGCATCGCGCCGCTCACCTCGATGTTTCTGTTCGATGAAACCAACCGCGGCCGGCTCGATGACTATCGTCCGGAAGTGCACGACTCGGACGGGCTCGAGATCGCCGCGGCGTCCGGCGAGCACATATTCCGGCCGCTGGCGAACCCCATCAAGCTTCAGGTGTCCTCGTTCACCACGCAGCAGCCTCGGGGTTTCGGGCTGGTGCAGCGCTCCAGGCAGCAGAGGGACTTTCAGGATTTCGACGCACAGTATGAGCGGCGCCCCAGCGCATGGGTCGAGCCGCAGGGCGATTGGGGCTTAGGCTCGGTCGAACTGGTCGAAATTCCCTCGGGGCGCGAAACCAACGACAATATCGTGAGCTTCTGGCGCCCCGCCCAGCCGCTCGGCCCGGGCCGCCCCGCGCATTTTGCCTACCGCATCATCTGGAGCGCGGAGCCCCCGCACCCGAAATCCCTGGGACAAACCGTCGCTACGCGGTCCGGCGCCAGTCTCGACGGCAAGCGGCGCGTTTTCCTGCTGGACATCGTCGGCGCCGGCGAGAAGGTCGACGGCTTGCGCCTCGATCTGAACGCCTCCGCCGGCAGGATCTCCAACGCCACGCTGATGTCGAACAGCGCGCTGCACGGGCTGCGCGCGAGCTTTGAGATCGATCCGCGCGACGCCGATTTGATCGAATTGCGCCTGCGGATCATGCGCGGCGATCGCCCGGTCACCGAGACCTGGCTGTACCGATGGACCTCCAGTTGAACTCCGCCGCGGCCATCGAAGCGCTGGGCGCGTCGGGCGGCATGCCGCCGCAGAGTCCTCTGGATATGCCGCCGCAGGAATTGGACTACAAGCCGCCGCGGCGCGCGCGCTACTGGCCCGGCGCGGCGGTTCTGTACGCGCGCTTCATCGTGGCGGCCGTCACGGTGGGCGTGACCGCCTACGGGGTGTATCAAATGCTGCAGGTCGTGCGCTTTGCCAGCATGACGCTGCTGCAAGGCATGATGATTTTCTTCTTTGCGGTATCCCTGGGCTGGATCGCGTTCGCGGCGGGGTCGGTGCTGGCCGGCGCATCGAAAAGACGCGATCCCGAGCCCGCCTCCGACAGCGGCGCTTCCCTGACGGCGCTGGTGATGCCCATCTACAATGAAGATCCGCTGCGCACCACGGCGTCGCTGCAGGCCATGGCCGAAGCTCTCGCCGGCATCGAGGCCCAGCGCGGCTTCGAGATCGTGATTCTCTCCGACTCGACCAACGCCGACGCGTGGATCCGCGAGACCCTGAGCGTGAACGCGCTGCGCGATTCGCTGCAGTCCATCATGCCGGTCTGGTATCGGCGGCGATGGCACAACATCGCACGCAAATCCGGCAACCTGGAGGATTTCGTGAGCCGCTGGGGCGGCCGCTACGATCATATGATCGTGCTCGACGCGGACAGCCTGATCGACGCGCCGACACTGCGCCGCCTGGTGCAGACCATGCAGGCCGATCCGGATCTCGGGATCCTGCAGACCGCTCCGCAGCTGATCGGCGCGACCACTTTTTTTGGCCGCCTGCAGCAGTTCGCCGCCTGCGTCTATGGGCCCGTCATCACCCGGGGCCTCTGCGCCTGGTCAGGCAACAGCGGCAACTATTGGGGACACAATGCCATCATTCGCGTGGCAGCGTTCGCCCGGAACTGCGGACTGCCTCAGCTCGCCGGCCGCACACCCTTCGGCGGCTTCGTCCTGTCGCATGATTTCGTCGAGGCCGCTCTGATACGCCGCGGCGGCTGGAAGGTCGCCATGGCCACCGACTGCGGCGGCTCCTGGGAGGAGTCCCCACCCTCGCTCATTGACGTCGCCATCCGCGACCGCCGCTGGGCCCAGGGCAATCTGCAGCACATGAAACTCATCGGCACCGCCGGACTGACTTTCACCAGCCGGATGCACCTGGGCATCGGCATCATGAGCTACCTGTCATCGCCCCTGTGGTTGCTGATGCTCGGCATCGGTTTTGCGCTCGCCGTGCAGTCGCACCTGATCCGTCCCGAGTACTTCAATCACGACTTCCAGCTGTTTCCGACGTGGCCGCGTTTCGACGTCGAACTGATGATGGCCCTGTTCTGGTTCAGCATGGTGGTGCTGTTGATCCCGAAGATGCTGGGCCTGATCCACGCGCTGCTGTCGCGCCGCATCCGGCGCGGCAGCGGCGGCGCGATCGGCGTCGCCGCGAGTTTCCTGTTGGAAGTCGTGCTCTCTGCCCTGTATGCGCCCATCCTCATGCTGATCCAAAGCCGGCATGTCTTTGAAGTGTTCATGGGGCGCGACTCCGGCTGGAAGCCGCAGCGCCGCGACGGCGGCGGCACCAGCTGGGCCGACGCGTGGCATTATCACAAGCGCCACATGCTGCTCGCATGCGTGACCGCCGTGATCGTCTGGTTTCTGTCGCCGCCGCTGCTCGCCTGGCTGTCGCCGGCGCTGCTCGGCCTGTTTCTGGCGGTGCCCCTGTCGCGCGCCAGCGGCAGCAAGGGGCTGGGCAGGCTGCTGTCGCGCCTCGCCCTGCTGCGCACGCCGGAGGAGGTCGAGACGCCGCCGCTGGTGGCCCGCCGCGAGGAACTGGTGCGCCTGAGCGCGGCGCCGCCCGATGACGGACTGCGCCACTTGGCCCGCAATCGCGAAGCTCGTCTGATGCACATCAACGGTAATTTGGCGCGGCCCGCAGATCCGCGCGGCCGCCCCGACCCGTACGCCTTCACCGCGGAGCAGAAATTGAAAGATGCCCGGTCGCTCGAGGAGGCGCTGGCCTGGCTCACGCCCGTCGAGCGCGTCGAGGTCGCCGGGGATGCGCGATTGCTCAATCAGCTGGCGCTGCTGCCGGACGCCGAATACCCCTTGTTCTTGATCTAGAGGCACGAACCATGATTCGACGACGCGCAATACTCAAATCCGCCGTGGTGCTGGCGGCCGGCCAGTGGGGCCACGCTGAATTCGCTTCCGGCGCCCAATCGGCCTCCCCGACACCCGCCGCGGCCCCGTCCGGCCAACCCTTCGACAATGCCTGGCTCAAGGGTCAGGCTCGCCGGCTCGCCAGCAATGCCTATCAAGCCTCGCAAGACGCCCCGCCGCCGGCCATGGCGAAGCTGAGCTACGATCAATATCAGGCGCTGCGCTTTCGCACGGATCACGCCCTCTGGGCCAATGCCGGCCTCGCGTTTCGGCTGCAGTTCTTTCACGTCGGCCGCAGCTTCACCGAACCGGTGCGCCTCTATGAGATCGTCGACGGCCAGTCGCACGAGATCGTCTACGACCCGGCAATGTTCGAGTTCGACAAGGCCGGCATCGATCCGAAATTGATGCGCGACCGGCAGGGATTCGCGGGTTTTCGCGTGCAATTCATCACCGACTGGAAGGACGACGTGGCCGCCTTCCTGGGCGCGAGCTACTTTCGCGCGGTGGGCGGCGATACCCGGCAATACGGATTATCGGCGAGGGCGCTCGCGGTGGATACCGCGTTTCCGCGTCCGGAGGAGTTCCCGCGCTTCACTGCATTCTGGTTCGAGCGGCCGGCGAAGGAATCCGGGACGCTCACTCTGTACGCACTACTGGATTCGCCGAGCATCGCCGGTGCGCTGCGTTTTCAGATAGCGCCCGGCGGCACGCAGGTCATGGACATCGACAGCGCTTTGTATCCGCGCAAGCCGATCGAGAGGTTGGGGGTGGCGCCGCTCACCAGCATGTTCTTCTACGGCGAAAACGATCACCGCGCGGCGAATGACTGGCGCCCCGAAATCCACGATTCCGACGGGATCTCCATGTGGACCGGCGCCGGAGAGTGGATCTGGCGTCCGCTCACGAATCCGGCGCAGCTGCACTTCAGCTCCTACTTGGATGACAACCCGCGCGGATTCGGCCTCCTGCAGCGGGACCGGGATTGGGACCACTACCAGGATGATGGCGTGTTCTACGATCGGCGGCCGAGCCTGTGGGTCGAACCGAAGCCGGGACCCAACGGCGGCTGGGGCAAGGGCTCCGTGCAGTTGGTGGAGATCCCGACGGTGGATGAGACCTTCGACAACATCGTCGCCTTCTGGAATCCGCTCGAGCGGCCCAAGCCCGGGCAGGAGCTGCTGTTCAGCTATCGCCTCTACTGGGGCACGCACATGCCTTACGCATCGCCGCTGGCGCAAACCATCGCCACGCGCACGGGCATCGGCGGCACGGTAGGCCAGAAGCGCCAGTACTACTCATGGCATTTCGCCGTCGACTTCGCGGGCGGCGAACTCGGTGCCCTCGCCGCGGACGCTTCCGTCGAGGCGGTGATCACCGCTTCGCGAGGTCAAACCGAGCACGTCACGGCGCACTACGTCGAGGAGTTTCACGGCTACCGCGCGCTCTTCGATGTGAAGCCGCCGGAGGACAGCGTCGAGCCCATCGATCTGCGCCTGTATCTCAGAATCAATGGCAGACCATTGACGGAGACGTGGATTTATCTGTGGTCGCCGCCGTCCTTGAAGGATCGCAAGGCAGCGCTCGCCTGACGGTCTGACCAGCCTTGGCGCCGTGCCGAAATGCTAGCCCGCGGCGCCGAGCACCACGACATGCTCGCGGCCGGAGACCACGACGCCGCCCGGTTTCTCGACCGTCACGGCAAAGGCCTTCGCCGACAGCACGGGCAGCGCCGCATGGATGGGGATGACGGCTTCGGTCGTGTTGGCCGGTATGTCGAAGACTCCGCCGTCCACCGGATATCGCTCGTCGCGGCCGCCGTCGAAAATCCACAACTGATATTGGCGCAGTACCGGATCATTGGGAGCCAGGCCGACGAAATGCAGGAAGCCGCGCTGCGTGACCGGATCCCAGACCACATCGCCGCTGACGCCGGCGGCGGCGGGATCCTTGGTTGCGCCGAAGGTGACCTTCAACGAATCGGGCTTCGCCAACAACAGGGCGCGCTGCTGGGCCGCGCTCGGCGGTGCGGCGGGCGCAATCGGTGGCGTCGGCGCCGCGGGCGGCGGCGCCAGTTCGGCCACGGGTGGCGAGGGCGCAGGCGAGCGATTCCACGCCAATACCGCCAGCACCAGGCATGCCGCCGCGGCGAGCCAACCGTAGGCGCCGGATCTTGACGGGGCCGACGCCGGCGGGCGGGCGGCAGCGCCGCGGGCGGCGGCGAGGCCGGTGACCGTTGCACCGCCGCCGCTGCCGGCGAGGGCCGCAAAGTGCGCATCAGCCTGGCGCGCCACCCGCTCTGCCAGATCGGCCGGCAGCGCCTCCCGGTTGGCGCTGCCGGCCAACGTGACCGCCGCCGCCGCGCGTTCGAACTCCCTCAAGTGCGCGCTCGCCACCGCGCTGTCCAGAACATCGAGCGCACGCTGCTCATCCGGCGCCAGGCCTTCGGTGACTTGCTTGATCAGCAAGTCCACCATGGCTTCAGCGGGCTGATCTTGTGGACCCGGCTCGGACATCATCCCTCGCTCAAGACGCCGTCGGCATCTATGTTCATGTACTTGCGCACCGTGATCAGGCCCCGGCGCATGAGGGACTTCACCGTTCCTAAGGGCATCTGCAGCCGCGCGGCGATCTCGGACTGGGTCAGGCCGTGAAGCAGCCCCAATTCCAATACCTGCCGCTGCTCCGGACGCAGCTCCGCCATTGCCCGCGCAGCTTGCTCGGCTTCGAGCGATGTTTCGGGCGCCCGGCCGGGATCCGCCCAAGCCACCGCCTCGAGCACCTCGACGGGATCCATGGGGGGTTCCGCGCTGGTTTTGCGCAACCGATCGATCAGACGTCGCCGCGCGATCATCGCGATGAACACCTTGTCGGAGCCCTGCGATGCATCGAAGCGGCCGGCGCTGCGCCAGATGTCCAGAAAGATTTCCTGAGTCGCGTCTTCGGCATCCGACGGGGAGCGCGACAGGCGCCTCGCCAAGCTCCACACGAGCGCACCGTATTGTTCGATGCACTCGCGCACTGCGGCCGAATCGCCGCTGGCAATGCGCTGCAGCACGGACGGATTCATAGATGGCCTTGAGAGATGATTCGGAACGGGTGCAAATGTGGATGCAACGGCGAGGGATTATTCTGCGAAAAACCCCTACCTAAGAACGCTGCTAGGCGCCTTCTTTGAGCTTTTCCTTCAAATGCGGCAGCCGCTGGGTATCGCCCGTCGCCCGCCGCAGGTCGCGCTCATGCTTGACTCGCGGCAGGCTCTCGCGCGGGTTCAAGATGATCCACCGCCACTCGTTGAGCTGGTGCTTGAGCAGGGGCAACAGCGAGCGCTCGCTGGCCGCCTCCTCGTCCTTGGGCGGGAACAGCGTGGCGCAGTAGAGCTGAAAGTATTCCGCGTACAGATTCTCGTAGTGCTGCATCGGATCGAGAAACGCGGGATCGTGAACCAGTCCGGTTCCCACGGCACCCGTGCACATGTAGCTGCAGGCCTTGCGCACGTAGCTGCCGTGCTCGGCGATGGCGGCGTGCTGAAAGCTTCGCGTCGGGTAGAAATGATTGAGTATCCGCACGCGGACCGTGCCCCGCACTTCGTCGCGCCGTAGATATTCGAACAGCGCCTTTCCATGAATCAGGCGCAGCGCGGTCTGGCGCAACGCCGCCGCTTGCGTTCGTAAAGCGCCGTAGTCGGCGACGTGGCGCATGAGGCCCGAATGCTCGTTCTCCCATAATTGCCAGGTAGTGGAGCTCTCCGCCAGACGATGCGCGAGCATCTGCTCTTTGTAATCGTCGCCGCGCAGCGCGCTCTCGATGCGGTCCGTGGATTCGCGCATCAGACGTGAATGACTGATCGCACTGCGGTGCAACGTAGACATCCTCCTGCGAACGGTGAACTTCCCGCGGTGACTTCCCTGATAGACAACCGCGACCGGGCGACTTATGTCGTATCGACAGCTTATGACAATACCGTGTCGCTGATAATTCGTCGCTATTGTGCGACGTAGGACGAACCAGACGCAAGTCTAAGCGGCCAACGGCGCCGCCATGTGCACCTGATTGCGGCCCAGCCTCTTGGCGACATAGACGGCCGCGTCCGCGTGCGCGATGAGATGCTCGCCCCAGACGCCAAGCGTGTCGCTGGCGGCAATCCCGATGCTGCAGGTCAGACGAATCGGCTTGCCGAAACCCTCGACGCACACGCCGGCGACCCGTTCCAGGATGCGGTGCGCGACGGGAATCGCGGCCGCGCCGTCGGCACCGCTCAAAATCACGACGAATTCCTCTCCGCCGTAGCGGCCGATGACATCCGATTGCCGCAATTCAGCGTGGATGGGCTCGATGATGGCCCGCAGGCATGCGTCGCCGGCCTGATGGCCGAACGAATCGTTGATCAGCTTGAAATGATCGAGATCGATGAACAGCAGCGCGATCGGCAACCCGCGCGCCCGCGCGCGCAGGCAGGCCGCATCGAGCCGCTCCACCAGCGAGCGGCGATTCAACACACCGGTCAGGGGATCGGTCTGGGCCCGCCGCTCCGCGTCCGTCAGTGCCAGGCGCTGCGCCCGCAGCCGATCGGCGACGCCGAGCGCGATGAGTACCGCGGACGCCACCATCGACAAGGGCAGACCGTAGTAGTAGAGCAGCGGGCTCGTGTCCACGGTGCCGGTGAACAGAAAGCGCGCCGCGGCAGTGATGGTGAACCCCTCGAGCAATCCCCATGCGATCAGGAACCAGCCGGCCGCGCGGCTTCCGCGCCGCCATGCAAGGAAAGCCACCACCATGGTGAACAAGGCCAAACTGGCGAACAGCAGATTGCCCGACGCGTTCACCCAGATGCCGAACCCCAGCAATTTGGCCAGGTTCGAGACGGTGATGAGCACGAACGCCGCGGCGAACCAGCCGAATATCACGTAGATCCGCGGCCAAAAGTGCCTGAGGTCGGCGATCTCGCGCGCGAACAGACAGGCGACCGCGCCGCTCAACCCCACCGGCACGTTCCATGCGAAGGAATTCAGCGGCTGCGCATAGGAAAGCAAGGGCCAGTCGAATCCCTGACCGGACAGATACGTGATGTACAGCGCCTGCAGGAAAAACAGCGTCGCGTACAGGATGAAGAGCCGGTCCGCCAGCACGAACCAAATCAGCAGCGCGGCGAGCGAGACGGCCATCAGAGCGCCGAACGTCAGCGCGATCATTCGCGCATGCTCGGCGCCTCGCGCCACGGTGCCCTCGAGGGTCGAGCCGGAAAAACTCACCGGCTCGGAATCGCCGCCGGCGACTTTGACGCGGGCGTACAGGGTCTGACCCGGGCGCAGACCCTCGACGAAGATGAACGCCGTATCCTGGGTTGCGCGAAATCCCGGCAGACGCAGGGCTTGCGGCAAGGAGACGGCCGCGCCGGCGCGGGCTGCATACAATTCGGCCCGCGTTTGGCGCGCCGCGCGCATCACCACCACCGGAATGCCGCCCGGCGGGATGCCGGCCGCCCCAAAGGGCGCCGCCGGCTTCAGCATCAGCCAAAACACGCCCTCGCGCCCGCGCGTCGTGCCGCCTGCGAGCGGCTCGAATTCATCGTCGAGCGAACCACCCGTCACGGCATCCACCGCGGGGAGTGCGGCCGCGGAACTCAGCATCCGGATCTCGTACGCAGATTCGGCGGCAATCGCGGCGGCCGGCGGCAGATAGCCGGCACACGCGACAAGGGACCATGCCAGCAGGCCACGCACAGCGTGTTTGGGCGTCAATACTGGCGCGACAGCAGCCAATGGGCCAGGGAACGCAGCGGATCCGCACGATCGCCGAAGGGCGCCAGGGCGTTGATCGCCTGACTGTGCAGAAGACGCACGCGCTGTTGCGAGGCTGGGATGCCGATGACGGCCGGATGCGTGGGCTTGGCGCGTTGGCTGTCCGCTCCGGTCGCCTTGCCCAAGGTCGATGCATCGCCCGTCAGGTCGAGCAGGTCGTCCTGGATCTGAAAGGCCAAACCCACCGCCGTGGCGAAGCGCGTGAGCGCGGCGTAGAGGTTCGCGTGCAGCGACGGCACGCATTCGGCGGCCATCAAGACGCTGGCGCGAATCACCGCCCCGGTCTTGCGGGCATGCATGTCTTCCACCTGGCCGATATCGAGCAGCGTGCCCTGCACGGCCAGATCGATAGCCTGACCCCCCGCCATGCCGAAGGTGCCGATCGCCTGCGCCAGCATGTCGATCAAGCGCAGCCGTATTGCCGGCGAAGCGGGCAGCTTCGGATCCGTGGCGAGCAGTTGAAACGCGAGCGGCTGCAGAGCATCTCCCACGAGCAGCGCGGTGGCCTCGTCGTAGGCGCGGTGGCACGTCGGCCGGCCGCGGCGCAGATCATCGTCGTCCATCGCCGGCAAATCATCGTGTACCAGCGAGTAGACGTGTACCAGCTCGATGGCGCATGCCGCCGCCTCGACCTCGTCTTCGGACAGGCCGACGGTGCGCGCGGTGGCGAACAGTAACGCCGGCCGTATGCGCTTGCCGCCGCCCAGTACGCTGTAGCGCATGGCCTCGTGCAGGCGGGCCGGAACCATGTGGGGTTCGGGAAGGCGCGCCGCCAGGGCGTGTTCCATTCGCAGCCGCCAGCTTTCGAGCTGCGCGCCGAATGCGTCGGGGGCGGGGGAGTCGTCCTGCACCCGGATGCGGCGATCGAGGGCGTCGTTCACGCGCGTGAGGAGTTGCCGGGCTCCCGCCTCATGTGCTCTCCCGCCTCATGTGCTCTCCCGGCTCACCCGCTTGATCTCGCTGAGCGGGATGGACGCGACTGTGGCGTACCGGTCGGCGTCGGCGTATTTGACGGGCAGATCGGGCGCCATCGGGCCCCTGACGCGCGGCCCGCGCATCCACACCTTCAAGGCCTTGAGCGGATGGCTGAACGCGTCGTTGACCGCCGTGCCCTCGAATCCGCAATGCGCCATGCAGTTGTCGCAGCGCGGATTCTTGCCGACGCCGTACTTGTCCCACTCGGTATCGTCGATCAGGAGCGGTAGCTCGGCGCATACCCCTCATCGGAGAGCAGGTAGCAGGGCCGCTGCCAGCCGAACACGTTGTAGGTGGGATTGCTCCACGGCGTGCACTGATAAGTCTGGTTGCCGGCGAGAAAGTCCAGGAACAGCGCGGAGTGATTGAACGACCAGGAGATGCCGGAGGGGCGGCGCCGGCGGCTGAAGATGCTGCGAAACAGCTGCTTGCTGGCGTTGCGTCCCAGGAACACGTCCTGTTTCGGCGCGTGGTGGTAGCTGTATCCCGGCGACACCGTGATTCCTTCGACTCCGAGGCGCGTCGCCGTATCGAAGAATTCAGCCACGTCCCGCGGATCCTCGCCGTTGAACAGCGTGCAATTGATGGTCACGCGAAAACCCTTGGACTTGGCGAGTTCTATCGCTGCAACCGCCTTGTCGAAAACCCCCTCCTGGCAGACCGACTCGTCATGGCGCTGCCGGTTGCCGTCCAGATGAATCGAGAAGGTGAGATACGGCGAAGGCTGGTATTCATGGATGTGCTTGGAGAGCAGAATCGCGTTGGTGCATAGATAGACGAATTTACCGCGCGCCACGATGCCGGCAACGATTTGCGGCATTTCCTTGTGGATGAGCGGTTCGCCGCCCGGAATGGACACGATGGGCGCGCCGCATTCGTCGACGGCGCGCATGGCATCCTCCACGCTCACCCGCTTCTGCAGGATTTCCTTTGGATAGTCGATTTTCCCGCAACCTGAGCAGGCGAGATTGCACTGGAACAGCGGCTCCAGCATGAGCACGAGAGGATAGCGCTTGTCGCCGCGCAGCTTGCGGCCGGCGATATATCGCGCGACCTTGTACATCTGAAGCAGTGGAATGGCCATGCGCTATCTTACCGCGAGCGGGCCCAAGTGCCCAATTCAGACTCTAAATCGAGTACCTGGGCGCGATGCTCGCGCCACACCCGAGCCCATTCGAGCATGAACCATGGCGTAAAGTTCCCGGCGCCCGCCTCCATCTCCGCATGCAGCGACTCAGGAGCGACCCAGCGCCAGGCGAGGATTTCCTCGCTGTTGACCTTGACGGCGTCGCGTGCCCGGCCGATGAACACGGAGCAAAGCTCGTTCTCGGCTCCCGTCTCGTCGAATTGCGCCTGGTATTGGAACTTGAACAGAAAATGCAGCGGGCAGCGAAGTCCCAGCTCTTCGTGAAGACGGCGGTGGATCGCCGCCTCCATGGTTTCGGCGCTGCGCGGATGGCTGCAGCAGCTGTTCGACCAGTACAGCGGCCACAGCCGTTTGGAGGCGGACCGCTGCTGGATCAGCAGTTCGCCGCGTCCATTAAATATTAGTAACGAAAAAGCCCGGTGCAGAATGCCCCGGCCCTGGTGGCACAACGCCTTGCTCAGGTGTCCGACTCCGCGATCCTCTTCATCGACCAGAATCAGGGAATCCGCATCCGCGCCGCCACCGGCCGCCGCAACCTGGGGATCGTGATTCAAAGCACACCTCGCTCTCGAAACCACCGCATTGCATCCTCGAAGGCCGCGAGCGGCGGCCGCCATCGATATCCCAACTCCCGCCGCGCTTTCTCGCTGGAGAAGAACATGCGCTTGCGGGACATGCGCACACCCTCGAGCGTCACGCGCCCGCTGCGGCCGGTGATCCTGGCGAAGCCTTCGGCAAGGTACGCCACGGGCAGCACCGCGGCGTAAGGCAGCCGGATCCGCGGCGGCTTTCGGTGGGCGAGCTGCGCGATCTGCGCAAGAATCGCCTGCAAGGTCATGTCCTCGCCGCCCAAGATATAGCGCTCACCCGCTTTGCCGCGTTCGAACGCCAGCAGGTGTCCGGCGGCGACGTCATCCACATGTACTATATTGAGTCCCGTATCCACATAGGCCGGCATTCGGCCGGATGCCGCATCGAGAATCAGTTGTCCGGTCGGGGTGGGCTTGATGTCACCGGGGCCGACCGGCGTCGACGGATTGACGATGACCACCGGCATCCCCATCCGTGCCGCCTCTCTGACGACTTCCTCCGCCAGGTACTTCGAGCGCTTGTAATGTCCGATCATGTGGCTGATCTCCACGGCGCTGCGCTCGTTGCCCGGCGAACCGTCCGGCGGAATGCCGATGGTCGCCACGCTGCTCGTGTACACCGTTCGCGCGACACCTGCCTGTCGGGCGGCCTGCAAGATATTGCGGGTGCCTTCGACGTTCGTGCGGTATAGCTGCTGCGGATCGCGTGCGCCGAGCCGATAATCCGCCGCTGCGTGAAACAAGGCGGTGCAACCCTCGAGCGCCCTGTCGAGCGAGATCGAATCCGCGAGATCGCCCTCGGCAACCTCGAGCGCCAGGTTCTCGAGATTGCTGCGGTCCGATCCGCGGCGCGCCAGCACCCGCACCTGCCAGCCCGCCTCCTCGAGAGCCCGTGCGACGGCCGCGCCCACGAAACCGGTTGCTCCGGTGACCAGCGCCCTCATGCGACTCGCACGCCGGGGGCGCACGGCGTCAGCACACCGGCACGGGCGACGGCCGCCAATGAACGGATCGCCGCCCGATATCGGCGCGTCAGACGAATCAACGCGGCCAGTTCCCAGGGAGCCCAGGCGAGCCCGGCCACGAGCCGGCCGACACGGAGCGGGCCGCCGCGGCTCGCGGTCAGCACCGCCCGAGGCAGCACATCCGTGGCGGTGTCCACGATCGCGCGCACGGCGACGAAGGGCAGGCCGTGCGCCGCCGCAACCGTCGCAATGGCGAGACTCTCCATGTCGACCGCCACGGCGCCGGTCTCGCGAAACGCCGCGGTCTTGTCCGCCGCGCCGCCGATGGGCTGTGCACTCGTGAGCAGCGCGCCGGCTGCCACCGGCAGCTGCCCGGCGATGGCCTGGTAGAGTTGCTCGCGCCACGGTGGCGCCGTCAAGAAGCGCGCGCCGTCGCGGGAAATGACTTCAGCCGGCAGGAGAATGTTGCCGGCAGCGAGGCGGGGATCGAGCCCGCCGGCCATTCCAAAACTCATCAGACCCGCGGCTCCGGCGTCGACGAGGCTGCGGGCGGCGCGCGCCGCCGCAACACTGCCCACGCCGCTGACGGCCAGCAACGCGCCGCCGGCAAGGGATGATATTCCGCCCTGCCGTCGCACCGCGGGTCCCAGGGTGCGTGCCTCCACCTCGAGCGCCGCAACGACGCCCACCCCATTCAATGAGCGATTCCGCGCCGGGTCAGCGTGCGGTAGGCAGCGAGGGCCCACAACGGGAAATAGGCGGAATAGCCGTGATATTTCAAATAGAACACGCGCGGAAAGCCGGGCGCGGTGAAACTCGGGTCGCTCCACAGCCCGTCGGCCCGCTGCGTGCGCATGAGGAACTCCACGCCGCGCCGCGCCATCTCCGAGCGCGCCTCCCCCGCGGCGAACAGTCCGAGCAGCGCCCAAGCGCTCTGGTAGGCGGTGCTCGGGAACCCATCGCCGTGCGCGTGCGCATAGCTGTCGTTGCTCTCGCCCCAGCCACCGTCGGCGTTCTGTTTGAGCGTCAGCCAGGCCACCGCACGCCGCACCGCCGGGTCATCGCCGCCGATGTGCGCTTGCGCGAACGCGGTCAGCACCGACCACGTGCCGTAGATATAGTTGGTGCCCCAGCGGCCGAACCAGGATCCGTCCGGCTCCTGCCGCTCGCGCAGATAGGCAATCGCCCGCTCCAACGCCGCCTTGTCCTGCGGCCGGCCGATGCGCGCCAGCACGGTCACCACCCGGGCGGTGACATCGCTGGTGGGCGGATCGAGGAGCGCGCCATGATCGGCGAATGGAATCATATTCAAGTAGTAGCTGGTGTTGTCGGCGTCGAAGGCGGCAAAACCGCCGTCCTTGCTTTGCATGCCGACCAGCCAATCCAGCGCGCGGCGCACGCTCTCGGCGTAGCGGCCCGAATCGCGCCCCTGGTGCATGGCCCACGCGACCACGGCGGTGTCGTCGAGATCCGGGTAGTAGCTGTTGGCGAATTGAAATGCCCAGCCGCCGCCGGCCAAGCCCGGGCGGTTCACCTGCCAATCCGCGGGCTCATCGAGCAGCTGCCGTGCCTGCAGCCAGTCGAGCGCCCGGAGGGAGGCGTCGCACGACACAGTGTCGCCCGCCTCCTGCATCGCCAGACTCGCGAGCGCGGTGTCCCAGATCGGCGAGACGCAGGGTTGGCAGTAGGCGCTCGAGGGACCCACGACCAGCAGCTTCTGCAGCGCTCGCTTCGCTGTGAGACGGCGCGGATCATCTTCCGCATATCCCAGGATCACCATCGCTTCCAGCGCATTGACCATGGCGGGGAAGATGGCGCCGAGGCCGTCTTCACCGTTGAGCCGCTCGAGCATCCAGCTTTCCGCGCGGCGGGTCGCGGCCTCGCGCATGCGGGCGGGAACCAAGGGATCGATCATCCGTCCGAGCCGGTCGGCCGCCAGGAACACCTTGGCGAGCAGTCCCGGGCGCTGGAAATAATCTCGCTCCTCCTCGGGCGGGGTCGTGAACAATTCGCGAATGTGCACGTTGCGCGGGTTCCTGGCCAGGGGCTTGCGCGTGCACAAGATGAACAAGGGAACCATGACGGTGCGCGACCAATAGGCCACCCTGTCCAGATGAAAGGGAAACCAGCGCGGCAGCAGCATGATTTCCACGGGAATGTAGGGCACGCCGCGCCACGGCAGTTGCCCGAACAGAGCAAGGGCGATGCGTGTGAACACATTGCACCGCGCCGCGCCGCCTCGTTTCAGGATCGCGGCGCGCGCCATAGCCATGTGCGGTGCGTCCGCAGCGTCGCCGGCGAGTTTCAAGGCGTAGTAGGCCTTGACCGAGCAGCTGATGTTGAAGTCTCCGCCGTGATAGAGCGGCCAGCCGCCGTGCGCGGCCTGGGCGGAGCGCAGGTGGTTGCAGAGCTTCGCCTCCAGCACGGCATCGATCTCGTCCAGGAAGTGCATCATCATGATGTACTCGGCCGGTATGGTGCAGTCCGCTTCGAGCTCGAACAGCCAATAGCCCGCGGCATCCTGGCGCGCCAGCAACGCGTCCCGGGCGGACAACACCGCATGATCCAGCGGCGAATCGGATACCTTGCGCAGGGTGTGCGAGACGATGTCGGTGCGCGCATCGGGTTGCGGTACCGGGTATGAACCCGGCTTCGGTGCGATGCGGGTCACGATCCGGAGTTCCCGTAAGAGCGGCGCAGCGGGGGCTCGCCCGCGGATTCTGCCTCCAGGCTGACCGGCGCAGGCCGCGGCCGGCGCAGGTCGGGCAGGCGCGCGAGCGGCAGGTCACGGGCGGCTTGCGTGAACAGGAGCCGGAGCATCCAGTCGCTGCGTCCCGCCACATTCGTCAAAAGCTGCGTCATGGCGACCGCGGATCGAGACACTTTCACCTGGACGCCGGCCGTAAAGCGCGGGTGTTGCTCGATTTTGCGCAAGGTCAGCACGGCAAGGCCGATCGCCCACAGGCAGAAACGACGGATGCCGGTCTCCCTGCCTGGAATCAGCAGGGTGTACTCGAGCGCGTTACGCAGGTGCGCATGAGCCACGCCGACCAGCTCGCGGTAGCCCGCACCGAAGCGCGGGTCGAAGGGCTCACTGGACAATTCCGCGAGATCGACGCCGTGGCGGGTGAACACGTCCTGCGGCAGCCAGCAGGCGCCGCGGCTGCGGTCTTCCCACACGTCCTTGAGAATGTTCGTCATCTGCAGCCCCTGGGCGAAAGAGGCGGCGATGGCGCTCAACGCGGCGCGGCGACGGGCGATATCGGGCGAATAATCGCAAAACAGCTCGGTCAGCATCTCCCCGACGACGCCGGCAACGTAGTAGCAGTAGTCATCCAGGTCGGTCGAACGGGCGAGTCCCTTGATGCTCGCACTGAACTGGAAACGCGGCATGCCGAAGCACATGAGCTCCACGCAGCGCTGGATCGCGGCGCGCTGCGGCGCATTGAGACTCGCGAGGACCGCGGTTACGCGCTCCAGGTTGCTCACCAGATCGCGCTCGGCCGCCAGCGTGCGGTCGGACAGCCGTTGCGCGATCTCGCGGGCCAGCGGCTGGACCGCTTCCCGTCCGGCCAATGCCGCGCTGAATCGTTGTAGAAAGGCCAAAGTCTCGGGAGGCGACAGCGCCGGCTCGTCCTCGATGGTGTCGGCAATGCGGCACAGCAGGTAGGCGCAGGTCACCGCGGTGCGGAGCCCCGGGGGCAATTGCGGGATCGTCAGCGCAAAGGTGCGCGAGACATGCGGGAGAATGTGGTCTTGATAGACTTCATCTGAGCTGACGGAATCCATGCGACGGTATCTCGAAAACCCGGAAGAATAGCATGATGTCAGCCGGCCCGGATTGGTGCAAATCCGCAACATGGGACGTAGCCGTTGCCACTAAAGTGGTGCGGCAGTATAAACTGGCCACGATGAGCCCTCCGACCGAAGCCTATCCCCTGCTCGACACCATCGACACGCCGGCGGACTTACGCCGCCTGCCGACGGCCCGGCTGGCTGAACTGGCGCAGGAACTGCGCCAGTTCCTGATCCACAGTGTGAGTACCCGGGGAGGCCATTTTGCCGCGGGCTTGGGCACGGTGGAGTTGACGATTGCCCTGCATTTCGTGTTCAACACCCCCTATGACCGTCTGGTCTGGGACGTGGGGCACCAGGCCTACCCGCACAAGGTGCTGACGGGCCGCCGCGCGCGGCTGCATACCATCAAACAGGACCGGGGCCTGGCGCCATTTCCGACCCGCAGCGAGAGCGAATACGATACTTTCGGTGTCGGGCATTCCAGTACCTCGATCAGCGCGGCGCTGGGAATGGCCGTCGCGGCCGCGCAACGCGGGGAGCAGCGCCGTGCCGTTGCCATCATCGGCGATGGTGCGCTGACGGCGGGGATGGCCTTCGAGGCGCTCAACCATGCGGGTTCCTTGCCGACGGATCTCTTGATCGTGCTCAACGACAATGACATGTCCATTTCAGAGAACGTCGGCGCCCTGTCGAACTACCTGGCGCGCGCCCTGTCGGGTCGCATGTATTCGCACTTGCGCGAGAGCGGCAAGAAGGTTTTGCGCCAGATGCCCACCGTGTGGGAGCTCGCGCGCCGCTCGGAAGAGCACTTGAAGGGCATGGTCCTGCCGGGAACGCTCTTCGAGGAAATGGGATTCAATTATATCGGCCCCATCGACGGGCATGACGTCAAGGCGCTGGTCAGCACCCTGCGCAACCTGCAAAAGCTGCGCGGCCCGCAGTTTCTGCACGTGGTCACGCGCAAGGGCAAGGGCTACGCGCCCGCAGAGGCGGACCCCATCAAGTGGCATGGGCCGGGCCCGTTCGATCCGGCGAGCGGCATGATATTCAAGGAGGCGAGCACGGGGCCGACCTTCTCGCAGATCTTCGGCAAGTGGCTGTGCGACATGGCGGAGCGCGACCCGACCATCGTCGGCATCACCCCCGCCATGCGCGAAGGCTCGGGCCTCGTCGAATTCTCCAAACGGTACCCCGCGCGCTACTACGACGTCGCAATCGCCGAACAGCACGCGGTCACCTTCGCGGCGGGACTCGCGGCCGAGGGATTCAAGCCCGTGGTCGCGATCTACTCCACCTTCCTGCAGCGCGCCTACGATCAGCTCATTCACGATGTTGCCCTGCAGAATCTACCGGTGATATTCGCCTTGGACCGGGCCGGGCTCGTCGGCAGCGACGGCGCGACCCACCAGGGCAGCTACGATCTGACCTTTCTGCGCTGCATTCCCAATATGGTGATCATGGCGCCCGCGGATGAGAACGAATGCCGCGACATGCTGTACACGGCAACCACCCTGTCTTCTCCCTCGGCCGTGCGATACCCGCGCGGAACCGGACCCGGCGCCACCATCGCGGCGGAGATGGCCGCGGTTCCGGTGGGACGCGCTCAAGTCAGGCGAGAAGGCCGCAGCGGATTGGCGATACTGGCGTTCGGCACGCTGGTCGAATCGATGCGCAAGATCGCGGAGCGTCTGGATGCGACTCTGGTCAACATGCGCTTCGTCAAGCCGCTCGATGAGAAACTCGTGGTGAGCCTGGCCGGACGGCACCGGGCCATCATCACCGTCGAAGAAAACGCCGTCATGGGCGGTGCCGGATCGGGCGTCGGTGAATTGCTCGCGGCCGAAGGAATCGAGCTGCCGCTGTTCCATATCGGCATACCCGACCGCTTCATCGAGCACGGCTCGCGCGAGACATGTCTCGCGGCGGCGGGGCTCGATGTCGCGGGACTCACCGCCAGCGTCGAGAGCTGGTGGGCGCTGCAGACGCCGGACCGTATGCGGTCGGTCAGGGGCGCCTGACATCGGCGGGGGCTCCTGGCAGCATCCTTCCACGGTTCTCATCACCGGCGCCACCGGGGGCATTGGTGCCGCTCTGGCACTCAGTTATGCGCAGTCCGGCCGCACCCTGATCCTGCATGGTCGAGACGCGTCTCGCCTTGCATCCCTGACTCGAGAGTGCGAAATTCGCGGCGCCGAGGTGCACAATGCGACCTTCGATTTGCGCGATGCCGCGGCCGCGATCGCCGTGCTGCGCGGCCTCTCCAGCCAACATGAAATAGACCTCGTCATCGTCAATGCCGGCGTGAGCCGCGCGATGGGTGACGGGCTCGAGGCGCAGAGCTGGGAGGTGGCGAGAGCCGTGATCGCGGTCAACCTCGATGGGGCGATCGCAACCGTGGCGGGCGTCCTTCCGGAGATGCGGCGGCGCGGAGCCGGTCAGATCGCGTTCATGAGCTCGCTCGCGGCATACATCGGACTGGCGGGCACACCGACCTATTGCGCGACCAAGGCAGCCTTGAAGATCTACGGCGAAGCAATGCGCGGCTGGCTGGCGCCGCAGGGGGTCGCGGTGAACGTGGTGTTGCCGGGTTTCGTGCGCACACCGATGAACGAGAGTTCCCGGGGTCCCATGCCCTTGTTGATGTCGCCCGAGCGGGCGGCGACTCTGATTCGGCGGGGTCTTGAACGCAATCGCGCGCGCATCGCCTTTCCGCGAAGGCTTGCCTTGGGAATGTGGTGCCTGTCGGCGTTGCCCGCGGACCTGTCGCAGTGGATCTTGCGGGCGTCGGGGTACGGGTCATGAAGCCGCTGGAGCGAGTCAACGACAGCCTGCTCGGCGCCTGGGAGCGGCCAGCGCTTGGCTGGATGGCGGCGCGCCTGCCCGCCGTGGTCGTTCCCGATCAGCTCACCGCGCTCGGGGTGTTCGGAGCCATGCTGACCGTAGCCGGGTATGTGCTGAGCCGCGGGTCGCTCCACTGGTTGTGGCTCGCCTGCGTGGGGCTTTCCATCAATTGGTTCGGCGATTCTCTGGACGGCACTCTGGCGCGAGTGCGGCGGATCGAGCGGCCCCGCTATGGATTTTTCATCGACCACACCAGCGACCTGTTCTGCCAGATCATCACGTTCGTGTCGCTGGGCGTCTCGCCGCTCGCGCATTTCGGCGTGGCCTGCATCGGCTTGATCACGTTTCTTCTCGCATTCGTGTACTCATTGATCACCGCGCACGCACGCGCCACGATGCGCATCACCTACTTTTATTTCGGGCCGACCGAAATTCGGATGCTTTTATTGGTCGGCAATCTGTTGACGCTCGCGGTGGGCGTCGTTGATATTCGCCCCTGGTTGCCGCCATTGCGCGGCTCCGGCGCGGTCACGATTCACGATGTCGCCATCGTTCTCTTGTCGCTGGCGGGCGCGGCCGTGATCGCCTTGCACGCGATCCGCGACGGCCGCGCGCTCAACGCGGAAGATCCGCCTCCCGCTCCGAAACCCAGAGATCGACCCGCAGCAAACCCTTAAAGACACCCTTGGGGACACCCTTAAGGGCACCCTTAAGCGCTTCAACGCTGTGCGTTCGCGCACATCCTGAGATGTTCGAGCCGCAGCCATTCGGCGCGCTTGTTACCATCAAATTGAACATAAAGACTTAGGAATCGCGCGACGCGAAAGCATGCATTTCACAACCAAGTTGGCCTGCCTCGCGCTGTGCGCCATCGTGCTTCAAGGTTGTTCCACGTTCTTTTCTTCGATCGGTCCCAGCAGGAAAGAAATCGATCATTCCGCGAACGACCATTCGCTGCCGCCGATCCAGATCGTCGAGGTCGACGAGGAAGTCACGCAGCGGCTGTTGTCACAGCGATCCCGCCGCCTCTTTTCCGAGGTTCTGGCCGCTCCCGCGGAACATCTGCAGCCGATCGGCGCGGGCGATTTTCTCTCGGTTTCCATCTGGGAGGCAACGCCCGCGACGCTGTTCGGCAGCGTGCAGATCAATCCAAGCGGCCTTCCCACCCCCTCCCTTGCAACGACGCTGCCCGAACAGCCCGTCGACGGCGAAGGATGCATCACCGTGCCGTTCGCCGGGAGGGTGCCGGCTGCCGGCAGGACGCTGCCGGACATTTCAGCCGAGATCAAACGGCGGCTGGCGAGCAAGGCCAACCAACCCGAGGTCCTCGTCCTTCTGACTCGCAATCTCTCCTCCAGCGTCACGGTCGTGGGCGAAGTGACTACGAGCATGCATGTCTCCCTCACTGCCGCACACGAGCGTCTGCTCGACGCGCTTGCGTTCGCTGCGGGCGTCAAGCAACCGATCAACAAGACGACGATCCAGATCACGCGTGGCGACAGTGTGTACTCCCTGCCTCTCGAAACCATCATCCAAGACCCGAAGCAAAATGTCGCCCTGCAGCCGGGTGATGTGATCACGGCGCTGTACCAACCTTTGAGCTTCACCGCTCTCGGGGCCAGCGGTAAAAACGACGAAATCAATTTCGAAACGCAGGGCATCTCCCTGGCACAGGCGCTGGCCCGCTCCGGGGGGCTCATCGATTCGCGCTCCAATCCGAGCGGGGTATTCGTTTTTCGGCTCGAACGCGCAAACACAACCATGGGCTCGGAACCGCCGATCCCGGTCGTGTACCGGGTCGACCTCAAGGATCCCCGCAGCCTGTTTTGGATACAGAGCTTCCCGATCAAGGACAAGGACGTTCTGTACGTTTCCAACGCGCCGGTAGCGGAATTGCAAAAATTCCTGAATCTGCTCTTCACGCTGGCCTATCCCGTGCTGACGGGCATTCAAGCGGGCCAGTGAGCCCATGATGACAACGTGGCTCAAAGGGCATCTCGCCCTCGTTCTAACGGTCGTAGTACCCACCTGCGCAGCGTCTCTCTACTATGGATTCTTTGCCTCTGATGTTTTTATATCTGAGTCTCGCTTTCTCGTGCGTAGCCCGCAACATCAAACCCAGGGCGGCCTCTTCGGCGAGATGCTGCAAGGTAGCGGCCTCACCCACTCGCAGGACGATGCCTACTCGGTGCATGACTACATACTTTCGCGCGACGCCCTGCGCGTACTGGATGCGAAGCTCGGGGTACGGAAGGCGTTCACCAGCACAAGGGTGGATCCGATCGACCGTTTTCCGGGGTTGTCTTGGGACAACAGCTTCGAGGATTTCTATCGATACTACGGTAGACATGTGGGCGTCGAATACGATCCCGCCTCTTCGATATCGACGCTGACTGTGCATGCATTTACGGCACTGGACGCGCAGAGGATCAATGGCCTGCTGCTACAGATGAGTGAAGATCTAATCAACACCCTGAATGGACGCAGCCGCCAGGATCTGATCCATTATGCGGAGGACGAGGTCAAGCTCGCCACGGAGCAGGCCACGGCTGCGGCCGCCGCGCTGTTCGAATACCGCAGCAAGCACGAAATCTTCGCACCCGACCAGCAGGCCGCGATCCAGCTCGTAAGCGTCGCGAAAATACAAGAGGAGCTGGTGGCGACCGAAGCCCAGCTCGCGCAACTTCGAAAGTTGTCCCCAAGCAACCCCCAAATAATCGGGCTCGAAAGTCGCGCCGACACTCTTCGCCATGCGGTCGGAACCGAGGCCGCGAAGGTGACCGGCGTCAACGGGTCCTTCAGCGCGCGCGCGCCCAACTTCGAACGGCTGACCATCGAATCGACGTTCGCCGACAAGCAATTGGGTGTCGCGCTCGCGGGTCTCGAGAGTGCGCGAAACGAGGCGCAGCACCAGCAGCTCTATCTCGAGCGCCTGGTGCAGCCGAGCCTGCCCGACAAGGCCATGGAGCCGCGGCGGATTCGTTCCATCTTCACGGTGCTGCTTCTCGGACTGATCACCTGGGGCGTCGTCAGCCTGCTTCTCGCGGCGATCCGCGAGCATTCGGACTGAGGCGCGACATATGACCACCGAATCCACACCGACGCTGCTGCACTCCCTGGGAATCCAACGCCGGGTATTGCACGCGCTGCTGATGCGCGAAATCATCACGCGTTTTGGCCGCGAAAACCTGGGAGTTCTGTGGCTCGTCGCGGAGCCGATGCTGTTCACCGTCGGCATCGTGACGCTTTGGAGTGCCGCCGGGATGAGCCATGGTTCGGCGATACCCATCGTCGCGTTTGCGGTTACCGGTTACTCCTCGGTCCTGATG
>Ga0181534_10000156_pt1 | contig 48371 bp, 15 predicted proteins | sample PEATcosm2014_Bin_37_FD_119758 | JGI IMG/M metagenome (GOLD analysis project Ga0181534, IMG submission 119758) | Peatland microbial communities from MTU Mesocosm Facility, Houghton, MI, USA - PEATcosm2014_Bin17_10_metaG | ecosystem: Environmental > Terrestrial > Soil > Wetlands > Peat | place... | reverse complement strand
CTTGCCCGGATCGAGCGTGGTGACGTGGATCTCCAGTTCGTCCAGTGTGGCTGTTGGAGAACGTGTAATGGAGCGCACCGAGCCTACATCCGTTGCTTTGGGAGTAAGGGCGTTCCAGTCAAAGGCCGTGGAAGACAACACGGAGACGTGACCGGCAACGGCAAAGGCCGCTAACGATGAAGTTGCAGCGATCAAGGCAACATGAGATCCCGACGGGTCAGCATAAACTCTCCTCTGCCAGTCTTGTTCAAGTGTCCCGAGCCGTTGGTTCCTATTACAAATCGCAGTTGATTCCTTGAACGGATTTGAGACCCTCAACAAGATTTGGGCTGAACTGAACCAGCAAACTATTTTTACTACAACAAGCGCAGAGCTGGCACGAACAACGACTCGTATAGGCAAGGCAATTGCCTGAAGGAATCGATCAAGCGAGGCCGAAGAGTTCAGCCCTGCATCCTCTCCAGCGCGACGCGGTTGACGGCGACTCCGCGCTGATTGGCCTCGTCTGTTCGATCAGAAATAAGCATTCCCAGAAGACCTGGGCTGCAGATAGCGGGCTTTAGGATATATAAATCTAATTAATGGTTTCGATTTTGCGCTAAAGAATCAGGTTCGCATATCGAAGATTTACACACTTTTTGCTTGCCAACCTGTTCATTTTGTTTGTTTAATAAGAAGAAATTAGGCCGGTCGCAAGGAAATCTCAGGAAGACGCAGTTTCCCCGTGAGCGCGAAAACTATATACCGCTGCATGGTTTCCTGGTTCCCCGATTTCCTCTAGACAACTCGTCGCAACGAAATGCAACGCGAAATTATGGGAGTCATTGCATGCTTTTTCGGTCCTGGTTTGAGGCCGCAATCGGCTTCAGGAATCGGATTGCTCTTTTTGCGCACAGATGGATTGTGCTGGCGTTCCTAGCCGTTTCAATTGGAATCAGCCAGCAAGCGCTTGCCCAGACACCGGCGATTACCGGCATTAGCCCCAGCACGGTGATTGCGGGCAGTCCCGCCTTCAATCTGACTGTAACGGGCAGCAACTTCATCAAAGCATCCCTGATTAATGTCAATGGAAATACGCTGACGCCGTCGTCCACCAGCGCCACGCAGTTAACGGCAACGGCGCCGGCCTCCCTGGTAGCTTCAGCGGGTTCGCTTCCGGTTACAGTCTCCAATCTTCCCGCTGGCGGCGGCCGGCTAACTTCGAATGCCGTGGTGCTTACAGTGGCTGCGCCCGCGGCCCCTCCGTCCTTGACCAGCGCATCGCCTGAGTTCCCCGTGCAAGGGGCAAGCCAGATACGCATGACGCTGGTGGGATCGAACTTTCGCGCAGGAGCGACGGTAGTGATTTCCCCGCCGTTGGCGCTGCTCAGCGCATCCACAGGACGAATACCAGCTACGGATGTGACCGTAGCCAGCGTAACCCTGGTCAACTCCGGACTGATGACCGCGAGTCTCAATATCAGTCCCACGGCCGCCACCGGATTGCGCGCGATCGATGTGCTCAATGCAGACGGGACGAGCACTGCCGGAGGAACGAACACGTTCGCTTCCGGAAGCTCGCAGCCAATGCGCGTACAGCCGGGGAGTTCTCTGGGAGCTCCGCTCACGATTTTGAATATGGGTCTGTTGCATCCTCGGGACGGAACCGTCGTGATGCAGGGCCAGGAACTGGATGCCGACGCCATTCTGGCCGGGTCAGGAACCGGAACCGTGATTGGCGAATGGGTGTGGGATGGCAATGTAGTCGAGGAGTTCTCCGCGACCATAGTGGGCGGAACGAGCACGACGATTCGTACGCGTCAATCGCTGCCGACCGCGTTTCTGGGCGCGCACAGGCTGCAGTTGAGGATGATCCGGCCTAATCAGGTGGCGAGCGCGCCGGTTACTGTGGTGATCAATCCAGGCGGCTGGCAGTTGGAGCAGATGATTTTTCCGGAGTATGGCCGAGGCTTTGGCGCGACCGATCCTCCATCGCTTTTGTGGTCTCCAGTTCCTGGCGCGGAGAAGTATCAGGTTGGCTTTTCCAGTCAGCCGTATCTGAGCACGGTCGGCAGATGGTTTGACGTGGTAGATAATCGCTGGGATATTCCAGCATCCGTGTGGAGGGATTTACCGGAGGGAAAGATCTATTGGACAGTGCGCACGATCGATTCCAATGGCGTATCGCGCAAGCCATTGCCTCTGCGCGCTCTTTACCGAGCTGCCGAAGGCGGCTTGAGTGCGGCAAGTGCGCTTCCATCGCACACACCAGCCGGCCATACGCTGCTGGCATGGAAGCCTACGCAGACAACCGGTTACTACTTTGTAACCATCAGCAGCGACTTTGCCGGTGCGCAGATTATTCGCCAGTATCTTACCAAGGATTCTAAGTTGGACCTGCGCGCGGTGAATGGGAAGCTACTCGCTGGGTTGACTTATTACTGGCAGGTGGATGCAATCGCGCCAACCGGGCAACTGCTTTTCTCCGGTCCGGTGCAGAGTTTTGTAGCGCAGGCGGGTCCGCAGGCGCAGTTGAAACGGCGAGAAGCACCGGTGCTATTGGCCTCATTGGGAACACTCCCCGTGTTGCCCGGCTTGCCTGATTTGTCGAGCGAGATAACCGGCCAGACACCTGCTCCCGGCAGCAGCACGAGCCAGTTGCAGCCGTCGATTTCGGTGAGTTTTCAGGCACCGGTCAATCCGTCCGATGTGAGCCTGATGGTGGATGACATTGACATTACGACATTGGCGCAGGTTACTGAGGCCAAGGTTGCTTTTACGCCCCCGCTTGCACTGGCGGGCGGAGAGCACGATGTAAATCTCACCGTGGGCAATGACGCCACGACATGGAAGTTCACCGTTCTGGCACCGGCCGCGCCTGTTCCCTCCGCGACGCCAACGCCGTCTACTTTGGAGCCGGGCACGGACGCCGAGGCTGCTCCTGTCGCAACCGCAGGACAAATGCCAAAGGCATCGACCGCCGCAGGCGCGCATCATGCTGCAACAGCAGCGGCGCAAAACACCGCGCGGCCTTCGCTTGACGGCCAGATTGGGATGAACACGCAGTGGGCCTCCGGATCAAATCCACCGGACACGAATGTTCTATCGGCAGCCGAGCACATGACCTACCAAAAGGGTCCATGGCATGTGGATGCCAACGGCAGCGGCGCGCTGAATTCTGTCTTGAATCCCGAGGTACAGCGCACCAGCAAAGGGCTGGTCAACGACTACGTGCTGCAGGCCGGTTACAAGCAGGAGCAATGGGAAGCAAAGCTGCGTTTCGGGATCGTAACCCCGGTTCTGTTTAGCGACGCGCAGTTTGTAACTGCCGCGACGCCTCGACAAGGGGCAGAGTTGACTCTGAAGTCACTCGTGGGCACACTGGGATACTTTGTGAATACCGACGACACAGCGCTTGGCGGAGGCTCGGGGATCAACTTTCATCAGCAGATCATGGGCGCCAGTTACCAGGCGCCTCTGCCGCAGTGGGCGCAGTTTCGGCTGATGTGGCTGAGCGCGCAGGATACGGGAGCTCCGACGACGGTCAGCTACGATTCGCAGGGCAACCCGATCATTCTTCCCAATCCGATTGCCACAACCTCTGCAGGCGATGTGATGGGCGCATTGCTCAATGTGCATCTCAAGAAGCAATGGTTGTGGTCTTCCGAGTACGCAATCAGCTACGACAATGCCAACACCTCTGACCCGACGTCGAAGCGCGAGTTTGGCCGCGCCTGGCGGTCGGGCATCTCAGGGCAGGCCGGCAAGATGAATGCCAATGTCGCTTACCGCGAGGAGAGCGCCAACTTCGGCAATCCGGCAAATCCTAGCCTGACGCAGTCAAGCCAGCCGAATCTGCGCGGCGTGGATGCATCCATTACCGATGCCACCCGTGCCGGAAACTTCGGGCTGACCTATACCTTTCTGGATAACAATATTCACCCCACCACCAGCGACGAGTTGCACATGAACAGCTTTGACGAAAGCTGGAGTAAAGCGCTGGGCGTGAAAACCAACCTGACCGTGGAGTCGCGTCAGTCGCTGACCGGAACCGGAACGGTCCCCGCCGCCCTGCAAGGACAGCCCCCCGATCAGACCGGCGCGCAGGACTTGCGGGATATCTCCGGCAGTATTAACCTGAGCCGCCAGATCGGCGCCGTGTCGATGACCGCAGGCGGGACGCGGGACTGGAGCCGCAACAACCTTACGCCCAGCGCGGACACGATTACTTCTTCAGTGAACACCGGCGTCAACCTAGCCACGAAGGGGTTCTTCCAATTGAATGCGCAGGTGAATGCCAATTGGGTTGCCGCGGACGGACAGACGGTGGGAACAACAAGCGACTATACCGTTTATGTTCAGCCGGCTTTTTCCTGGAAGAAGCCCACGCTGCAGATCTCTCCGCTGGTTACGGTGACCAAAGGCCAGACAAAGCTGGCCAACGGCACACTGAGCAGTAATACGCTGACTGGACAATACGGCGGGAGAGTTTCCTGGACCCTTCCCGGCGCCTGGAAATTCAGCACCTTCTCCGCACAGGGAAGTTACAACCAGAATCACGATACCGTTGCAGGGCTTGATCAGAACACAACGCAGTTGATGATTCTGTGGACTGTTACCTGGGGACATAAGCACACGTTCTGAGGAGACGGCGATGAAACAGCAGGCACCCAAGTTGAATCTCCGCGCACGCGGCGCGCTTCTGGCGCTCTTGCCGACAATGTTGTTTTGCGGCAACGGCAAGGCGCAGTTGGCTCCGCCGACCTTCATCGCCTTCAGTCCCACGCAGGCAACGGCAGGTTCTACCGTCACGCTTACATTCACCGGAGCAAACTTCGTTCCGCGCTCTCTGAATCTGATGTTTTCTCCCTCGCAGGGAATTACCGTGAGCAGCGTGCGAGCGGTTTCTTCCATGCAGATCACCGCGCAAGTGCAAGTTGCCGCGAGTGCCCAGCCGGGCAGCCGCCAGGTCATTCTTCTGGACGCGGATCGTAACCTGCATGTCTCCACGCTCTTCACGATTACCGCTGGAGCGCAGAATAATTGCCCGCCGGGAATGGCCGCGACGGCCTGCGGTTCTGCGCCGTCGCTGACGCCCGCGCTACGAGAATTCACTCCGGTTCTCGGCGCGCAGGGCACAACGGTAGCGATCACGTTTACCGGCGCAAACTTCACCGCGCCCGCGTCGGCACAGTTCACGCCCAACAGCGGCATTACTGTGCAATCCGCCACTGTAACGAACGCCAACCAGATTCAGGCGCAGGTGGTCATTGCCCCCAATGCCTCTCTCAGCGCGCGTGGCGTAGTTTTAATTGTCGGCAATAAGCAAAGGCTGACGGCGACGAATACTTTTACAGTGGTCTCCAGCGCGAGTACCGCTCATGCGCCGCCCATGCAGATTCTCCGCGTGATTCCCAATCAGATTGCCGCGGGCAGCCAGAATGTAGACCTTACGCTGGAAGGCACGAATTTTGTCCCCGGCACACAGGTGAAGTTTACGGTGGGAGCGGGAGTTCCCGCGGCGATTTTTGCGAACGGCCCAACTCGATATATCAACAGTACGGAGATGCATGTGTCGGTGAATGCGCTGCCGTCCGCGCTCCCCGGCGGCCGCGACATCAATCTGCAACCACCCGGCAACCCGATCCGGCTTTCTGCTGTGAACAACCAGCCCGGCGGACAGCCTGTCATTGGCAAGGGCATGTTGAACGTGCTTGCCCAGAAACAGTCCGGCCCTCCGGCGATGCTGAAGATTCCGCCGATTGCGATTCAGAAATTTGTCGAGGGCGTGATTCATCTGGACGCACCGCTCGGCACCGGAACGCAAAGCGATCAATACATAACTTATACAGTCCCTCTGCTGGACGATAACTCGGTTTTCAAATGGCATGAGCAGAATCCCGGCTTGGCCGACTACTACGAGTTGCGCGTTTACGCCAAAGATGGCAAAACCCTGCTGGCGACGCAGAAGATCACGGGAGTTCGAACCATGGCCCTGGGCGCGCCGGGCGGCTTCATCAGTGTGGTTCCAACCTACTACCGGCCTGACCCAGCGTTCCTGAAAACGGTACTGGAGCCGACGCGGCGAATGGTCTTCGGCATCGGGCAATTGGGAGGATTCGGCAAGCAAGCGCCTGCGCAGCAGAGTCCGCCGTCCGGCGGCAACGCCAATGGAACTGCGCTTCCCGACCAGTTGAACGGGCAGCTTAGTCAGGGCGATCTGCAATGGGAGGTGGCAGGATTTCACACCTATAACAAGAATGGCGTAACAACGCCGGCGCAGGCTAAGCAGACAGGCGGCGCGGTTCCGATAAAAAACCAGACCGCATTGCAAAACGCGGACAATGCGCAGAACGCCAGCGGCACTGTCGATCTGCAGGTTGAGCTATCCGACCGGTGGCCCCTGAAGGCTCCGCTGCCGCCCACCGGACTTGGATGCAGCGGCACCGGAGTGACCACTGGGAACCTGACCGCTGAGAATCTTTCAAAAAACAGTGTGGGCACCAGTACCGATCCCAATAACTACGTCGGCGATAAGTGGACGTTGACGGGCACAATCGATCTCTCCCGTTCTCCGTACCAGCCCGATTACACGCCGCAGACCGCGGTTCCTGCGGGAGCGAACTGCGGCAATGAATGTTTGATCAAAGATGTTACGCAGGTGCAATTCAGCAACGTATTTGTGGACTGGGGCGATGGAACGGTGGCGCCGCTGACCGCTCCGCCCGTGTCGTCCCAACTGACCAACTGGGATCCAAGCCAGCAGCTTGCACTGCCGACGAACTCCACAGGCCCGATGCAGCATGCTTACCAGAGCACTGGCAGTTTCACGATCCGTGTCTACCAGCTATCGAACGAGGACTTGCAGCATACGAGCGTCGCTTCAGTCTCATCGAGCGTGGATGGCCCAACGACGCCGTTCCTACAGGCAGCGCTGCTCTCGAAGATGACCTCGCAGGGAACAGTGAACCACAGTGGTCTGACTGTAGCTGGAGTGCAATCCAGTTTTCAGCAGCTTCTGTCGCCGGGCAGTGGCAGCGTTTCCGCATCGCAGGCGGCCAGCGATGCCTTCATGCTTGTTTGCCAACCGGTGAACATCGTTCCTGTTGAGGACCTGGCGGCGGATGGACCGCTGCATCTGATGGGCATCTCCGATCCGGACTTTGGCGCGTACGACATTTCCGCGATAAAGACTCCGGTGCTGAGTCATTTTCCCGAAGGGAATTTGTCTGGAAAACAGAATCCGCCGAAGGAGCTTCATCCTTCCGTCGAACAAACCAATTCCACACCGGAGTTGAAGAAGTCGCCGGAGCTTGACCGCCGTCATATTCCAGGGTCCACGCCGGCGGCGCAGAGTCCGGTGGCGATTTGCAGCACCTGCGACGATGGCATCGACGCGAATACTTCGCTCCAGTACTACGGAACCGGACAGGTCCGCGTGACCTGGACGGTCGATGGTGTCCAGTCGCAGCAGACGCTGGCGCTGCCTCCTTCGACGGCTCGCAAGAACCTGACACGGCAGGGATATACAACCGTACAATTCGGTGGAATCGTGATTCCGATTCCGATTCCCGAGCCACCGATCATTCTCTCCACAAGCAAACCTATCGATTCGCCAGGGTTGCAGGTTCAACCATTGGGCAATCACAGCGTGACTGTTGCGGCCGATGTATTGCCTCAGCCGACGATGCCCAATCTCTCGAATGCGGTAGACAAAGCGCTTGGCTCATTGATGCCGATTGGGCTGACACCATCCGCCGGAGCAGCAGGAAGCAGCGGCAACAAAATGCCCGCCGGACCCAGCGCCGACGAGGCGCAATCGCTGCTGAAGACTCTGGCCTCGCCAGCGGGAAGCAACCTGCCGCCGCTGAAGGTTGGCCTACTTTCGTCTTCCAATCAGAGCGCCTCTGGACTTGGCGCGGTGCAATATGTCAACGGCCCTCTGCAACAGGCGGTCCTCCAATTCGCCGGCTCGATCCCGGATCAGCATGTTGCGTCCAACGCAAAGCTCTACGAGGTCGTCGCCTCCGATCCCAAAAAGCCCTGCAAGTTTCTCTTTCCCGCCAACAACGGAGATGAATTCGAAATCTCGGGTTTGCAGAATCATGTTACCCAGCAAGGCGCAACTTATAACGGAACGGGCAATCTGATCCTTCATCTAGCCAACTCCAGCAGTGAAGGCTACGACGAGTATCCGCCTGTCGCCGTGAAGATCGATAACTGGATCGTGCCCGATGGGCTGCATGTACAAACGGGCAGCATCAATGTTTCTCCGAATCTGACGCTGTCCGCAAGCGTTCCGGGATTGCAGGGTAGCATCCAGCAGATCACGGCACAGAAGGCGGGCGGGGAACTCGACGCAACCCTGAATCTCACGCTTAGCGACGACACGCTGCGACAACCCGGTGAGCTGCCGGTTTCGTGGAATGGAGTGAGTGCTAAACTTCATGCCAGCGGCGACTGGATCAAGGATGGACTCACGCTCCCCAAAACCCTGATTGGCTGGAGCGCGTTTACCATGCAATCGAACTCGGTGCGGCTGGATCTAAGCCATCACGACGGCGACGCCGCAGGGATGCTTTGCGGGAGCCCTGCCACGCCAGCCGATTGGGTCGGGGTGCGCTTCAAGAGCCTGGCCATTACTCCCTATACGATGGATTTGGTCTCCGGCGCTTCTCTGCAACCCGTCGTCACCGATTGGGGCGTGGTGGGCGACGGGCTTTGCGGGAGCCTTACCACCGGCCCCTTCACCGCTCACCTCGGCGCCGGCACAGTCAGTTTTGCTTCTATCAATGCGACGGCCTTCAACAGGACCTTCAACGCGCAATATAACGGCGTGGATATCTATGTCCCTTGGCTCGACACTCACCTGAAAGGCTCGGCCACGTTGCAATCCGGAGGAGGCAAACAGTCCGGCTTTGCGCTTACCTTCAACAACCCTCAGTCTGTAACCAAGACCTTCGGCAATTTCAGCTTTACCGCGCAGAATATCCAATTCATTGAGCAACAGAATCTAGGCTGGGTGGCGCAGGCAAACACCACGTTCAACTTCTCCGCGGGAGGCACGCTCTTTGCCTCATTTACTCATTTGTTCAACTTTGGCATGGATGGCCGAGGCTACTTCATGCAGCGCGCTCCATCGCTGGATCTCTCTTTGGGAGGAAGCTCGCACCTGGGCCAGACGCCAGTCGATCTTGGCTCGGTCCATTTGACTGCGCCTTCCTCAGGCTCGCAGGTTTTGGCGGCCTTGTTCAATACCAGCGTTCACCTATCCGAAGTTATGCCGGCAGCGACGTCTCAGGTGAACTACTCGATCAATAACAGTGGAACGAATTACACAACAACCGGCCCAGCGTTCGCGCCCTTCACCATCGACGTTCCTTATCCGTCCGGTCAGCCAAGCGCCGACGCCAAAATTCATCCCGTCTACCCTGGCTCAGGCGGATCAGGCGGGAATGGCGGGACTGAAATCTCCGGCTCTGTCGATCTCTCCGAGTTAGGCGGACCGCCGATTACCGGTGAATTTCGCCTGGGCTATCGAGGAGGACACGATTACTGGCTGACACGCATCAGTTATGCGCTGGGACCAACGGGACTGCCGTTGATCTCTGTCCCCCCAGTGATGAATCTGTATCGCGTGCAAGGCGGAATCGGTCATAACTTTCCCATCAGCGCCTTTGAAAACACCGGATCCCTGATGGCAGAACAGCCGGTCATGGATAATTCATTTCTCTTCATGGCGGGGATTCGCGTGGGAATGCCGGACCAGTTTACGTATACGCTCGACGGCGATCTGGTGATCAAAGCGGGCGGGCAGGATTCAGGCGCGCGCCTGGATTTTCATGCGTGGCTGTTGAAGATGGCGGACAGCGGCAACGGCGACTTCCAAGGGTATTTGCAGTATGCGGGCGGAAACTTCGACGCGCGCCTTTGGGGACACATGAATCTTCTGGACGGCATTGCCTCCGTGGATATGGGCAACAGCGCCAGCAATGCGGCGGTTGATCTTCATTTCGGTCCCAGTGGGCCGTGGCACATTGATGCCGGCAAGCAGCAGGGTCCGCGCATCAGCGGGCAGCTTCTGGACTCAAACGCGAATATGTATCTGATGCTCTCTGACGCCGGCTTGGCGATCGGCGGCGGAGAAAGCATCAATCTCGACATCGGCGACGACTCGGTGGCGTCGGCCTATGTTCGCGGCGATGTGGATTTAGGCTTGGCCGTTACGCCCCAGCCACATATCTCCGGCGACCTTTCAGCAAGCGTCTCGGGAGGTGTCTGCGTAGATAGTGTCTGTATTTCCGCCGGTGTTTCCGCGCAGATTCACGCCGAGGCTTTGCCTTTGGAAATGAATGCCAGCGCAAGCATCGGCCTGCCCTGGCCGCTGGGTTCGGTCTCATTCTCGGTACACATGTAATATCTGGATGGCAAAGAGATGATAAGTCGCATAAGAATATCGTTACTACTGTTGACCGCGCTTTTACTGGCTGCTGCTCGGAGCGGTGCTGCCCAAGAAGCTCCCGGCGCCATCTTTGCGGCCTCCGATGGAAAGGGGCAGATATCGCTTTTGTGGTTTCCTCCACCTTCTCGGTGGCCAACCGGTGGCTGGAAACTTTCCGATTCCAGCGGGCAAATACTCGCGCCCCACATCGGCATCGCCGATCCAACAGCTTTGCAATCGCTCTCTGTTGAGGATGCGGATGCCATCCGCCGCCTGCCCGAGGTGTTGGCCAAGCCCTCCGCGACACAGCAACATAAGCAGCTATTCAATATCATCGGACTGCGCGCTTTGACCGATACGGCCTATGCGCGCGCGCTGGGCATTTACTGGACGCTGGACAAAGTTGCCCCAGGCAGCCGCAGCTACAAAGTCGAAGGGCTTGATTCTGCCGGAAGGCCAACCGGAGTGCAACTGACGAGTTCGGCAATCGATGGAAATGCCGCGACCCCGTTGCCGCCCGCGCCCGATGGAGTTCAGATCAAATCGGATGAACGCGGGGTCTCACTTTTCTGGTCGCCGCCGGCGGAAAACCGGCAACTGCCGGCAATTGCCTATGCCGTCGAACGCGACGGCGGAGGCCAGACGAATGCGGCGGTCAGCGCCAAGCCCATCATTCCCGGGGTACGCTGGGACGCGAAGATTCCCCTGCTGCTCGACCGCAACGCTCCACCGAACGAGATGCTGACCTATCGCGTCTTCAGCGTAGATGCCTTTGGCCGCCGTAGCGCTCCCACATCGATTCGTATCTTCTTCCCTGATTTTCATGCGCTGGAACCGCCGCAGCCGGTGACGGCAAAAGCAGATGCGGGCAAGATCGTTGTGAGCTGGCCAGCGGAGCAAAAGCCCAATCTTGCCGGGTATCTGGTGGAGCGCGCATTTCTCTCCGATGGCCCCTATGAGGCTCTTTTCGCACAGGCTCTGGCCCCGGCGACAGCGCAATACGAAGATGACACGGTTCAAGGCGGCACGACCTACTACTATCGCGTGCGCGCGGTAAACTCGCGCGGAGACCTGGGAGAGCCTTCGAGCGCCAGCGCCGTGCAGGCCAAGAATCCAGGAGTCCCTCCGAAGGTGGAGGGACTCACGGCAGACGCCGGTCAAACCCGCATCCGCCTGACGTGGAAGCCAGTGGTCTTTCCCGTGGCCGGTTACTTTGTTGAACGTCGCGTGGTCACAGGAACAGCCAGCGGCGAACAGTGGGTTCGGCTGAATGCTCGCGTGACGCCGGAACCACTCTATGACGATCTGCTCGGCCTCACCTCGGATGTGAAGATGGAGTATCGCATTGTTGCCGTTGCCTTCGATAACGCCGAGGGAACGGCCAGCAACTCGGTGCAAGTGGTGGTCGCGGATCGCTCGATACCGGAGCCGCCTTCAATCACTGCATCGAGCGGCGCGGACGGCAAGTCGAAGCTCGAATTCCTTCCTGCCTCGCCTATGGAGCGGTCTGCTCAGTTTTTGGTGTTGCGCTCCGGACGCGAGGGGGATATTGGCGTCGTGATTGGCGATCCGCTCCCCGGAGATTCGCGCCAGTTTACTGATCAATATGTGAGTCCCGGCGAACGATACTGGTACCGGCTTGTCGCTGTGGGGAAGAACGGCAATCGCAGCGATCCTACGCGGCCAGTTGCCATCCGTGTCGGATCGCCGCTGTTGGCGGCGCCGCCAGCGCCCACTGTGAAATACCTAGCCGATCCGTATCCGCACTTTGCTCTGCAATTCCAGATGCCACCCGCCGGACTTAGCCTGATTGTTGAGCGCCAGGAGCAAGCAGTCAACGGATGGGTCCGCATCGCTGGCCCAATGGCAGCCGATAACGCCACGGATAATAAGGCGCCTTCTTCGGGTGAGGTTGGATATCGCTTAGCGTACATCTCTCCCGACGGAAAAGTCGGCCCCTCAAGCCCTGTTGTAAAGATCGCTGCCCCCGCCAAATAACCGAAGCGCGTTTTCAATTGCTACAGATCCGAGAATGTGGTTTGTCCGCCTCCATGGTCGATGCCGTGGTTGGTAAAACTACCCAAAGCACTCCGGCCAACTCCACCCATTGGTCCACGCGCAGCATGGCTCGTGTGACAGGCATCAGCGAAGCCAGCGTGCGGCGCATCTTGCACGCTCACGGCCTCAAGCCGCATCGTGTTTAAAGTTTCAAGGTCAGCAACGATCCGGATTTCGCCGCCAAGTTGGAGGACGTTGTCGGTCTCTATCTCAACCCGCCCGAGCACGCGCTTGTCCTGCCGGTCGACGAGAAGAGTCAGATTCAGGCGCTGGACCGCACCCAGCCCGGCCTGCCGACACTTCGGCCTCATGGCTGAACATGATCGAGCGCTTCTTTCGCGACCTGACCGAGAACCGCATACGGCGCGGCGTCTTCAAGGATCCGGAACAACTCATCGGAGACTACATCGACCGCCACAATCACAACCCGAAGCAATTCATCTGGACCGTCAAGGCAAACGACATCCTCGAAAAAGTCACTCGCGCTCAGGCTGCACGGAATAAACGACTATCTGTGTGACGCACTACACTAGAGAGTACCGGCTCCATGGTCTACACCCACAAGGTCCCAAGCTACGGGAAGCTCGCGTACCGCAAAAATGCGCCACTTATACCATCATGTTGCGCGAAACGGCCAACTGCTTTCTGTCGGGTTCAGGCGGGTAGAAGAATCACAACCTCGACAATCAGCTTGCCCATTGTGTCTTCTTCTACCCTATCCCTGGCCGTCAACGTTCCGCTCCGCGCAACTCAACAGTGAAATTCGCAGAATTGCGTTATTACTCTGCGAATGTTATCGAGTAGATATTCCACTCGGGGTTGTCTTCGCTGAGGGTGAGGGTTTGCTTGCCTGCCGGCAGTGTAACAGTGGCTGTTACGGTCTTCCAGGTCTCCCAGCCGCCGGTGTTGGGAACGTTGACTGAGCCGGTCAGGTTGGTTCCCGAGGAGTTGGAAATGTGGAAGGCGTCGGTTGCGCCGTCGTTCGAGGCTACGGTGAAGGTGACCGTGTAGGTTCCTGCCGTGGCCACGTTGACGGTGTATTTGAACCACTGGCCGGCCTTGGCCCAGCCCAGATCGTTGCCGCCGCCGGTGGCCGTGGTCGTCTCAAGATTGACGCCGTCGCTGCGGTAGCTGTTATCGGTTCCATTGACGGACAGTACGCTGTAGCCGATACCTTGGCCGCCGGTGTCGTAGTTCTCGGCCTTGATTGTGCCGGGGATGGCGGCAGCTGTGCCGCCGAAGGGGGCTTCGGTCTCCAGCGCGAACGCGGCCGAGTAGATATTCCACTCGGGGTTGTCTTCGCTGAGGGTCAGTACTTGCTGGCCCGCAGGCAGCGTAACAGTAGCTGTTACAGTCTTCCAGGTCTCCCAGCCGCCGGTGTTGGGAACGTTGACCGAGCCGCTCAGGTTGGTTCCTGAGGAGTTGGAAATGTGGAAGGCGTCGGTCGCGCCGTCGTTCGAGGCCACGGTGAAGGTGACCGTGTAGGTTCCTGCTGTGGTCACGTTGACGGTGTATTTGAACCACTGCCCGGCCTTGGCCCAGCCGAGGTCGTTGCCGCCGCCGGTGGCCGTGGTCGTCTCAAGATTGACGCCGTCGCTGCGGTAGCTGTTATCGGTTCCATTGACGGACAGCACGTTGTAGCCGATACCTTGGCCGCCGGTGTCGTAGTTCTCGGCCTTGATTGTGCCGGGGATGGCGGCAGGTGTGCCGCCGAATGGGGCTTCGGGTGATGCGGTGATCGTATACGCCGCAGTTGCCACGGAGCTGTTGTTATAGCCGGATGCCACGGCGATAGCTTCGAGGGTTTCAGTTGCGCTCACCGGAATCGGCGCGGAGTAGAGCGTCGAGGCGGTGGTCGGAGTCGTTCCGTTGGTGGTGTAGTAGATCTTCGCTCCCGTGGTGCTGTCGTTGAAGGTTACCGACTGCGCGCTGGTGTAAGTGCCGGCAGCGGGGCTGAAGGTGGGCGTCGCCGCGGTTGGGATGCTCGTGGTTCCTGGGAAGACTTCGAACTCGGAGATCTGCGCGGCGGTCCATCCGGTATTGGCCGTGAAGGAGAGTTGCAGGTACTGATAGCTGGTTCCGGCAGGCAGATTGAAGCTCACCGTGTTGGAAGGCGTAGCCGAGGGGTTGAAGGTATAACTTGCGGAAGGAACAAGAGTGGTCCAGGTTGTGCCGTTGTTCGAGGCCTGCACCGAGAACGTCTGCGTACGGGTACTCCAGACGGCCAAGGGAGGCAGGGTGAGCGTTACCGATCCCAGAGGCAGCACCTGTCCAAAGTTCAATGTGAGGGTTTGAGGATAGCCAGCGCCATCCAGGCTCTCCCAATAGGTGCTGGTGTTGCCATCGTTGGCGTTGGAGGCGGGAAAACCCGATTCGGTGCTGCTGGCGGATGCCGTTGCGCCGAGGGCCAGGTTGGTTGTGGTTGTGTAAGCGGTGCCGGAGAGCGATACGCCCAGCGGGGTGCTGCTGGCGCTGGTGGCGATTGCCAGGCTGCCGGAGAATGTACCAGCCGACGCAGGAGCAAAGGTCACGGAGATAGTACACGAAGCGCCGCCCGCGAGCGAACTGCCGCAGGTGTTGGTTTCAGTGAAGCCGGTGCTGGTCTCAATCGAGCCAATGGTGAGTGGGGCGGAGCCGGCTGGATTGGTGAGGGTCACGGATTGCGCCGGAGCGCTCTGACCAACGAGCAGATACCCGAAGGAGAGACTGGTCGGACTCAACGCAGGCGGCGTGATGGTGGTGTTCCCTCCTGTGCTGCCAACCAACAGCACGTTTACCGTATTGCCGGCGCTGTTGGGAATTGTCAGCGTACCCGAGGTGATGCCCGATCCAGCTCCGTTGAAGGTTACGTTGACGATGCAATACCCCGGCTCGCTTGCGCCGCCAAACTCGGCCGCCACAAGCGAGGCGCCGCAGTTGTTGGTCTGCGTGAAGCCGCTGCTGGTGGAGATCGCGCCCAGCGTTGTTGCCTGATAAGCCGCATTGATAACCGCGACCTCTTCAGTGAGCGCCGACCCCTGGCTGGTCTGGAAGGTGACGATGTCTGGATAGACCCAGAGAGGATTGCCGTTTGGAATGGCTGAGGCAGCGGGAGAAGCAGACCAGCCGGTGTCGCCGCTGGTGCTCACTGTGAATCCTGAGTCGCCGCCCAGATTGAGATAGCCTCCATCGGTTACACCGCTGGCTGTCACGTCGGTAAAGGAGGCCGAACCAGGACCCTGCGCGTGGACAACATAGGTTCCAACATTGGTCACCGTGTCGCCGTCGATGCTGACATCGGTGGTGTCGCTCGGACCCAGGAACATGTACGCGGAATACGGGCTGTTCTGGATGGTGTTGCCGGACAGATTCACCGCCGAGGACATGTTGGCATCCAGAGGCCAGAACCAAATTGCGCCGATACCAAAGTAGAATCCAGGGTCGTACTGCCCGCAACGCTCCAATTGATTGTTTTGGATGGTGACTGTGCCCAGAGTCGCGGAAGTTCCGAAGCGCGTGCCGTCATGGATACAACTGCCTCTGGTGACCGGATCTTCGAGCAGGTTGTTGGTGATGGTGGGGTTCGCGGGACCGTAAATGGCTACGTTGTTGGCCAGTCCGGGAGATATGACTGTGTTCTGGTTGAGGGTAATGCCAGCCTCCGAGGCATTCTCTGCCCACATGGCCATGCCATCGTCCTGGGTGTTGCGGAAGAACGAGTTTTCGATGGTGAGGCCGGACATGGGGCCACTGGCGGCGTTGAAGTTGATTCCGTCCGCCTTCAGATCCATGATGCGCATGTTGTTGAAGGTGAGATTCGTTGCCGGACCTACGATCCACGCGCCCACCTTGGTGTTCTGAATCCAGATGTTGGAGATTGTCGAATTGCTGAAGCCGCCATTGAAGCCGTTCACCGTGCCGTCGCCGTCGTTGCGCACAGCAACGTTGCCAAAGATGGCGAGGTTGGAAATATTCACGTTGGTGCTGGCCGGTGCAATGTTTCCTGCGAACTCGACTTCACTTCCGGTAACCACCGTGTACCACTCGCCCGCGCCTTCAATAGTGACGTTGTTCACGCTGAGCGGATTGCTGATTTTGTAGGTGCCTGCCGGAAGATAAACCGTTCCGGGCGCCGTCGCGTTTTCAGCCGCATTGATTGCATTCTGCAGCGCCGTGGTGGAATCGTTGACCCCGGTATTGTCGGCGCTGTAGGGGGCTTGCGTTACGTTGATCGCGCCCGCCGGCTGCGCGATGGCTGCCGGCGCTACCTCGAAATCGGCGGTGTTGATGATGTACCAGGGAGCGTTGTCGCCGGTGTCAACCTGTAGCTTAACGACCGTGCCCTCGGGCAGTGTGGACGGGAAGATATACCTTACGTCGTTGTAGAAATCGTGCGGGGCCAGTGTGCCGGGCATTCCCAGGCTGGGTGTTTTGCTGAACGTGTAGGAGCCATAGAGCCAGCTATAGGCTGAAGTGAGCGAAAGTGAGGTGACGAAGTTGCCGCCGGCATACAGACTGAGAGGTTCGGTTATGCCGCCGCCGGCCGGGGCATCGGGGATCGCGTAGTGTACGGTGATTGCATTTGCCGGAGCAGTCAGCGTAAACGAGACGTAATTTCCCTGTCCGGTGAGCACCACAGCTTTTCGACCGGTTGCTTCAGAAGCCAGTGTGCCAAAGTAATAATTTGGACCGATGACGGTTCCGTTGGTCTGTACCTCGGAACTGGTCGCGGCATTGAATTCGGTAAACGGAACCGGAGCGCCGACCGTCTGCGCGTGCGCAGAGGTAAAAAGCCCCGCTAGCGCGAGCAGCAGAAGGCACAGCATCAGGTTCTTCAGGGAGTGGAAAGTGATTCCGTTGCGGCGTGTCGCCGATGTGGAGTGAGTGATCTGTGTCACTTCCGCGGTAATTTCGCTGAGGAATGGAAACGACGGTATGATGTGTGGCGACAGCGCAGAAAGGCGCGTCTTGCTATGCGCTCTCAAGGGTAAGGCCATGGGGATTACCTCGTTTATTGAGCTGTGGAAATCGGAAAGCTACATATCAAAGGGATTCAAACCGCGGCAAGTAAAAGTTGCAAAGATTCTTACGGTAATATCTGGAGCATTTTCGGAGTATGCGTAGACTTTTTACACCCGTGCAAGGTGGATTTTTCTTGATAAAAAATCCACCTGAGCGTGTGCTTTCGCACTACTGAAGTTCAGAAAATGCAATACCGGTAAATGCGATCACAGTTACGTCCACCTTTCTGTTGAGCTGGACTTCGAATGGGCGCAATGGACGAGAATACCACTCTGGAGCGCCCTTCTATCTCACCTCGACTTCCAGACCTTGGCCACTGTCAACGACCACGAAATCAATCTTCAGCATTTCACGGTCCAAATGGGCTGGAATCTCCCGGCCTTGAACAAAGACCTTTCCCCGGGTTGGCGTCAGGCCATAGATCTCAGCGTGAATCTCTTTCCACCATGCGGGATAAGAGCCGATATGCGGACCAAGAGTCAGATGCAGGCCGCCCGCGGTCCTCTCACAACCGAACTTCATCTTCAGAAAATCTCCGTGCTGATAAGCGAAGCTCTTGCCATCATCGAGGTACAGCTCGCCCGCACACGAATCTCCGGTAAAGATACGCAGTGTGAGAGGTCCCTGAGGGGTCTGGTTGGTGCTTTGCACCACGGGCGCGATGGGCAGGATCGATCCGGCGCGCACGAAGACGGGCAGTTGGTCCAGCACAGGCGTAACGCGAGTTGTTACAGGCGCATTCCGGCCTGCAATCGCGTCAGCAGCTGAATCGGAGGCGGAGCGTGAATCGATAAGCACCTTTTCTCCGGTCCAATAGTTGTACCAGCCGGAAGAAGGAAGCTCGACCGAGTAAGCATCCGTTTCGTCGGGATACGGTGAAGGCGCGATGAGCAGATTTGCGCCAAGAAGAAACTCGCCGGCGGCTGCTGTGTCTGTGTCGATAGGATGGCGATCGGCGGCGGCGTCTGGGAATTCTAGGAACAAAGGCCGCAGCATGGGAAGCCCGGTGCGCGAAGCCTCTTCAGCAAGCGTGTAGAGATAGGGCATGAGTTGATAACGCGCCTCAATGAAGCGGCGACGGATGGCCTCCTGCTCTGGGCCTCCCGCCCACGGCTCCTGATCGGCTGTGCCCTTCTCGGTATGATCGCGATCAATCGGCTGAAACGTGCCCAGTTCAATCCATTTGGTCAGCAGCTCCGGTGTTGGAGATCCTGCATAGCCGCCAACGTCCGCACCACTGTATGCGAATCCGCTGAGACCGAGGTTCTCGAGCATCGGCGTTGCGAGGCGGAGATGATTCCAACTGCTGCTGTTGTCTCCGGTCCAGGTAGCTGCGTAGCGCTGCCCTCCGGCATAGCTTGCGCGGGTGAGGACAAACGGGCGGCTATCAGGTGCTAGCGCGCGCAGGCCGTCATAAGTGGCGCGGGAGTTCTCCATGCCATAGACATCGTGGATTTCAGCATGGGCCGCAGTCCGCGCTTTGAATCCCGGCTCGTCGATGCGATGAACGACATTGAGCGGCATCGTGAGCGTGGGCGAATCGAAGACCGACGGCTCATTCATGTCATTCCAGAAACCTTCGATGCCGTCGGCGCGGAAGCCGCGGTAAAGCGCGCCCCACCATGCGCGCGTCTGTTGGCGAGTAAAGTCAGGAAAAACGCTGGGGCCAGGCCAGACTTTGCCGGTGTAAACCGTGCCGTCGGGATTCTTGACGAAGTGATCGTCTGCGATACCACTGTCATAGGGCGCGTAGTTTTGGCTGGGGAGATTTGCGATATGAAGATCGGTAATTGCCACAACGTGGAAGTTTTCCGCCTTGAGATGAGCGACCATTCCGGGAAGATCGGGGAAGGCTGTTGTGTCGACGGTGAAAGGCCGGTTCTTGTTTTGAAAATCGATGTCGAGATAAATCGCGTCAGCTGGAATTGAGTCTGCGCGGAAGCGATTCGCCACCTCCAGCACGCGGGCTTGCGACATATAGCTGAAGCGCGATTGTTGAAAACCGAAGGCCCAGAGCGGCGGAAGCGGCGGAGTTCCCGTAAGCCATGCATAGCTTTCGACAACCTGCTTTGGAGACGGTCCATAGAAGAGGTAATAATCCACCGGCCCGGCAACTGCGCCGAAGGAGTAGGCATCGGGCAGCTCCTTGCCGAAGTCGAAGCTTGTGCGCCAGGTATTGTCGAGCAGTACGCCCATCGCGCGCCCGGCGCGATAAGTCATAAAGTACGGAATGCTCTTATAGAGTGGATCGGTAGATTCCTGGAAACGATAGGCGTCGGTATTCCAAAGCGTGAAGGCCTGGTTGCGCCGGTCCAGCGGTCCGGTCTTGTCGCCGAGGCCGAAATAATGCTCGTCCAGCGGCATTGATTTGTAGATGCGAAAGGCATCGCCGTCAAAGCGAATGGGCCGGGCATCACTCTCAAGCAGATTTCCCGCTGAATCGCGGACGTTGATCTGGAGAGAGTTGCTGTCAACCTCGACGATCAACGCGTGCGTGTGGAAGCCGATACGGTCGCTGCTGCTATCGATGACGACCGGCACATGGCTGGAGCGGGCGGATGCAAGCACAGCCCAGGAAGCATCTTCCGGCAAGGTGTTTTCGTGGGCCATGGTTACGCGCAGGACATCGTCGCGCAAGGCAACGATCCTGAGGCGCAGATCGGCGCTCTGCACATCAATCCCATTCGGCAACTCGGTCACGGCTGCCGGGCGCGCAGAACGATTCTGCTCCGCTGGTGAAGGACTTAAATGAGCCCAGGCTGTTCGAGATTCGACAGCCAGCAGAAGAGTGACGAAAGCAGTGAAGAGTTTTTTATACGACGCGTGCTTAAGACGCATGATGGCTCCTAAAAAAATGATGGAATGAAATGATCTCTGTGCTGGGCCTGTAATGAGGGACGCTGCCGTGGCGCGGCTATTGCGTGGAAGAACCACCGGGCGGAGATTCAAGCGAAGAAAGATCCGGATCTTCAACCAGCTTCACGCCCAGCTTGCGCCGCTGTTCCTTGATCGCCTTCACTTGTTCGAGCGCGGCGGACGCGTCTTTGATGTCGCCGGTCTGACGGTAGAGCCGTGCCAGCAGATAGTGAATCGAGCCATCGTCATCGCTGGATTCGGCCATCTTCAGCTGGTTGATCGCATCGCTGGTTCGGCCAGCCTCTGCGTAGACTTTGCCGAGAAGGGAGTGAACGTGACCGAGCAATTGTGGTCTCACGCTCAGGCTTTTGTTGAGGAACGGCTCGGCCTCAGCGAACCTGTCCTTGGCTATCAGAGCGTCGGCCATTACCAGGTTCAGCTCCGGGTCTTGAGAGCTGCGCTTCACAGCCAAGCTCGCGGTCTCCAGGGCTTTATCGATGTTGTTGTTGCTCATGTAGGCCGAGGCGAGGCCAAACATCGCGGCCGGGTCATTGGGAGTCAGGTCAAGCGCTTTGTTGTACTCGGCCTCCGCGTCGTCGAATCGCTCTAACTTGGCGAAGATGTCGCCGAGAAGAATATGGCTTCTGGACGAGCCAGATTCCAGTTGCTGGAAGCGGGTAAGAGATTCGAGCGCAAGGCGCTCGTTGGCTTGAATCGACCAATAGAGCGCTTCGGGCGAATGCGGCTGCAATGCTTCAAGCGTGGATGCCGCGCGCGAGGCGAGCTGATTGTCCCCGGCAAAATACGCGCAGGCGGCAAGCAGCTTGAGTCTGTCCGCGCTGCCCGCGGCGACAGTGGAATTGAGCTGCTGTGCGCACTGCGTGAATTCTCCCGCGGCATAGAATTGTTCCGCTGTTTTGCGGCTGACTGCGCTTGCTTCCTGCGCGGGCGGCGCGCCGGATTCGCGGCTACTGTCCGGGGTCTGTCCGCTGCCGTTGAGCGCTGCGAGGAGAGCGTTGCGCAAATCATCTGGAACCGCTGTGCCTTGCTGCTCGAGGTACGCGGCGACGGCAGCGGTTGCATCTGAAGAAACTCCGTCGAGCAGCATGGGAGCGTTGGAGACGAAGAAGCCGCGATCACGCGCCCACAACTGCTGTAGTAGATTGAGGGCCTGCTGATTGTCTCCGCCGTCAATGGCCCTGCGAGCCTGGCCGAGAAGCGCCAGGCTGCACTCCGGATGCGCCGCGCGCTCGGCCGCAAACTCAGTTGCCGCGCCCGCAGAGTCGCGATGCCTGAGAAGCGAAAAACCCAATGCCGAGTGGACGCAGGGAGGTTGAACTTGCGAAGCAAGCAAGCTTCGGTAAACTGTTGCGGCCTCGCCGAATCTGGCCTGCTTTTCCAGCGACTCGGCATAAAGCGCGCCGGCGAAGGGCGAGCTTTTGTTTTCGATGGACATGGTGCGAGCGTTCGTCTCCACTTGGTTGAGCAGGGCGACCCCCTGGGCATACCAGGCGGCGCCCAGCTTTGGGTCAAGCGTAGCGGCCTGCGCAAATTCGTGAGCTGCCGCGGAGAACTTGCCCGCTGCAAAATATGCACGCCCGAGCGCGAGTGGCGCTTGCGGATCGGTCTTGTTGAGCTTTTCCGCCTTGGTCAAAAAGGGAATCGCCTGCGGCGCTTTGCCGGTACGCGCGAAATCGATACCGAGAAATAAATTGGGAACATAGAGTGCAGGATTAAGATGGTTGGCTTGCTGAAAGCTTTGGATAGCCGCAGGAATCTCTCCAGCCTGCTGCTGCATCAGTCCAAGATTGGCCCATAACTCCGGCATATTCGGCTCGATCCTTACTGCCTGCTTGTATTCATTTGCAGCTTTCGTGTAGTCGTTGCCGGCCTGAGCTTGCTGCGCCGCGGCCACAAGCGATTCAAGCTGTGAGAACTGCGCCTGCTGACCAAGCCCGATAACGGGCACGGTCAGCAGGGCCAGGGTGATCAGCAAGATCGAATTGAAGTGTTTAATCACCGAAGGGTTACCAGTAGAACTTGCCGGCGAACTGGACCTTTCTGCCGGGGAACGCAGTTGTGATCTCTCCGAAACCAGGCGTGCAGGCCGAATTCGTGTTCGGATCGCAGCCCGGATAATTCGTATTCCCAGCTCCCGGCGAATAGAAGTTGGGATGGTTGAAGGAGTTGAAGGTCTCAAAGCGGAACTGGGCTCTCATTGTCTCTCGGATGGTCCAGTTCTTTTCCAAAGCGGTGTCCCAGTTTTGATAATGGGGTCCGCGAAGGTTTGAGAAGTACCGAGGAGCTGTGCCGAAGCTGCCGTAAGGTGCATAGGCGAAGGCTCCGGTGTTGAACCATTCGCTGAGCGTGCGATGGGAGAGTTTCGGATTCCCAACGACATCCGGTCTGGGATCTCCGCCATAGGAGTTCCAATCGTTTCCGAGGACGCCGATTGGAATACCACCCCTGAAGGTTGCGATTCCTGAAACTTCCCAGCCGCCAACCACCGCGTCGGTGACCCGGTTTATATTCGAGGCGACCGACTTGCCGCGGCCAATCGGCAGTTGATAAACGTAGCTGGCAACCAGCGCCTGCGGAATATCGCCCGCGTCCACACTCTTTTCGGCTGCCAGGTTGAAGTAGTTGGCGGTTGCGCCCCAGTTCGACGGTCCGTTATACGACCAGGAGTTGTTGCCCTCGACGTTGTCAAGGAATTTGGAATAGGTGTAAGAGACCAGCGCCGTGAGTCCCTTGCTGATGCGGTGGTTGTAGGTGACCTGCAGGCTGTTGTAGAGCGACTGACCGACGGGCGCATCGGTCTGGCCTACGCCGCAATACTGCGGATAAGCCAGGAGCAGTTGGTAGTTTTGCAGGGCCGTCGAGCTATCGAGATTGCAAGAGCTGGCAGCAATTGTTCCGCTCTTCTCCAGGGTTTGCAGCGAGGCCGCCAATGGATTGACGCTCGCCGTCCCGCTGAGGTACGTGGACCCCATAGACAGGAACTGCGGATTCAACTGGTTGTAATTCATGCCTCCAACCATGCGCACACCGCGGTTGCCGATGTAGTTGACATCGAGTGAATCGTTCGGGGTTAAAGCGTACTGTACACCCAGTAGCCATTGCTGAACATAAGGGGATGGGCGGTTCCTAAAGACACCGCCAACGCCATTGCCGTCTTGTTGAAACGAGCCGTTGGCGTTGCCGGTAATCTGCGCGTATTGGCCACCCCAGGGATTGCTGGTGCTGATATTCGGATTGGGAGTGACGCCGCCATTCAAGCTTGCATTGGCGTTGGTTGTAGCGGCAAAACCATCCGCATCCACTGAGCCGGAACTGGTAACCGACTCGGGATAGAAGATTCCGTATCCGCCGTGGATAACTGCCTTGGGGATCGGCTGATAGGAAAAGCCGATGCGAGGCGCGATGTTGTGGTAGTTCGTGTTGTAGATATTCCGGTTGCCGGCTCCGAGGAACTGAAGCGCTCCGAGCAACGGCCTGCCTGCTGAATAGCTGAGTGGATTCAATGCGGTTGGGTCGAAGGTGGAACCTTCGTTATGCCGCAACGTGTACGGAGTTTGGACTTCATAGCGGATGCCGAGGTTCAAGGTGAGGTTATGGGCCGCCTTCCAATCGTCTTGCACGTACTCTCCCAGAAGATGATTGGATTCATAGGGGTTGTAGCTGGTTCCGACGCTTGCTCCGTCCAACGCGCCGAGCAGCAGTTCCGCGACTCCGTTCCCGGTGTTGACGCCCGACCCCTGCAAGGGATTCGGCCCGGTCGTGAAATTTCCGTCGAAGGTAAGGGAGTCCTGGTAGTAGTTGTGTTGGCTGAAGACCTGCTCTACTCCCATGAAGCCGAAGCTCAGCGTATTCTTTCCGTGGGTTTTGATGAAGTCGGCAGCCACTGTGCCGACTGGTCCATGGTTGGTAACAGCTTGCTGATCATTTGAACCTGGACCCAGCGGTGAGAACCCACCGCCAATATTGACAGCCGGGAACAAGGGGTCATTTTGCGTGACATACGCCGGAAGCCCGAGCTGGGTGGCTGGGTCGAATCCGAAGGACTGGTTGTCGGAGGTTTCGTGCCAAAGCTGAAAGCCCGATGTGATGTTCATTGTGAAGGTCGGGCTGAAAATTCGCGTAAGCCCGGCCCACATCCCCCAGCGGTTGTTGGGCCGCTCGTTGCCAGGGCCTGCCGGGTCTGCCCCCCAGGATGCGGCAGCGCCGGTCTTTGCCTCTTGCTTGTAGGAGTAGCGGAAATAGCCGTTGGTATTGGCGTTGAAATTCTGGTCGACCCGAATTCCGTACTCATCCCAATGCGTGGGTGAGTTTCCCGCCAGAATCAGGTTGTTGGCCACATTCCCCGGCTTTTGTGCTGCCGGATAATAGCTAAGCAGCTTGGAGCCAACCGGATCTGGAACGTACCCGGCAATGTTGGACAGCTTGTTGCCCTGGATGGGATTCCGGATGTAGCCGGACTGCGTGGCGACCAAGTTCGTGCCGTAGGGGTTGGTCACGGAATTGTAGGTATCCGGTTGGCCGGCGGTAATGGCGTGGCCGCTGCGCGGGTCGTAAATCTGACCGGGGTAGATGGGGCGGCCGAGAGCGTCCGTGCCCGCAGAGGTGCTCGACAGAATCTCGGAGAAATTACCGGCAAGGAAGTTAGAGTCTGGCACCGTGTAGGAGGACGGGGACGGCTCATTTGCCTGAAAGTGATCGTAGATTCCGAAGATGAAGGTCTTGTTCCGCTGCCGATACACGCCGGGAATGTACAGCGGACCGCCTGCCGTGACGCCAGTCTGGTTGCGGCTGAAGGTACAAACGTTGGTATTCAGAACGTCGCAGGTTCCTGGACCTTGGAAATAATTGAGGGAATTGAAATTGCTGCTGGAATAAAACTCGTACCCTGAGCCGTGGAAGTCGTGGGTTCCAGATTTGGTGACCACGTTCACAACATTCCCCGTGCTCCATCCATACTGAGCTGTAAATGAGTTGTTCTGGATTTTGAACTGTTGGACCGCGTCAACGCCAGGGACAAAAATGACGGCGCCCCACTCGCTGTCGGTATCCCACGAGCCATCGATCAGGAAGGCTGTGGTTCCAAAGAAGCCACCTGCGAAATTCAGGAACGAAATGTCCTGGTCCGCAGTGTCCGTGTCGTTGGTGCCGCCGCCCAACAGCATCTGCCCTTCAGAGGTGTTTTGCACTGAAGAGTTGAGCGTGGCCAGACCGTAAACGTTGCGCACGTTCAGCGGCAGTTCCACGATTTGCTTTGCGTCAATGTCCGCAGCGACGTTGGCGTTATCGGTATTCAGCTGGGAGACGTCCGAAGTTACGGTCACCGATACGGTCTCGGCCCCGACCGTCAATGCTACATTTTGCGTGGCGGTTTCGGCTGGGTTGAGGACGATTCCCTGCTGTTGATACTTCTCGAAGCCCTTCGCTTTGACCGTCAGGCTGTACGCGCCTGGAGGAAGCTGGTTGAAGGAGTACCGGCCCCCTTCATCTGTGGTGAACGTACGAGCGATGCCTTTCTCCGAGCTCGCCAGATCCACCGAAGCCTTCGGCACCAGCGCTCCATTGGGGTCTGCAACCACACCGGAGAGCGTTGCCGTGGTTGTTGCAATTTGTGCGTTGATGCACGGGGCGCTGCTTACCAATAAAGCAAGCAGTAGTGAGATGTTGCCCCAAAACCATAGAGACTCTCGTCTCCTGCTCCTGTTTGTTTTCAAAGTAAAGCCTCCATCAGGTTGTACTCCCCGGTCGGACGAGAACTTCAGTAGCATCTTTTTTATGCCTGATGAGGTCCTCGGTCGCCAGTAACCGGGGTATTGAAATGCAGACTCTTTGTAGGTGCGCGGCTACAGAGCTGTGAAGGTCCTTACGGCATGGAGGATCAGGCCCTTACGGCTAAGGAGAATTCTTATCAGGTAAATAATCCGAAGATGTGCATTGTTTACATATACTTGCCGATTATACGCTTGGAACGGTATGCTGTGCGCACGCTGGAGATTTGCTCGGCTGTATAATCGCTTCGGCTATAGGGGAGACTTGCGATGCCGGCAGCCACCGCTGACCACGAACGCGCAACGCTGACTGATCCGGAGAAGGATGCGGTCCGAGAGCAGTTGCGCCGGCTCCTGGCGAACCCTTTTTTCAGCCACAGCAAACGGTTCCCGACCTTCCTGAGCTTTGTGACCGAACAAACCCTGGCAGGGGAAGCGGACAACATCAAGGAGCGGACGCTGGGGATTGAGATATTCGGCCGGGACGCCGACTACGATACCGCTTCCGACCCTATCGTTCGCGTCACCGCGGCAGAGATCCGCAAACGCGTTGCCCAATACTATCAGGAACCCGCGCATGCAAATGAACTCCGCATTGCCCTGCCCTCCGGGTCCTATATTCCAACTTTTCACTGGCCCAAGGACACCAACGATCCGGTCTTGAGGGGGTTGGACCAAGCAGCCGCGGAAGTTCCAACGCCTGCGGAGGAACACCCGATTGCTACTCCAACACACCCCCGTCGCCAATTTCTGCTGGTGGCGGCGTTTGCTTGCGCGGCGGCGGGGCTACTGTCCGTGGGATCGGTCTTCCTGTGGCAAGAGATGCATCGTTCCGCACTGGATTTTTTCTGGCGGCCGGTATTGACCACAAGCGATCCGGTGCTGATCTGCGTCGCGGATCAGACTGACTATCCTGGCATGTCTCTTCGGGACGCGGCCGATCCAACCCGTCAGGTCTTCCAGAAGAGATGGTCGAAGGACAATCTGACGACCGTTGTGATTGACGATTTAAGCGCGATTGCCAATGTGGCCGGGATGCTGCAATCAAGCCATAAACACTACTCACTCAAAGGCGAGGGAGTGACCAATCTTGCCGACCTCCGAAACGGGCCGACGATCTTTATAGGAGCATTCGATAATACATGGACGCTGCGACTGACCAAACCTTTGCGTTTTCATTTTACAAACGATGAAGATATGACGCAGTTTGGGATTGTCGATAGCACAGCGCCTGCAAAGCCGCGATGGGTGGTTAACCGGGCCGAGCAGATTGCCACCAACAATTATCGCGATTATGCCATCGTGGCGCGCTTTACCGACACCAACACCGGGAAATTGACAGTTATTGTTGCGGGCATTGCACGCGGCGGCACCATTACCGCAGGGGAGTTCCTGACCGACGCCAACGATTTGGCTCAACTGCAGCGCGCTGCCCAGGCGGCGGGCGATAAGAAGAATATGGAAGTTGTGTTAAGCACGCAAATCATCGATGGCCAGCCTGGCTCCCCGAAAATGGAAGCAGCCTATTTCTGGTAATCGACCGCCTGAAGCTCGTGGCGAAGCCCACCAGAAGCACTTCGATCTGAGACCTATAAATGAGTCCGTGGCAGAGCAATTTTTCCACTGCCAAAATTCCACAAGCCCCGTTGCGCCAGAATCAGGAAGGCTGTATGATTCTCGGCGAGGTTTGTTATGAAGCAAGTATCTATTGTAATTCCGACTTATAACAGGGTTGAACTCCTGCCGCGTGTAACCGAAGGACTTAGACACCAAACCGGAGACATCGATTACGAGGTTATCTTCGTTATCGACGGCGCCAATGACGGCACAAAAGAATATTTGGATAGCGTAGCAATTCAATATCCCGGCCTCTTTCGGGTATTTTTTATCGAACCCACAGGCGGAGCTTCCACACCGAGGAATGTTGGGATTCGCCACGCTACGGGCAAGATTCTGATTATCCTCGACGACGATGTAATCCCCGATCCTGATCTGGTGCTGCAGCATTGGAATTTTCACCGGGATCACCCGGCAAGAGAGGTTGCTGTTCTGGGAGAAGCCTATGTGCCCGGCGATGTCCAGACTGATCCGATGTGCGTATTTCATGCCATTCAGTTTTATGAGGCGCGTAAGCTGGAGCATCTGACTTACTTCCATTTTTGGACCTGCAATGTATCCCTTAAACGCGATTTCATGCTTGAATACGGGATGTTCGATGAGTCAATCCCTCAATATGAGGACGTGGAGTGCGGCTATCGCCTGCACCTTCATGGCATGAAGCTACATTTTGTTCCGCAGGCGCGTGGCAGCCATCTGCACAAGTTATCGCCAACGGCTGTGCCGCGCAAAGGCGTGATCAACGGGCACTGGCTCTTCCGGGCAGTTGAATGCATCCCCGACCTCGAATTCAAAAAGCGCTGCGGGATATTCTCTCCCGAGGTGCCTGTTGCATCCTTGATCCGAACGGCTATCCTGCGGTCGATCTTTTACCTTGTTGCAAACCCAATTACATTTTTGATCCTGCGCGCAAGCGGCGCCGAAAAGCCTAAGCGCAGCCGCGTCTCCGATCTCTACTACCTGCTTATTTACCGGCGCAACATGCTGGCCGGATATTATGAGGCAAAGAGGGCTTTCGAACTAACCTCAGCCCCGCTACCCGCCTAACTCAACGATTGCTGCGCGGAGAAGCTGCGAATCCGCTTGATTTGCCTGCCTTGCGTGATAAGCGAGGATCGCTGCCGGGCGGCGCGATTCTCCGCAGCGCCAGCGCTTTCCGCATTGGAGCAGGCACCGTTGCTCATATAGGCCGCCATCTGCCGGATGGTCGGATGGGTGAAGAGTTCGACGAGGGTCACAGGGCGCGGCCAGCTTTGATTGATGCGCATCTGCACTTGAATCATCAGCAGCGAATGCCCGCCGCTGTCGAAAAAATTCTCATCGATGCTGATTGAGGAAACACCAAGAACGGTCTTCCATATCCCGGCCAGGAACTGCTCTGCTTGATTGGCAGGCTGTGTTGATTTTTCAGTCAATGCAACCGGAGGACAAGCTTTTGGCAGAGCCTTGATATCTATTTTTCCATTCACGGTGAGTGGAAACCGGGAAACCACAACGATCGTGCCGGGAACCATATAGGCGGGCAGAAAGCGGCCAACAAAGCTCCGTATCTCCATGCTGTCAGGCGATTGGCCTTCGCATGGCTGGCAATATCCAATGAGCTTATCGCTCTCAGCCAGAACGACAGAGGCCTGGATCTGCGGGTGACGCCGAAGGGTGGCTTCGATCTCCCCCAGTTCGATGCGGAAACCTCGAACTTTGACTTGGTTGTCGATGCGGCCAAGGAAGGCGATGCGTCCTTCGGGCGTGTAGTATCCCAGATCGCCAGTTCGGTAGAGGCGTTCGCCGGCTACAGGAAGAAAAGGATTGCGAACAAATCGCTCGGCGGTTAGCTCAGGGTGGCCCAGATAGCCTCGCGCCAGGGAGACGCCGCCGATGAGGATCTCGCCCGCGACTCCGGGAGGAAGCAGGTTGAAATCCGGATCGACAATATAGCAGGCGGTGTTGGCGATGGGACGGCCGAGGTAAATGCCGTCTGTCTGCGCCTCAGGAACGCACTCTTCCCAAAGGACTCCGACAGAGGCTTCGGTCGGGCCATAACCGTTGCGCAAACGAGCCTGAATCCGCGCAAAGAAGCGAGACTGAAGCTCCGCTGTGAGCGCTTCCCCGCCGGACCAGACGTTCTTCAATGATGCGGTCTTCTCCGGGAGGCGATCCGCATCCAGAAAGACGCTGAGCATTGAAGGCACGAAATGGACGAAAGATATCCCGCGCTCCTGGATGAGATCTGCAAGGTATTCCGGATCCCAATGCTTGCCGGGAGCCGCGATGACAAGCGTAGCCCCGGTGGCCAAAGGAAGAAAAATCTCTCCGATGGAAACGTCGAAAACAAGCGGGGACTTGTGCAGCGTGCGATCACCCGGCGCAGTACGAAGCACCTGCGCAGTCCACAAAACGCGGTTGACGATTCCGCGGTGGGGGATCATCACGCCTTTCGGCTGGCCGGTGGACCCGGAGGTATAGAGAATGTAGGCAAGGCTGCGGGGATGCAGATCGACCGGCTTAAACTCGCTTTTTCCGGCAGCATCAAGATCATCGATGCAGAGAATCGGCAGCGAAGTTTGCGGAATGCGCTCGCGCAGTTTCTGCTGTGTGAGGATCAGGGCCGGCTGCGCTTGTTCGAGGATATAGTTGATGCGCTCGGGCGGGTATTCGGAATCGATCGGCAAGTAGACTCCGCCTGCTTTGAGGATGCCGAGCAGTACTGGAACCAGCGCGATGGACCGCTCGGCGAAGAGGGCGACCGGGCGTTCCGGGCTAACGCCGTTGGCCTGTAGCAGGGCAGCATAGCGGGTCGCGAGCGCGTCTGTTTCCGCGTATGTGAACGACTGATTCTCGAATAAGACGGCCGGCGCGTTCGGATGCAGTGCGGCCTGTTTTTCGAACAATTGATGCAGGCATGTCTCCGGAATCGGAGCCGCTGTGCGGTTCCATTCATGAATCTGACGCCGCTGTTCAGCGTCAGTCAGCAGACGAAGATGCGAGATCGGAGCGGTGGGAGTTTCGACGGCTGAGGCGAGGAGGGTCGTGTAATGACCGACCATTCGCTCAATGCCTTCATCGTCGAAGAGGGCTGTCTTGTAGGTGACGACCAAGCGCAGATCGCCGGCGTGCTGAACGATATCGAAGACAAGGTCGAAGCGCGCCGAGCCGCTGTCGCCTTCCATCAGCTCGACTTCAAGCCCGGCGAGTTTCAGCGTCGATGGCGGCAGGTTCTGAGAGGCGAATACGACCTGAAACAAGGGCGTTGTATTCACACTGCGCGCGGGCGCAAGTTCTTCGACGAGCTTGTCGAAGGGAATGTCCTGGTTCGCATAAGCATCAAGACAGGTCGCCCTGACCTGGCGCAGAAGATCGATAAACGGCATCTGACGCTCAACGCGAGCGCGAATGACGAGTGTGTTGACAAAGAAGCCGATCAGGTTCTCAAGGCCGGAGTGGTTTCGATTCGCGATCGGCGATCCGACCAGGATATCGCTGACGCCCTCAAGCGGAACCGAATAGCGATGCAGCAGGGCAAAGAACGCGGCGAGCATCGTGATGTAGAGAGAGGCGTTTTCACGCGCGCTCAATTCATTCAATCGCGCGGCGAGAGCACCGGCAATGGGGAAGGCGCGGTGCTTGCCGTGCAATTCCAGCTCCGTTGGGCGCGGATGAGTGGTGGGCAATCGTGTAGCCGCGCGCGGCTCCGCAAGCTGAGCCTTCCAGTAATCCATCTGGCTGGCCAGAGCGCCGGAGGTGAATTCTTCCCGCTGCCAAACGGAAAAGTCCGCATATTGGAAATCCAATTCCCGCAAGGGCGTAGGCTGCCCGGCGAGAAAGCTGGCGTAAAGCGTGGAAAGCTCATGGATGAAAATGCCCGATGACCATCCATCAAAGGCAATATGATGAATCGTCACCAGCAAGAGGCACTCTTCGGCTGCAATCAGCAAGGCGCGCAAGCTGATCAGAGGGCCGGTAGAGAGGTCGAAAACCTGTTCTGCTTCCTGGCGTCTCAGCCTTTCGACAGCGGCATCGCGATCTGCGGCCACGATGCCGCTCAGATCTGTGACTGGTATTCGGAGTGCGAACGGAGGATGGATAACCTGAAGCGGGGTTCCGGAGTCAGCGGTGAAGGTCGTGCGCAACACCTCATGCCGGCGGATAATCTCCTCGAGCGCGCGTTCGAGGACGGGAAGAATCAGCTTCCCTTTCAGACGGATTACCCCCGGCATGTTATAGGCGGGAGTCGCGGGGTTGAGCCGGTCGAAGAACCACAGCCGCTGTTGCGCGAAGGATGAGACCGCAGTTTGCGATTGCGCATCGCGGCGGCGGATGCTCCGTGGATGCGGCTGCACCCCTTCCTCTTCAAGCAGCAAGGCGAGAAGTTCATCGCGTTCGTGGTCGGCCAGATGATTCGGGCTAGACAAGAGCAATCTCCTTCTTGCGTTTGGATTGCAACAGCGCGCGAATCTCATCTGGAGGCAGCGCTGAAAGCTTTTGATGCAGCCGGGCGATCTTGAGCGCTCTTCCGGGCGAGGTTTCGTGCTGCTGAATCAGATCCGCCATATTGGCGATGGTCGGATCTTCGAGCACCAGGCGCAGCGGCAGCGCAATCTGAAAGACATGGTGAACTCTGGACACAATCTGCGTCGCCAGGAGCGAGTGGCCTCCGAGTTCAAAGAAGTTATCGAAGACGCCGATCGCATTGATTCCCAGGATGTCCACCCAGGCCTGGCGCACAACCTCCTCGATGGGATTGCGCGGCGGGGTCAGGGCCGTGGTGCGGTCAAAGCGGCTCTGCGGGGCCGGTAGTTTGCGGTAGTCGATCTTGCCGCTATTGGTCAGCGGAAGCGCATCGAGCGCGATGTATGCGGCAGGATGCATATACGCAGGCAGGCGTTCTTCGGCGATGGCTCGAATATCGTGGATGAGCAGCTTGGACAATTTCCCCTTGAGGGGGTTGTTGGCAAAGTCCTCTAATTGGACAGATGGTTGCGCGGCGCGGCTGTCGGGATGGATCGGCATCTGGCGACCGCTTCTGCAGAACAGCGCCGAGTAGAAGCCATCCGCGCCCGCCGCGGGTGACCAGGCAAGTTCCGCCCGATAGCCGAGCCGGGTGGCCAGATTCCACAGCTGCTCTGGTTCGATTGCGCCGTGCTGGGAGCTATCGCCGATCGCCTTGCGAAGAGCCTGCGCATTGGCCGGCGGGTCTTCGCCGCCGAGCAGGCGCAGGGCAGCGACTTCATCGCGCAGCCGCGGATTTGGAATCCACTGTATGCGCAGGGATGCGGGGTGTTCCTGTTCCAGTTGCGCGGCCAACGCGGTCAACTCCATGCCGGATTGCGCCCAATCGATCTCGCGCTCGAAGCCGCCATCCGCCGGCATAGAGGCATGCAGGAATGCATCGTACCTGAACCGGGTCAATTCATTGGCGCAACTGCCGCGCCGCATCTGAAAGCTGACATAGCCAAGCCGCGCATCCTTTGCGTGAAAGGCGGTGAAGAAATCCGGATGGACCAGCAACTCCTCTTCGCTGGAGACCCTGCTTTGGATGCGCTGCTTCAATTCCTCGATGGGCAGCGAGGCCGGAGCCTTGTACAACTGCACGGAGGCGTGAAAGGCCTGTAGCAGCGCCAAATTGCGCACATCTCCAACCATGAGCACGCCGCCCGGCGCCAACAGCGAAACCGCCCGTTGCAGCACATCGTCCAGATAGCGAATGCCGGGGAAGTATTGGATGATGGAGTTGAGCAGGATCAGGTCGAAGCTGGCCGGCTCAAAATCGTCCATTTCGTGAGCTGACCGCTGGTGAAGCTCGACCTGCTTCCATCCTCGCCGCTCTACCTGTTCGCGGAGCTTGTTAATGGCGCGCGCCGAGAAGTCGGTGGCAACATAGCGCTGGCAGGAATCGGCGATGCGAAAGAGCAGCAGCCCGGTGCCACAGCCGATTTCCAGGACTCGCGCGGGATGGAATTGAAGAATGCGCTCGACAGTGCCCTCCACCTGCTCGCGCATCTCGGCTGGGTCAATCGGGTCTCCGGTGTAGCTGCTGTTCCATCCGGTAATATTGAATGTTTCCTCTTCCACGACGCTTTCAGCCGAGTACGTGTCTTCATATAACGCATTCCATTGTTCAGTGTTCTCCTGTTGAATCTGCGCGTATTGCCGCTCTGCCGCCGGGTAGTCGGGCACGATGTAGGCGGCCAGTTGCTTGCCGGCATTCGGCGTATCCTCGCGGGCAATCACAACAACATCCTGCACAGCCGGATGATCGCCCAGAACAGATTGGATTTCGCCCGGCTCAACGCGAAAGCCTCGAATCTTGATCTGATTGTCTGCGCGGCCGTGGAACTCCAGCAAGCCGTTGGCCCGATAGCGGACCAGGTCACCGGTCTTGTACAGGCGGCCGTCGGGGTTCGCGCGGAAGGGATTGACGACGAAGCGTTCGGCTGTAAGATCAGGACGTTCGTAATAATTCCGGGCGAGGCCATCGCCCCCGGTATAGAGTTCACCGACTACGCCTGCCGGCACGGGCCGCATGTGCCGATCAAGAACGTAGACAGTGGTGTTTGCGATGGGGCGGCCGATGGGAACGGAATAGCCGATTTCTTCCAGGCCCGCGACCGGATAGCAGCAGGTTATAACGCTATTCTCGGTCGGCCCATATGCATTCACTACAGAGAGCCGAGGCCACACGCTCAGCAATCGCCGCACATGAGGCGCCGAAACAACATCTCCCCCCGCAAAGATCTTCCGCAGGGACGCGAATGCTTCGGCCCGGGCATCGACCATCTGGTGAAAGAGGCCTGAAGTCAGCAGCGCGATGGTGATTCCTGAACTCCGCATGAAGCCGCCCAGTTCCTCAAGCGAAACCACTGCGCCGGGATATTGGCAGAGCACCGCTCCATTCAACAGCGCGCCCCAGATTTCAAAGGTCGAAGCATCGAAGGAGAGAGGCGCAAACTGCAGCACACGATCCGACGAGGAAAAGTCGATGCAGTTGTCGGACTTGACCAGTCGCAGTATTCCCCGATGGGGGATGGCCACGCCGTTGGGACGGCCCGAGGATCCTGAAGTGTGCATCACGCAGGCAAGCGAATCGGGATCAGACTCGACCTCCGGCTCGACGCCGGGAGAAGCAGCGATCAGACTCCAATCGCGATCAAGAGCGACAAGCACGGCACCCATCGACGGAATCAGGGATTCTAAAGGTTCTTGGGTCAGGATGATGGAGCAGCGGGTGTCGTCGAGGACGAATCTTGTGCGCTGGCGGGGCTGGGTTGGATCGAGCGGCACATAAGCCGCGCCGGCTTTGAGAATTCCCAGCAGGCCGATGATCATCTCCGGACTGCGCTCACAGCACAGTCCGACAAGGGAACCGGCTTTCACCCCGCGAGCGATCAGATAATTGGCCAGTTGATTTGCAGCCAGGTCGAGTTCGGCATAAGTAAGCGCGCGATCAGCGCACGCAATCGCCGGCGCGCCGGGGTTGAGTTGGACAGCAGAAGCAAATGCGCGCTGTATCGTCTCGGCGGGATAGGAAGACTCGGTCCGGTTCCACTCGACCAAAAGGCGATGCTGTTCGGAATCGGAGAGGACCGGAATCTCCGAGACGCGCTGCGCCGGGTTAGCGGCCACGCTCGCAAGCAGATTCTGAAAGTGTTCCGCCATTCGTTCGATGGTGGATTGATCGAAGAGATCGGCGTTGTATTGGAACCACGCCGAGAGGGAGCCATCGACCTCAATCATCTCAAGCTCAATATCGAAGCGGGCGTAATGCTGTTCGAGCGGCAAAGCCTCGAGCACGATGTCGCCGACACGGAGCTGCGATCCGGTTTCGTTGGGCGCGGGCACACCAAACGGAGAGACCGCGCCGCGTTCCGGGGAATCCGCAATGCGCGAGATTGACCATTGCTGAAAGCTCTGCAGGACAAAAACCGCCTGGAATATAGCGGAGCGGCTTGGATCGCGGCGGAGATTCAACCGCTCGACAAGAACCGGAAAGGGCAGATCCTGGTGTTCAAGGGCCGCGAGCACCAGACGTTCCATGGTCAGGACAAACTGATCAAAAGCGGGATCGCCGGCAAGATTCGCGCGCAGCGGAATCATGTCGACAAAGTACCCAATCAGGTCGGAGAATTCAGGCCTGGTGCGAGCGGCAGTGGGGGAGCCGACGATGATATCGTCCTGCCCGCTGTAGCGCGCGAGCAAGACCTGAAACGCGGACAACAGAAGCGTATAAAGAGAGGTTTCCAGATCTTTGGAGAGACCTCTCAGTTTGCCCGACAGATCGTCGGGCAGCTTGAAGGCATACGCGCCGCCATGATGATGGGTTTGAACCTGGGGGCGGGGACGGTCCGTAGATAGATCGAGCGTGGGCAGCTCACCGCAAAGTTGCTTCTTCCAATACTCCCAGAGCCGGTCTCCCGCAGCGCCGGCGAGCAATTTGCGCTGCCAATGCACAAAATCAACATACCGGACCGGGAGCGGCGCAATGCCCGTTGCATGCCCCTGGGTTTCAGCCATATAAAGCAGGCTGAGTTCCTTGAGCAGGATGCCGATTGACCATCCATCCATCGCGATGTGGTGCATGACGACCATGAGGACGTGTTCATCCTTGGGGCGCAACAGGATTCGCACGCGCAGAGCCGACTCCTTTTGGAGATCGAAGCCGCTCTGCGACTCGGCCTGAAGGAAGGCCATTACTTCAGACTCTTGCCATGCAGTCGCATCGACCAGAGCGAAATTCTCAAGCGCCGGGTGGATGCGTTGAAGCGGCGCATCGTTCTCCATGTGATAGGTGGTGCGGAGAACGTGCTGGCGCTGCGTAAGCACCTGCATGGCGCGCGCAAAGGCATCGAGATCCACTCTTGAGCAGAACTTCCAGGCGGTGATGATGTTATAGAAAACACTTTCAGGCGCGACCTGCTGAAGGAACCAGAGTCCCTGCTGCCCGAAGGAGAGCGGATGAGTTTCGCTTGCCGTAACAATATTGCTCATAGGTTCACGTCCGAATGGGAGAGTTTTGTAAGCAAGGACTCCATATCCTCGTCCGACAGTTCTCCGATCTCGCGCAGCGCACTACGCTCCGGATCGGCAACCGCGGCTACAGATATTGAAGCAACAGGAATTTCTTCGCAAGAGGCTGCCTGCGGAGCGTCCAGCAAGGAGAGAATGTCCGCCGACAGCGAAGATACGGATGGGCCTTTCAGCAACTTGACCACGGGAATGGTGATGCCCAGTTCGACTTCGATCTGATTCTTGATCTCTACCGCGATCAGCGAATCAACTCCAAGGTTGCTCAACAAGACGGCGCGGTCAAGCCGCTCCAGAGGAAAACGGAGGATGTTGGCGATCAGAGCTGCCACGTAGTCCTCCACAAGAGCTTCGCGCCGTTCCGGATCGGCAGCGAAAATCTCTTCCCGCCGGATTGCCGGGATAGCGGCGAGACGGGCATCCGGCTCCTGGCTACGCCCGTCCGCAATAAGGGCGAGAAGCGGCGATGCGGCGACAGAAGGCATGGCGCTGAACCAGCGATTCAAATGGCCTGGAAGCACAGCAGCCTGGGCGATCCCATTTCCAAGGAGCATCTCGAAGGCCTGCAAGGCAGGCTCGGCCGCGAGGCTGCCCATGCCGAGATCTTCTATGCGATCCACAAGCGCGCGCGCCGCTTCTCCGACAGCCTGCCAGGGACCCCAGTTGATCGAAGTAGCGGGCAGCCCGAGGGAATGCCGATAATGCGCCAGCCCATCCAGAAAAGCATTCGCGGCGGCGTAATTGCCTTGCCCTGGAGGACCGAGCAGCGAAGATGCGGAAGAGAACAGGACAAAGAAGTCGAGGGGCTTGTCCTCGAAATAACGATGCAGTATCCAACTGCCGCGGAGTTTCGGCGCTAGAACCTCCGCGAGAGAAGGCAGATCGAGTTCAAGTAACGTGCGGCCCTCGACCAGACCGGCAGCATGCACCACGCCACGAATCGGCGGCCAGGACTCGTCCACATAGCGGTCGAGCACTTCACTCACTCTGGCCTCGTCGGCGATGTCGGCGGAGAGGATATGGACACTCGCGCCGAGAGCCTCGATTGCGCGCACAGCGCCAATCTGCAATCCAACCGGCGATAATTGGTCGATGGACTTCCAATGCGCGCGCGACGGCAATGGGCGGCGTCCCAGCAGAAGAATACGGCGCGCTCCCCGCTCCGCGAGCCGGCGCGCGACCAGGAGACCCAGAGCACCCAAGCCGCCGGTAATGAGATAGGAGCAATCCGCCCGGCAGCGAAGATGTGCACGACCGGCCCGGTCCGCATCGACGGTCGCAAGGCGGGGTACAAAGATTTGGCCGGCCCGCAACACCAACTGGTTTTCCCGTCCGCGATGGTTAACCAATTGGCAAATCCGTTCCGCCATCTCGTCAGCGCCGGCAGCAGGATCCAGATCAATCAAGCCCCCCCATTGCTTTGGATATTCGGTTGCAATCACACGGCCCAGGCCCCACAGCGGAGCCTGATCGATTGCCTGGGGCGCATCCTGCGCGGAAGTTTGCTGTGAACCGCGAGTAAGAAACCAGATGTAGCTCTCGGCTTGATTTTCCATGCGCAACATCGCTTGCGCGAGAACAAGGGCCGTCGCCACGCCCGACGCCTGGCCTTGCTCCAATTGGGCAAGCGAAAGGCTCTCGGCGAACTCCGAGTCGAGAGACCAAAGGTGAATAACTTCAAGCGGAGTAGAGCCGACGGAGCGCAAAAGCTCTGCGCAGGCATCCGGATCGGCCGCCGGGAGCGTGTAAGAATCTTCCGCCAGGCGAGCGAATTTGGCACCGCGAAAAGCTGTAATGCAATGCACCGATTGTGCCCGCAAATGCCGCGCGAGCGCTTCGCCGGTTCCGCTGCGATCCGCCAGGATAAGCCAGGTAGCCGCCGCTGGCTGATCTATATTTGGTTGTGCGATCGGACGCCATTGCATCTCATAGCAAAGGCCTTTGACCGCCGCATCTGCCTCCGCGGCAGCCAGGGCGGGAGAAGCGTTTGCTAATTGCAGCAGCGAGGTGGCGTAAGACTCAGGACGGCTCAGGCAACTGTTATTCAGCGCGGTCAGTTCCGCCACCGGGCGAGAGGCGCATTTCTCCACCGTGAGGAGCAGATAGCTCATAAGGCCGCGTTCCAGGATCCGTCCAATATTTTTATAGGACTTGAGATTCTTTACCACCAATTCATCGACAGAATGCTCCTTCGCCAGCCGGTCGAGATTGCCGTCGAAATCCGGATCATAGAGGAAGTGTGCGACTTCCTGGCTGATGTCAACGGACCCGGTGAGGAGCAGGTGATGGTTTGCGAGCACCTCCGCCCATTGCTGCAAGGTGATGGTGTATGCGCCTGTATCCGCAACCGAGACGGAGGAGAGAGTATTGGCTGCAAAGTCGGCCATGACAAGCTGAGCACCCTCGTTCATGGCCTGGGAGATATTGGCAAACAAACGATCCTTATCCTGGATATGGCCAGCCACCTCGAAACCGAAGACCAGATCGTAGCGATTCGGGAACCGGTCTGAAGCGCTGTCGCGATTGAAGATGCGCAAGCGGTCTTGTAGGCCGGCCTGCCGCACCTTCCGGTAGCCGACATCCGCCTGTTCGCTTGAGATGGTGTAGCCGTCGATCTTGATGTACGGGAACTGCGCGGCCAGAGCGAGGATGTCGGCACTATAGCCGCATCCGAAGTCCAGCGCGCGATGAACGCGATGGAAATCGACTTGCCGGAAAACGAGCCTGCGCAACTCCTTTTGCGCTTCGCGAGCGCGCCGGCTGTGGCCGCTTTGTTCAGCGGACTCATAGAGCGCGAGCAGCCAGGAAAATCCGGAGACAATTTGCGGAAGCGGGGCAAAGGTCAGATACGTCTCGTCAAAGGCCAACTCGCCGGAGGCGGCGCGCGAGTTCCGGGAAAGCTGGTCGTAATAGAGGGAGACCTCCGTAGCATAGGTGGGAGGCACTGCGCGGCTGAAGATCGCATCGCCTGTTCCGGCAAGAACAATGTGCTGTTTCAAGACCGAAGCCGGAGAGTTAGCGGGCGGAAAGCTTTCGACTGCATCGAAGCGATGCTGGCGCAGCGCCTGCGACCAGCTTTCCGTGGAAAGCAGAGGACCGCTGCTGCGCAGTGCGTCCTCGTATCGCTGCCAGCCCTCGATCAGGCCGAAAGAGATGTCAAACCAGGTCAGTTGCTCGGTCACTTCCCAGATAAGAAGCAATCCTTGCGGCTTGAGCAGAGAACGAACATTGCCGAGGGTGACGTCAAGATCGCGGGTTGCGTGCAGCACATTCGCGGCGATAACCAGATCGAATGAGGCCGGCTGAATCCCCTGCGCGCCTGGATCCTTTTCTATGTCCAGAGTCCGATAGGTGACAAATGGATAGGCTGCGAACTCCCGTTGCGCCTTGTGCAGAAAAAATGGCGTGACGTCGGTGAAGGCGTACTCGAAGCCAGTACCCGGCAGGGCAGGCAATAACGACGCCGTTGTTCCGCCTGTGCCGGCTCCGATCTCCAGTATGCGCAAGGGTTCAGCGGAACGCCACGCATTGGCGAGCGTTCGGACTAGCGACGCTGCGATTCCGTTGTAGTATCGCGCCTCGGGAGAGAGCCGGTAGAGACTCTCGGTGATCTCAAGCGAGCCGCCGGGGAACATCAGATCGAGCGGACTGACTGCGCCTGAGAGCACGCTTGCCAGGCTATTGGCGCTACGGCGAAGATAGCCGAGCAGCGTGCTGTCCAGGCCATGGCGTTCGCCGGCAAGCTGCCAGAGCGGTTCGATGTCCATCACAGGCAGCGGCTTGACGCAGGTGAACCGGTCCCCGGATTGGGTGACGAATCCGGCGCGCAGCAGACGAGCCAGCCAGCGCTCCATGAGCTTTGCGTAGACCGGAAGAATTCCATATTGTTCAATCAGAGAAGCCACTGTATGGGTGTCGCCGGACTCCGCAAAGGCTCCCAGGGATCTCAAAGCATTCACGACAGCGGCAGTGGAGATTTCATCCAATGTCATGTTGCGGGCAGGCTCGGATTGAAGCTTCAAGTCAAACGGCCATTTATCAGCAGCCTCCAATCCTGCCGCACGAAGGCGATTCCACACTGAATCCTGCTCTGCGCTCTCGCTCTTTCCCCCTTTCTCCGCATGGAGACGATCTCCGGTCCAATAACTTTCGCATTGGAAGGGATACAACGGAGGTTTCACCTTTGCGGAGCCGATGGCGAAGAGATCATCCCATCTGTTCAGATGACCGGAGCAGTACAACGCGCCCAGCGTCTGCGCGAGGGTGAACTCCTGGGGTTCATCGCGGCGCAGGCTGGGAAGAGCCAGAATATTTTGAGCGCGGCTGGGGAGATGTCTTTGGATCGAACTCAGCAATTGGGGTTGCTGGCTGATCTCGACAAATGCCGTAGCGCCATCGGCAAGGTTGGTTTCGATGGATCGGCTAAAAAGGACGATTTCACTGAGATTGCGGCCCCAGTATTCCGGAGAAAGCGCAGTTCCGTCCAGGCAGTTCCCGGTAACTGTAGAGTAGAACGGGATTGCGCCGGAGACGGACTCAATGCCGGCAAGCGACGCCTGCAACTCAGAGCGGAGCGGATCAATCAGCAACCTGGAGGGCGCTCCATGCGAATCCAAAAGCTGAGCAAATATTCCGCTTGCCATCACCCGATTGATGATTTCATTCAGCCGTTGCGGGCTGCCGGAAAGGACGGTGGAATCGGGTCCGTTCACGGCGGATATGGAGACTTCTTCCGCGCAGCCGGCGATGAGTTTTCGAGCGTCGTCATAAGGCATGTCGACCAGCGCCCTGGCGCCCTGGCCCTCGCAACGGGCAAGCAGGCGGCTGCGCTGGCAGATGACGCGCATCACATCCTCGATCGAGAGGCATCCCGAGAAGCAGGCCGCGGCAACTTCGCCCATCCCGTAACCGATCACTGAAGCCGGCTCCACGCCCCAGCTACGCCAGAGTTCGGCCAATGCAAGCTGCATGGAAAATACCGCTGGATGTACAAATTCGGCGGTGCGAGGCAAAGCTGGCTGCGAAGCAGTAAAGAACTCCTCGATCAGCGACCATTGCGCCTGCCGCAGAATCAATGCGTCGCAACTCTCAATGGTTTCGCGAAAGGCTGGGTGAGATTCATAAAGACTCTTCTCCATGCCGTCCCATTCCGCGCCATGATCGGGAAAGACGAAGGTGAGCCTGCGGGATCTGGCCTGCTCGACGCGGCCGCGAGAAAGGCCGGTCGCAGCTTCGCCCGCAAGATGCGCGCGAAGAATCCTGGCGCAGTCCGCGGTTGATTGGGCGGCAATCGCCAGGCGATAGTCATGATGATCCCGCAATAGGGCTGCGCCTGCACAGATTTCCGAGAGAGGGCGGGCGCAATCATCAAGCAGCGAAAGATAAGCCGTGGCCAGATCTGCCAGCGCCTCGGGTGCGCGCGCCGAGATGGGCAAAACGGAGTACTTGGGTTCAAGCGCGGCAGCAGGAGAAGCTATGGCAGGCGCGGACTCCAAAATCAGATGCGCGTTGGTTCCTCCAAAGCCGAAGGAACTGACGCCAGCCAGCAGGGGCTTGCTGTTATCCCAGCCGGAGTCGCTATCCACTACGCGGATCGGCAGTTCGTCAAATGGGATCTCCGGGTTCGGGTGTTGAAAATGGAGGCTGGGCGGAATTGAACCGTGCTTCAGCGAGAGCGCCGTCTTGATCAGCGCCGCTACGCCGGCTGCCGCTTCGAGATGTCCGATATTCGTCTTGACCGAGCCGATCAGGCACGGCTCAGACGCAGCGCGGTAGAGTTGCAGGACGCCGGCGAGCGCCCTGGCCTCAATGGCGTCGCCAAGAACTGTACCGGTGCCGTGGGTTTCAAAGTACTGTATCTCTCCGGGCGAGATCTGCGCGGATCGGCAGGCCGCGCGGATAACGGACTGCTGCGCCTCGCAACTGGGCGCCATCAGGCCGTTCGTCCGGCCATCCTGATTCACAGCGCCGCCACGAATTACGGCATAGATCTCATTCCGATCCGCAAGGGCCTGGGAGAGCGGTTTGAGCACGACAACCCCCACGCCCTCGCCGCGCACATACCCGTCGGCACGGGAGTCGAATGCCTTGCAGCGGCCATCCGCGGCCATCGCGCGCGCTTTTGTAAAGTTGACGGTGACTGTAGGAGACAGGATCAGGTTAGCGCCCCCAGCCAAGGCCAGGGAGGTTTGCCCCATCCATATGCCCTGACAGGCAAGGTAAACCGCAACCAGCGACGAGGAGCATGCTGTATCCAGGGCAATGCTGGGACCGGAAAAGTTGAAAAAATACGAAAGACGATTGGCGGCGACACTGAGCGCATTCCCGGTGCCCGAGTATGCGTCGATTCCCATGGGATTGTTGTGGAAGGCTTGCGCGTATTCATTGCCGGAGATACCGACATAAACGCCTACAGGCTGACCGCTGAGCGTGGAAGCCCTGATCCCGGCATCTTCAAGAGCCTCCCATGCGGAGTGCAAAAGCAGCCTCTGCTGCGGGTCCATGAAGACGGCTTCGCGCGGAGAAATTCCGAAGAACGCGGCGTCGAAGCGGTCGATTTGATTGAGAAAGCCGCCCCAGCGCGTGTTGATCTTACCCGGCGCGGCAGGATTGGGATCGTAGAAATCGTCAACATTCCATCTCTCTCCGGGGACTTCGGAGATGGCGTCCTGGCCGTCCCGGAGCAGACGCCAAAATTCGCCTACAGAGCGAGCGCCGGGAAAACGGCAGCTCATGCCGACGATGGCGATTGGTTCGCGAGAGCTAAGCTGCTTGTCCGCAAGCGGAGCGGCGTTCGCTTGTTCCGGCTGCATCTCGTTTCCCAAATGCGCAGCGAGCGAATCGATGGTGGGAAACTCATAGAGCAACGTTGGAGAGAGCGGCCGGCCCAGCCAATCCTGCAGGTCGCCGGATAGGATCACGGCTTCGCGCGAGGGCAAACCATAACTCGCAAAGGGAGTCCGGGGATCGATTTCAGAGGCCGGCGTCTCAACAGCGGAAGCCAGAGCATCAATCAGCCACGCACGAATTGCGGTGAATCCGCGCGCTGGCCTCGGAGGCAGAGAAGTTGCAGGCGAGACGCGTTGCGGCGTCGAATCATTCGGGTTCATCATTTACAAGCTCCGGGTACTCTTCAACAGGGTGTATAGCTTGCTGGCTACGGAATTCTGAATGCGCTCTCCGAGCGGGACACTCGCGCGCGTTTCTTCACTGGGGACCGGCAGATGGCCGGAGTCAACGAAATACCGCAGATAATGGTGCATGAGTTTCAGATCGAGCGGCGGGCACTTTACCGGGCTGCCCTTCAATGCGTTGCGCGTCTGGCGGGAATCAAATACTGGCAGGCGAAAATCGACATGCTCCTCAATCGGGATCAGAGTCAGCAGGGTGGCGATTCTCGCAACTGAGCTGTTTCTCGGGCTGCGCGAGTAGATCTCCTGCCGCGCGGCCTCGAGCAGAAGCTGTTTCCAGTCATCTACTGATACTTTGGCGAGCGGATAGCCAAATGCCCGAATCCAACTGAATAAGTCGCTGAACGTTGGCGGGTTGGGATGCGTGATGTGAAAGGCCCGTCCGAGAGAGCTTTCCTGGCGCGAGATGTGAACGATGGCCTGCGCCGCGTAATCGACAGGAATCAATTCCGCCGCCACCGGGATAGGAATCTGATCGGGGAGAGCGCCGATCTCGATTGCCGACCTCATGCCCATCCAAAACAAATCGGATTCCTGGCAAGCGCCGGAATCGCTGGCACCGACGATGCGCAAGGGCCGGAAGATGACGGCGGGAATGCCGCGCGATTGGCCAGCCCGCACCAGCTCCTCCGCAACCCACTTGCTTGAAACATACGGCTCCTTGAAAACATCCTCGGGGGCTATCTGATCTGTTTCGTGCAGTACGCTCTGCGGATTGTTGTGATTGAAGAGGGTCGCCGAGGTCGAGACGTAATAAACCGGCTTGAGACGATCCATGCAGGCAAGGCGCAGAACCTCTTCGGCGCCGCTGACGTTGGGCGCCTTGATTTGCGAGTAAGGATAGGTGAAGTTGATCAACGCGCCGTTGTGATAGATGGAGTCGATTTCGCCGGCGAGCCTGGAGAAATCGCCGGCACTGAGTCCAAGCAGCGGCGAGCCGAGATCTCCGGCCAGCGCCACGACCCTGCCGGAGCCTGAGTCGTAGGGAATGCCTAATTTGCCGAGCGCCTGCACGATGCGTTCCATTGCGCCGCGGTTATCCTTGGCGCGTACCAGGCAATAGACCCGCGCCGCCGTCGAGCGCAGCAGCTCCTGCAAGAGGAACGCGCCGAGAAATCCGGTGGCTCCTGTCAGCAGAACCGCGCGGGGATTGGTGACCTGCGCGAGTTCCAGCGGTTTGGCTCCGCGCGGCGATATCGAAGGGTCGAGCATGGCCTCGGCGCGCAGATCAATCGCCTCGGTGTCGTGTCCGGTCACGCCGAGTTGCAGCGAAGCGACAATCGCGGCCATCGAGGCAATCGTTGGAGTCGCAAAGAGCGAACGCAACGGGAGCGTGACCTGCAATTCCTCGTGCATGCGGAAGAGGAGCTGGGTTGCGAGGAGCGAATGCCCACCCAGTTCAAAGAAGTTATCGAAGACGCCGCAGGCGGGAAGGTTTAATACATCGCGCCAGATCGCGGCAATCTGCTCCTCGAGGGGGTTGCGAGGCAATACGATCGCGGCGAGTTCTTCCCGGCGCACTTCGGCAACTGCCGGCAGAGCGCGGTGATCGATTTTGCCATTGGCGGTGAGCGGCATGGCATCGAGAAGGACGAAGGCAGCGGGAATCATGTACTCGGGCAGATGCTTGGCAAGGTCGCTGCGCAGCCTCTGCGCGATGACGCCGCCGAGACGGCCTTTCAACGGATTATTCATGAACACGGGCGTGTGCTTTGAGCCGGCAGGTTCGACCTCAATGGGAGTGAAAGGGTCGGTCTCGCCCCTTTCAAGGAATGCCTCCATCTGTCCATCGCGCCCGCCGTTGGCGGTCCACGAGATGGCCGTCCGGTATCCGAGACTGTCGCCCAACGACCAGAGATCTTCGGGATCAACAGCATCTGCAACGGGTTCTTCGAGCTGGCGGCGAAGTTCGTCGATAGAATCGGGCGACTGATCGGAGGCCAGCAGGGCGAGAAGCCTGGTTTCGCTAGCCAGACGAGCGTTGGGAATATTCGTGATACGGATGCGCTGCGGCAGTTCACCTTGCAGACGAGCGCGTAGCGAGTGCAAGGACAGGCCGGAAGAATTCCAGTCCAGCTTCTCCGGCACGGGCGGCGTGGACTGGCCATCGAGCCTGAAGACTACATCGTAACGGAAGCGGGTGAGTTCGTTGCTGGTTGAGCCGCGGCGAAGTTGAACGGTAATGCCAGTCACGCGCGGGTGCAGTTGCTGAAATGCGCGGAAATAGGCAGGCGCAATCAGCAACTCCTCTTCGCGTTCGACCTGCTGGGCTATGCGGCGCTTTAGATCCGCGACAGTGACGCCGGAAGGCGCTTTGTACAACTGCACAGAAGCGCAATAGCCGGCGTGAAGATCAAAATTGCGAATATCGCCGACAAAGAGAGATCCGCCCGGCGCAAGCGATTTGATGGCCTGGGACAAGACTCTTTCAAGATAGGCCTTGCCGGGAAAATATTGAACCGTGGAGTTGATCACCACGGTGTCGAAGGAACCCGACTCGATGTCGCTGAAGTCGTCTGCCAGGCTTTGGCGCAGCTCTACCTGGCGCAGGTTCTGCCGTGCAATCTGCGGCTCCAGAGAGCGCAACGCGGTAGCGGAAAAGTCCTTTGCAAGATAGAGTTCGCAGTGCGGCGCAATCCGGAAGAGCAGAAGGCCGGTGCCGCATCCGATCTCAAGGACGCGGCTGGGCTTGAGCGCGAGTATGCGGGCGACGGCGCCCTCTACCTGTTCGCGCATTTCCTCGGATGGAATTGGCTCGCCGGTATAACTGCTGCGCCAGCCGACGATGTTAAAGGCGCTCTCTAACTCGGGAAGGCTTTCGCTGTAGGTTTCGTCGTAAAGTTTTTGCCAATTCGAGATGTACTTCTCCTGCTCCCCGATGGCCAGGACTTCTTCGGCCTTGTCGCCGGCGGGAACAAAATAAGCCGCCAGATATTTTTCCCCCGGACGATCTTCGCGGGCGACCACGATGCTTTCTTGGATAGCGGGATGCTGGCTGATCAGGCTTCGGATCTCGTTTAGTTCAATGCGATAGCCACGTATCTTGACCTGCTCATCGGCGCGTCCGATGAACTGCAAGCTGCCATCCGGGCAATAGCGCATGAGGTCGCCGGTCCGGTAGAGGCGGACAGCGGGACGACCCAGAATGCTTTTCAGGGTAAAGCGCTCGGAGGTGAGCGCAGGACGATTGCGGTAACCGCGCGCCAGGGATGCGCCTGCAAGATAGAGTTCTCCTGGGACGCCGACAGGAACCGGTTCGCATTCCTGATCCAGCAGATAGGCCTGGATGTTGGAGATCGGGCAGCCTATTCCGGGGAGTCCATGCGGATCAGCATCCGGAACAACCACGCCGGCGGTAGCGACAACGGTGCATTCAGTAGGCCCGTAGTGGTTGACGACCTGAAACGGCAAGTCTGCGCCGGGATAGGTTCGAAGCTGGTCGCCGCCAGTGAGCAGCGCGCGGAGCGGCGTGCTCTCCGGCCATCTCAGCCTGAGGATCTCTTCGGCCATCTGCGTGGGCATGAACGAGAGAGTGATCGACTCCTCGATGAGCCAATCGCGCAACTGAAAGCTGTCCATCCTTGTCTCATCGCCGGGAATATGCAAGCTCGCTCCGGCGCAGAGATAGGGCCAAACTTCCCATACAGAGGCATCGAAGGCCACGCCGGCGAGCATCGTCGCCCGGTCGCTCGGGCACACCGAATAAGCTCGCTGATGCCAATGCACCAGATTGAGCAAACTCGAGTGGCTGATCTCGACGCCCTTGGGCTGGCCCGTGGAACCGGATGTGTAGATCACGTAGGCAAGTCCATCCGCCTCACCGCTTTCCGGCGCGAGCGGAGAAAAAGCTTCTTCAGGCCGTGACGCATCAATGGTGAAAGTTGGAATCGCGCGCTCAGGAAGCAAGGCAAGCTCTTTGCCGTGCGTCAGAACCGCGCGGACATTCGCGTCCTCGAGGATAAAGCCGACCCGTGCCGAAGGATAAGAAGTATCAATCGGGAGGTATGCCGCACCGGCCTTCAGTGCGCCCAGCATCCCAATCACCAGCTCCACAGAGCGCTCAAAGAAAAGCGCCACCAGGTCGCCTGAGCCTACGCCTGCCAAACGAAGCTGGCCGGCAACTGTGTTGGCTCTCCGGTCAAGCTCTGCGTAGGTGAGGGAGAGATCTCCGGCGTGAACGGCGATTGCCTCGGGCGTCTTCGTTGCCTGAGCTTCCACCAATTTGTTTACAGGCACCGTGTCCGGGTAATGGGCGCTGGTCTGGTTCCAATCGGTGATCAGCAGATTTTTTTCGTTTTCAGACAAGATGTCTAGGTTAGCGATGGTTTTGTCTGGGTCTTTTAGGATGGCCTGGAGCAGGGTTTGGAAGTGGCTGCCCAGGCGCTTGATTGTTGCCTGGTCGAAGAGGTCGGTGCTGTACACCAG
>Ga0181534_10000155_pt1 | contig 48691 bp, 39 predicted proteins | sample PEATcosm2014_Bin_37_FD_119758 | JGI IMG/M metagenome (GOLD analysis project Ga0181534, IMG submission 119758) | Peatland microbial communities from MTU Mesocosm Facility, Houghton, MI, USA - PEATcosm2014_Bin17_10_metaG | ecosystem: Environmental > Terrestrial > Soil > Wetlands > Peat | place... | reverse complement strand
CTCAATGTTTGCAGCCTCATAGCTCTGATTTTTGGCCTGTTGTTCGCGCATCTGCATCTGCGCGTTTGCATCCGGCAGGGCTGTCACTGATGGATCATGGATCGACTTATCCGGGCTTTGCTGGGCGATGCCTGTCAACGCCGCCATCACGGCAACACAAAGAAGAACCCTCCTCCAGTGATGCGTTCCGGTTCGCTTCGCTGCGTTTCGAAGATTTCGATTGTCTTGATCCTTGCTGAATTGCATAGGGAACCTCCTCAGTTCGATGAATTGAATTGATTCTTGCCCGGGGCGGCGACGGCCCCGGATTTCAGGCCAGCGTATTTGCCTGCGCACAGTCTAGTCTAGGTGAAGGAGATTTGGATGCACCATTTTTTACTTTTATCGGCGACGCGGACTGGCTGGTTTGCCGAGGGCCGGTTTCTGGGACGAGTTCTAGACGAATGGGCCATCGACGCCCAGGAGTTCGTCCGTCTCAAGTTGCCTCATTTGCTGGTGGTTGTGGCCATCGCGTTCGTGCTCATTCGCCTGCTGCGCACCGTCAGCTATCGGATGATTCATGTTGCCGAGGAGCACGCTTCCAGTCCGGCGCGCATCGGTCAGGTGAAGACGTTGGCAGGCGTTATTCGCACAACAGGGCTCGCGGTCATTGGACTCATTGCAGGGTTGCAGATTCTCGACGCTGTTGGGGTCAATCTTGCTCCGCTTCTGGCCTCTGCGGGAGTGGCTGGAATCGCCATCGGCCTCGCCGCGCAGAATATTGTCAAAGATGTTTTGAACGGCATCCTTCTGCTGGTTGAAGATCAATTCAACGTCGGCGATCAGATTCACGCTGCGGGCGTTGCCGGCACGGTCGAAAGCATGACACTCAGAAAGACCACCATCCGCGATGCGGACGGTACGCTCTATATCGTACCGAACTCCCAGATCACCACAGTCTCCAATCTCAGCAGAGGCTATTCGGTGGCGACTATCAACGTGAGCGTGGATTTTTCCGCTAACCCAGACGCCGTGCTGCAACTGCTCACCGGCATTGCGATGGAGCTGCGCAACAGCGAAGCCTTCCGCGATCTTTTCGTCGAAGATCCGAAGGTTCTGGGTGTCGATGCGATGAAAGGCTCGGAGATCATCTTCCCGGTCGTCTTCAAAACCATTGCAACGAAACAATACGAACCTGTCCGCGAGTTTCGCCGCCGCGTTCGCATTGCGCTCGAAGAGCAGCACTTGCTCCCCGGCGATCCCAACCGCGTTTTCAACTTTACCGTCCCCACCGAATCAAAGAATCGCACCGTACAAACAGAAACGGAATAAGCCAGGGAACGGGCATTGGGCATTCGCAAGACCGAGCTTCAATCACCTGCCTTGCAACGATTGCACAATCGGATTCTTAGTCTCATCCAATCGCTCATCCGTCTTACGCAGAATCACCCGGTTGCGGCCCGAGCGCTTCGCGTCATAGAGCGCCATATCCGCAATCGCCAGCAGCGAATCGGCACCCGAAGGCGTACCAAAGGGATCAAAGACCGTTGCTCCAATGCTACAAGTCATCCCAAACTCCGTCAGCGGCGTGCGAATAGTCAGGTTGGAAATTGCAAGATGGAGGGTAGCCAGTCTCTGCTCAATGGCTCCAGCGGGTATCTCCGCCAGCAGAAACAGAAACTCTTCGCCACCATAGCGGCCGACGTGGTCGTACAGCCGCATGGATCCCCGGGCAGCAGTGGAGAACTGCCGCAAGGCCTCATCTCCCGCCAGATGCCCATGCGTATCATTGATCCGCTTGAAATAATCCAGATCGGCCATCGCCACCACCAGCAATCCGCCCTCACGCCTGGATCGCTGTATCTCCGCATCCAGAGAGCGCAACACCGCGCCGTGATTCAGCATTCCCGTCAGCGTGTCGTGCGAAGCCTGAATGCGCAACTGCTCGCGGCTGGCTTCCAGTTCCGCGGTACGAATGCGCACCAGAGTCTCCAACTGTTTACTTCTCTGACTTAAATGCCGCGCGCGCAACCGGTCAGCCGCTGCAAGCAAAAGCAGAAAGGCGAACGCGCACAACCCGCGAAACCAATTCGTCTGCCACCACGGGGGCAAAACCGTGACCGCAACAGAAACCTGATTCGAGCAGACATTGATTCCCGGATTACAGGCCATTGCCTGGAATGTATAAGACCCTGGATCGAGCCTGGTGAAAGCAACAATGCCGTCTTCGGTCGGTATCCAATCCGCTTGCCTGCCCAGCATTCGGAACTTGAGCAGCAATTCGCTGCGGTTGCGCATCACCGGCGAAGAGATTTGGAATAACAGCGCCGCGCCGCCCCATGGAATCGTGATACTCTGCCTGCCCAGATAGTTTTCCGCTCCATGCCGAAGCTCGGTGAGGGAAGCACTCAGTTGAATCGGATCGAAGACACGCTCCGGGTGAAGCAAATGCGCGACCCCCCCGCTGGTTCCTATCCACAAAGAGCCGTCTGCTGCCTCAACCATGCTGGCCTGGTTCACATCGTTCCAGACCAATCCGCTTTCCTGGGTCAGATGCCGCCATTCGCGGCCATTCCACACCAGCAGTCCCTGGTCTGTTCCCAGCCACAGCCACCCTCGCTTATCGAGAAAAATTGAGACAGGAATAAGCGACTTGAATTCCTCCGGCGTCTTCAGCGGCCAAGCACGCAAATGCTCTGCCTCGGGCGTCAGCCGCCAGATTCCGGCTTGTGGACCCGTTACCCAGATTGCGCCGTCAGCAGCGCAACGCAAGGCAATCAGAGAAGCTTGCAGGCTGGGCAGTCCGTCGATCTTCGGCTCCGTCCAGTTTTCTGCGCTCAGGTGCAGCAATCGGTTGTTGGTTAAAAACCAGGCCCCGCCGTCCGGCGCAACGCATCCGCCATATACTCTGGCATCCCCGACAAGCTGCTTCGCGCCTGCGACCTGCGTCGGCGCCGATCCCTTCTCGATCTCCCAGATGCCATGCGTGGCGGAGTACAAAATGGCTCCGTTCGGTAATTGGACAGAATTCATGATCGAGCCTGGCACGGAGAAGGATTTAATCACCCGCCCACTCTTCGTATCGATGTGCAGGATATTGCCGCTGAAAGTGCCGGCCCAGAGGGATCCATCCGAAGCAGTATTCAGGCCGCCGACTGAGCCATACTCCCACTTGTCGCCGGAGAATCCTTTACCCGCTGCGCCTGTTTCCGGATCAATCCAACCGGGTCCATCGACAGTTCCCACATTGATACGTTCTGGAACGGAAGCAGAGATTTCCCAGATGGATGCCGAAGGCAAGCCCTGGCCATCATCCCAGCCCTCCCAATTCGCATAGCCCGTCCAAAGGTAAAGCCCGCTGCCCAGGCTGCCCAGCCACAGGTCTCCGGATGCGTCAAAGGCCATCCCGGTAATCGACGAATTGCGCACCAGCCCGTTGTCCCGGCCGATATGCTTCCACCTGCCGCCTTCCCAACGCGATATGCCATCTCCGTCGGTCACCAGCACCCGGCCCTGCGGGTCTTCAATCAACGAGCCTTGACGAAAGGGGAGCACTGAAGTCGAGTCCTTACTGCTCCGATCCTCAAACCGCGCCGAGCCGGAAGCAAGCACTGCGATATGGCGCCTGCCCGTTGCCCATAGAGTGCCGGAGTGGTCAAGCAATACGCTCTCCCAGGTGTCTTCGGCGAGGCCCTGCTCCTTGCCCCATTCCGTCACCGTCTCCGGTGTGCCGTCCGCACCAGCCGGGTTTTCCGAAAACGAGATCAGCTTGTTACCGCATCCCATCCAGACTGTGCGGTTGCCGTCTTTGCCGACGGTAACCATGACGCGATCAACGCGACCAAGCTCCGGTCGCAAGGTCAACATCGCTTCAGGAAAGACAGGCGTGTACGAGATCATCTCTCCCGAGGCAGAGTGCTTCAGCCGGTACAAACGCCCCTCGTTCGCAACCAGCAGATCCTCCCCATCTTCGATGGCCACGCGGTTCGGACCGGTAGTCGGAATTGCTCTACTCCCAGCGCGCTGAAACCGCTGCCCATTCCAGCGATATAGTTCCTCGCGCGTACTCACCCAGATCGTTCCGTTCTGGTCCGGCAATATATCCGAAATATCTGAGTTTTCAAGACCCTGTTCCATGCCAAAGCGCTCGAAGGTGGAACCGGTCAGCCGAAATAATCCATTTTCCGTGCCCGCCCATAGAAAACCCGCGCGGTCGCGCGCCAGGGCCTCAACGGCAATATTCTTCAGCCCCTCCGGCTGACGAAAGACGCGAAAAACATACTGCTGCGCCTGCGCGCCCCCCGCGAGCGCCAGCCAGCACAACCAGATGCGGACTGCTCTGAACTGTTTCAAGCGCGCCTTTTTGGACGAAAGTGCCGCATCCAACTAACTTTATCGGCAACAAACGTCAGGAACTCAAGTCAATTTCCAGCTTCCAAGGCCAAAATCAATGCATCTGCATCGGAAATAGGCTGCAGGCAGGTCCGATTCCGGCAAACCAGCGCCCAGGCTTGCGCACCCTGGGGTTGCGGAACGGAAAGCAAGCTCTCCGCCAGCGCCTCCGGCAACTCCTCTGCAACCAACTGGTCCGGCTCCAGCCGCAGCACTGTTTTGTTCACCGCAAACCCCGCGACGGCGGCCGCCTCCAGCCGGTCAGCCACTGGCCCAGTGCCAACAATCATAACCTGAACCGGGTCCAGCAGCAGCCGTTCCAGCGCCAAACCGTAACTGCCGGCATACAGGCCGAAATGCTCTACGATTCCAGAGAAGGTATCCAGCGTCTCCTCGGCGATCTCCCGGTAATCCTCGCGCCCGCTCAAAGTCTCCAGGCGCAGCAAAGCCGAGACTGCCGTCGGATTCCCTGCCGGCGTGGGCGAATCCTGCAACGGCTTGCGTCGCGCCGCCAAGGCCCCCAACGGAGCCGGCACGGTTCCATCGGCCCGTGCAGCAGGAATTGCGGCGTCATAAAACGCTCCAGCCGCAGTGTCATAAAAACGGGCAATCATTGCATCGGCCAGCGTAGTCGCTGCCCGGTATAGCCGTATCTCTCCACTCGCCATCCATCCATCAATGCAGGCGTGAATGGTAAACGCATAATCATCCAGCGTTCCTGGGGCAGCCTCGGCAGGCTTGGGCGCATCTTGAGGGTAAGAAATCACATGCAGCAAATTCCCTGCCCCGTCCCAGGCCTCGGCCAGTAATCGGTTGAGCGTCCGCAACGCAAAATCCCGTGGCTCCTGCTTGCGCAGAATCCGCGCCGTCTCCAGATATGCCGTCACTGCCATCGCATTCCAGCCTGTGTACAGGGTCTGGTCGATGAAGGGCGTGGGCCGCAACATTCGCGCTGCCAAAAGTTTTTGTCTTACACTATCCCGGAGCGTACTCAACTCGGCGATGCTTTGATTTCGCTTCTCCGCAAGCTTTTCAAGAGAATGTCTTACATGTAAGACATTCTTCGCCGGGTTATGATGCATATCCCCCAGCTCCCCGATATCCCAATAAATTGACGCAAACTCCAGCTCCATAGGCTCCAGAACCGCCTGCGCCTCTTCCAGCGTCCAGGTAAAATAATCGCCGTCGTCGTCGAGATTGATGTCCGCGTCCTGCGAGGCATAAAAACCGCCCTGCACGCGATCAGTCATTGTACCGTCCAGCCAGGACACAATCTCCAGCGCCGTCTGCCAAAAATCCTCACGCACAAAGCTCTGGAATCCATGCGCGTAATTCCGCAGCAGCTCAGTGTTGTCGTACAGCATCTTCTCAAAGTGCGGCACCACCCAGCGTTCATCCACGCTATAACGATGGAATCCTCCGGCGAGTTGGTCGTAGACCCCTCCGCGCGCCATTTTTTCGAGCGTAATCTGAAAAGCCGCGCCTGCCTCTTCGCTCTTGCGATTCATCGCCGTTTCCAACAGCAGATCCAACGCTCCCGGATGCGGAAATTTTGGTTGCGATCCAAAACCGCCATTGCGCGGGTCAAACTGGCTCAGAATCGAGGCGGAAATCTTGTCCACCAGCGCCAGCGTGAGTGACTGTTCCCCGCCCCGTCCAGAAAAACTCTCATTGTGCTCAATCGCAGCCATCACGCTGGCAGCCGACTCCAGAGCTTCCTCGCGCCGCTCCCGCCAGACCTGGGCCATCGTCAAAAGCACCCGCCCAAACCCGGGCCGTCCGTAGCGGTCATCGCGGGGAAAATACGTCCCGCCAAAATACGGCCTCCCATCGGGCGTCAGAAAAGCTGTGAGTGGCCAGCCGCCCTGGCCGCTGATCGCTGAGACTGCGGCCTGGTAGCGCGCATCCACGTCGGGCCGTTCATCGCGGTCCACCTTCACGGCGACAAAATGCTCATTGATCACCCGCGCCAGCTCCACGTCCTCGTACGACTCGCGGTCCATTACATGGCACCAGTGGCACCACACAGCGCCGATATCCAGCAGAATCGGCTTGTCTTCGGCCTCAGCGCGGGCAAAAGCTTCGTCATTCCAGGCGTGCCAGCGAACCGGCTGGCGCCGCGCCGAGCGCAGATAAGACGAAGCCGCATACTGCAAAAGGTTTTCTTCGTGAAGATTGGGAGTGTGTTCTTCAGCCATAGCTTGAGAATACCGTGGATAGCGGTACTCCTTCCCTCTTTAGAACCTGCCCTGTCGAAAAAGAGAGCAGCCGCGCACTCAACAACGAAGAAGATGCCGCCAAAATCCATCTCCGAGTATCCTAGGGTATGACTCATCAAATGATGGCGACCAAATCCGCAGCGCTCTCTTCAACGGCAGATACAGAGCCGCAGCCTCTGCCCCACGCGGCCCAGAACCGCTGCTTCGGCTGCGGACAGGCTAACCCCATCGGCCTGCGTCTCCAATTCCTTCTCGCCAAGGATGGGTCGGTTCAGAGTGAGGCGAACTTGGCAGAAGTCTTTGAAGGCCCCACCGGCTATCTGCACGGTGGCATCATCGCCACAATACTGGACGAAACCATGAGCAAGTCCGTCCGCGCCCACAATATAACCGCCATGACCCGCCACATGGAGGTCAACTACCTGCGCCCAGTTCCCTCTGGAGAGCCGCTACGCCTCGAAGGCCGAGTCCTGCGGAACGAGGGCCGCAAGCACTGGACCGAAGCCCGCATCTTCAACGCCACAGGCGATGTATTGGCGCACTCCAAAGGGCTGTTTATCGAAGTCAAACAAGCTGCGAAGGAATAATGCCCGCGCTACGCGCTCAATATTTTGCCGATAAATTTTACGAGAATCAGGGAGAGCCGGAAGGATTGGTTGCCCACCAGGGATTCGAACCCCAATATGCTGCTCCAGAGGCAGCTGTCCTACCATTGAACGAGTGGGCAAAAAGAGCAAAAGCTGCTTTGCATCGGCATCGGCATCGGCTTCCCTCCCGGCAGGGTGCCGGAATCAGATGCCAACTTGTTCATCATAGGAGCACTCTCCCCTTGCCGTCAAACTCCTGTCCCTCGATCAGCATCGACCAGTTACACTTTGAAACAGTGATCCAGCACGATCCATTCGCGCCGCAGCTTGATCTCACATTCGAGGAGCCGCGCTCTGCCCGCCGCATTTGGCCGGTGAGTGAACTCGTCGGCCAGGTTCGCGAACTCATCGAGCAGGAATACGGCGATTGCTGGGTCGAGGGCGAGATATCGAACTATCGCCCCGCTCCCTCCGGCCACGTCTACTTCACGCTCAAAGACGCCGACGCGCAGTTGCCCGTGGTTCTCTTTCGCCGCCAGGCAATGCTCCAGCGCTTCCGCGCTGAAGACGGCCTGCATGTCCTGGTGCGTGGCAAGGTCAGCGTCTACGAGCAGCGCGGCCAGATGCAGTTGGTGGCCGAGACCATGGAGCCGGTCGGTGCAGGCAGCCTGCAGTTGGCTTTTGAGCAGCTCAAGGCGCGGCTCAAGGCCGAGGGGCTTTTCGATGCGGATCGCAAACGGCCGCTGCCGGCTTTTCCGCGCACCGTAGGCATTATCACCTCGCCCACCGGCGCGGTCATTCGCGACTTTCTCAATATCGTCAGCCGTCGCCATTCCGGACTGAATGTTTTGCTCTTCCCGGTCTCGGTGCAAGGAGATTCCGCGCCCGCAGAGATTGAAGCGGCGCTCGAAGAACTCAACTCCTCCGGCCTTGTCGATGTTATCGTTGTGGCCCGCGGCGGAGGATCGCTCGAGGATCTCGCCGCCTTCAACAGTGAACGCGTCGCCCGCGGGATTGCATCCAGCCAGCTCCCAGTCGTTTCGGCTGTCGGACATGAGACCGACTTCACCATCGCCGATTTCGTTGCCGATCTGCGCGCCCCCACGCCTTCTGCCGCTGCCGAGCTGATTACCGAGGCCCAACACAAAATTGCCGAGCACTTGGCCTCGCTCTCGCACCGGCTTGACCGCGCCGTGCGCTATCAACTACTGCAGGCGCGCCAGCGGCTTACACGTTTGCCCGTCAGCCGGGCAGAAGGCCGCATCGCCGTGTTATTGCACCGTCTGGCCCAACGCCTGGACGATTTTTCCTTTCGCCTTGCGGATGAACTGCAGGATCAATTGCGCCATCGCCAGATTCAGGTTGCCGATCTCACTGCCGCGGTCTTGCGCTGCGATCCTCGGCAGAGTCTCGCACTCGCTCGTCAGCGTTTAGGCGCCAGCCATTCGCGGCTCCATCGATCAATTGAGCGCAGAACGCAAGCCCTCACCGCCGCGCACGGCTCGCTCGATGCACGTCTCCACTCGCTCTCACCGCTGGCAGTCCTTGATCGCGGCTATGCGCTGGTTCTCGATGCGCAGGGCGGCGTTGTCCGCTCAGCAACTCAACTCGCAACCGGCGACACTGTCGTAACGCGCCTCTCCGATGGCGTCTTCACCAGCCGCGTGGAATCCGCGGCCCCTACGAAGAAAGCAAAAACTCGCAAATCATGACCACAGCAACCACCCGCAAACTCTTCGGTACCGACGGCATCCGCGCCGTCGCAGGTGAATATCCTCTCGACGCACAAACCGTCTATGCAGTTGGACTGGCTCTTGGCCACTCGTTGCGCAAGACCGCGCAACCCCCTGTAACCAACGACGCTTCCGTTTCAATCAAAGTCATTCTTGGCCGCGACACACGCGAGTCCAGTCCATGGATCGCGGCAATGCTGGCCGCAGGATTGCGCCAGACAGGCGTGGATGTCGAGAGCGCAGGAATCGTGCCCACCCCGGCAGTCGCGTTTCTGACTCGTACCCACGGATTTCAGGCGGGCGTGGTGATCTCCGCGTCGCACAATCCCTGGCGCGACAATGGTATCAAGCTTTTTGGCGCCGATGGTTTCAAGCTCGCCGATGCGGTCGAACTGGCGATGGAAGAGGAGATCCTTCACCACGCTGCCTCCGCACAGGCGCCCGCCCCATCAACGCTACCCGCAATCGAAGATAACCCCGCGCTCCAATCCGATTACATTCAGTTCCTCATCAACTCGGTTCCAGGACTCTCGCTAACCGGTTTGAAGATCGTTGCCGACTGCGCCAACGGAGCCGCGGCAGCCGTTGCGCCGGAGCTGTTTCGCCGCCTCGGTGGCAATGTGACACTCCTCCACGTCGCCCCCGATGGCCGTAATATCAATGACATCTGCGGCGCACTTCACCCCGCGCATGTCGCAGATGAAGTGCTAGCCCGCGGAGCGGGGATCGGGCTAACCTTCGACGGCGATGCCGATCGCTGCATGTTGGCCGGTTCGCGTAACAACGTTATCAATGGCGACGCTATCCTGCTCATCATCGCCCGCGACCTCAAAGCCCGTGGTCTGCTCACCGGCGATCTCGTCGTCGCAACCACCATGTCCAACATGGGCCTTGAAGCAGCACTCAAGCGCAGCGGAATTCGTATGCTGCGCGCGCCGGTAGGCGACCGCTACGTACTCGAAGAAATGTTGAAGCACAACGCGGCTCTCGGCGGCGAGCAATCCGGACACATCCTGCTGCCGCATCTGGCTACCACCGGCGACGGGCTGCTTACCGCTCTCGTCGTCCTTGATCTGATCGCCCGCTCAGGAAAGACCATCGATGAGTTGACCGCCGACCTGAAGGTTTTCCCGCAAGTGATCGTCAACGTGAAGGTGCGCGAGAAGAAGCCGCTCGAATCTATCCCCGCTGTCGCCGCAGCTATCCGCGCAGCCGAGGAAGAGTTGAAAGATACGGGCCGCGTCGTCATCCGTTACAGCGGCACCGAGGCTCTGGCTCGCGTGATGATTGAAGCCGAAAGCGAAGAAGCCATGCGCCGCCACGCCGAGACGATTGCTGCTGCGATTCGCGATGAACTAGGCGTGTAGTGCCTGATCCTCGCACTTACTCCGTCCAGAATAGAGCGCACGAATTTGACATCGAATCCCATCTGGGCATCTAATTTAGGTTAGCTGTGGTGAAGGAGTTCACCCTTAACCGCTGTCCTCGCTAATCGTCTGGACAGATGATGACTCCTGACAGGGAATCCTGTTGCGGAGTCATTTCCCGGCGCGATCCCCAAAACACAAATGAGCGAAAGAGCGCATGGATGCTATCGATTCCTGCTCTTTGCAGCCTGCCTGGAGCAGCTTTGATCTGCCCTCAGGATCGCTGTATAAACTCAAGAAGGAGAAGTGCATTGCAGAAATACCTTCTGATCGCTGTCGGGGGCGCTCTCGGTTCCATCGCCCGCTACTGGATTAGCTCTACAATTGCCAGCCGCGCCGGATTGAAGTTTCCCTACGGCACGCTGGTAGTGAACCTCACTGCATGCCTTGTGATCGGATTCACGCTCACTTATCTGGGCAAACGTGCCGACCTGAACCCTGCCTGGCGCTTCCTGGTGCCCATCGGCTTCATAGGCGCTTACAGCACCTTTTCCACCTATGAGTGGGAGACACTCTCGACATTGCGTTCGGGCGCCTTTGCTCTGGCCGCGCTCTATGCCGTCGGCAGCCTGATTCTGGGACTTGCAGCCACCTGGGGCGGCGCAGCACTTGCTGAAGCGCTCGGCTAGGCATGAGTCTGCCACCGGTGTGCATAAGGCGCTTGACCTTTCATGCCGAAGAGTGCTTCAATCCACGGTTGTGCAGCGAGTATTTCACTTGAGTGGAGAAGTACTCGCGGCGTCCGGGAGGCAAGCATGTTAAGTTCCGGCAAAGCAGTTAAAGTCAGCCTGTATATGAGCGACGGGGCAAAACACCACGGAGTTCCCATCTACACCAGCGTCCTCGACTTCCTCTTTCACAGTGGAATCACCGGCGCAACGGTTCTGAAAGGCGTAGCCGGCTTCGGCGCCACGCATCGCATCCACTCCGCGCACATCCTTGAAATCTCCGACCACCTGCCCATCAAGATCGAATTCATCGAGACTCGTGAAAAAGTAGATGCAATCTTACCGGAGCTCGAGAAGCGCGCAACCTCCGGCCTGATCGAGATTCAGGAGACAACAATCATTGTTCCTGCGAAGAGCTGACTCCAAAAACAGAAGGCGCGATGCAGATTCATGGCATCGCGTCTTCTGAAATTTTCACCCGTTGCTACTTCACTGAAGTAAACGGTGACGCTGGTAATCCATCGCTGTTGAAAAGATTGCACTGCGGGCTGTTGGCCCAGCCATAGCGCACATATACCGGTTCCGCGACTGCCGGACTGCTGGCCACAATTGTTCCCCCGGAGAGCACCGCCGTTGCCGGCACAAACTTGCCGTCGGCCCCAGCTACTTCGAACGCAGTCACTGTCCCGCCCTTTGCGGTGAGACCATTGGCATGTTCAAACCATGCACGAATCGCGCTTCCTTCTTGCGTCGCCATCAGGAAAGTCGGCCCGGAATATTCAACGTTCTCGCCGTAGCTCAGGGCACGCGCAGCACGCCCCAGCCGCAGCCCCACGTCTACTTTATCTGTCGGATGAACATCCTCCGGGTTGCCGATGTCGATGGTCACGGCCATCGCCGTGTTGTGTATCTCCAGAGCTTTCAACTGCTCTTCGCGGATCGTGGCCCAGTCTTCATCTGGCCCCGATTTGAAATTCGAAATCTGCACATAGAGAAATGGAAAATCGCCGATGCCCCACTGCGAACGCCAATCCTCAATCAGCGTACGGAAGATGCGGCCATACAACGGCGCGCGCTCCAGGCGGCTGTTGCTCTCCCCCTGATACCAGATCACTCCGCGAATCGGAAACGGTGTCAACGGAGCGATCATGCCGTTATACAGCAACCCAGGCCCCCACATCGCCAGCAGTGGATGCCACGGAAACTGCGGCTCCGGTTTGCCCGACGCCTTGGCCTCATCGCGTAGCTTCTGCTGGCGCTGATCTTCAATCAGCGCATCCGCTTCGCTGTCGGTCATCTTGCCGCGGGAAACAAAGACCGGCGCTAGCGAGGCGTCCGCGCCCAGAGCCTCCAGCCGCGTCCATGACTCCGCAACCGTTCCCCCCCAAGTCGAGTCGATAATTCCAACCGGAATCTTCTCACGTGAGACAATATCCCGGGCAAAATACCAGGCCACGGCGGAGAAATCCCTGGCTTTATCTGGCGTTGACATTACCCAGCCATCGGTGTCGGCATCTGGAAGCGCATATTCCGAGGCATGTTTTTTCACTGTCAACAGGCGCAACCGGATGTTGGAGGCATTGGGCAAATCCTGCTGTGCAGTCGCTGCCTTCCGCATCTCGAATTCCATGTTTGACTGGCCCGAGGCAACCCAGACATCACCCACCATGACATCGTCCAGCGTGATCGTCTGAGTGCCCGCGCTCTTCACCGTCAGCTTGAACGGCCCGCCGGCAGCGCCGGGAGAGAGATACAAGCTCCAGTGGCCCAGCACGCCGGCCTTGGCGGTCTCCGTCTCACCACGGAAACTGACGCTGACTTCCTCACCTGGAGCGGCCATCCCCCAGATATGCACAGGAAGATCGCGCTGCACCACCATGTGGCTGGTCAGGATTTTTGGAAGAGTCACCTCCGCGGATGCGGCGGCTGAAGGAAGCAGAACAAGCAGGAGCAAAAATCGCAGTTTCACTGGTAGCCTCACTCAAGACAAAGTAGCAGATGAGGCCGACACAGGTGTATCGCAAATCTCTATTATTTGGCCGCATGCAGTTCTGAATGATCTGAAACACTATTTTGCAACTCCATTTCACAGTATGGGAAACCGATCCGCAACATTTTGCAGAATTACGTGTCCTATTCTTCCAATGGAGGTTGGTGCGTGCGCCCGCGCCCGTAACGCTTCGGTAAGTATAGCCACTCTTCAGTTCATCTCATCGCAGCCTGCATGTGAGCACTTTCGAAAACTGTCCCAATTGCACCACCACAGAAACGGGAAAACAGCTCAAATAAACCAATCCGGCGGAAATCCAAGCCAGGGAGGTCGCTATTTTTACCAGACGCATAGTAATACACATTGCATTTATTCTTTTCTGCACCAATTCTCTTCTCGGTAGCCTGCACGCCCAGGCAGCACTGCTGCTTGAGCAGCCCTACGGATTTTTCGGAGCGGTAAACCCCACCGGGCACGCTGCAATTTATCTCGCCAATGTTTGCGCCGAAACTCCAGTCCAGCTGCGCCGCTGCCAGCCCGGAGAGATGGGCGCGGTCATCAGCCGCTATCAAGGCATCGATGGCTATGACTGGATCGCCATCCCGCTGGTTCCCTACCTCTACGCCGTCGAAGATCCCTCCGCGGTGCCGGAGCATGTAGATCGAGAAATTGTCACCCGCTTTCGCGACCGTTATCGCGAAGCCCATCTGCTCGGCCTGGGAGAAAAGCTCTTCGCCGGCAATATCGTCAGAGGCGGCTGGACCGAGCTGATCGGCGCATCCTACGAGCGGCGTATCTACGCCTTCCGCTTTGAAACCACTCCCGAGCAGGACGACGCGCTTATCGCGGAGATGAATGCCGGCCCCAACCGCTCACATTTCGAGCTGCTCTACAGCAACTGCGCCGATTTTGCCCGCGTTACACTGGACCACTACCTGCCTGGCACTTTCAGCCGCAGCATTTTTCCAGATGCCGGCATGACCACCCCCAAGCAGATCACCTACAAGCTCGTCCGTTACGCGCGCAAGCATCCTGAAGAGCAGTTGGCCATCTTTGAGATCCCCCAGGTGCCCGGCTATCGTCATCTCAGCAGTTCCAACAAGAATGTGGCTGAGTCTCTGATTACGACTGTTTATGCGGCGCCGATTGCATTGGCCAACCCCTATCTGGCAGGCGGCATCTTTGTCGACTATCTGGTGCGCGGCAGCGCTCACCTTATCCCTAAGCACCCTGAGATATTGGGTCCAGAGAACCTCACGGCATTGACAGCACCCGCCCTACGGCCCCAGAATCCTTTCAGCACTGAAACGCAGGCCTCCAGCATCACGGACAGCGGCTTTACTGAGATGCCTGAAGATGCACCCCGCCAACCCAGCCTGAAAGGAATGATGTCAAACCATGAGTGACGCAAATCCCCAGAGCTTCAAGAATCATGGACGGCTAGATCCTCCATTTCATTTCTTCGTCATCCCGGTTTTCTTCGCTAGCCTGATCATTGCGATCGTTCATCTGGTCAGGCACTTCAACTTTCACTCCGCATGGCTGGTCGTTCTCGCGTTCGCCGCGATTGTTCTGGCCTTCAAAGTCCGCATGTATTCCATCAAGGTGCAGGATCGCGTGATTCGGCTTGAAGAGCGGTTGCGCCTGCAATCCCTTGCTCCGCAGGAGTGGCATGCGCAGTTTGCCCATCTCAACGAAGATCAGTTGATCGGCCTGCGTTTCGCAGCGGACGACGAAGTGGTGACACTGGCCAAAGTGGCGCTGGAGCAGAAGCTGACACGCAAGCAGATCAAGGAACGCATCAAGAGCTGGCGCGCAGACGACTGGCGGGTCTGACCATCGCTCAGCAATTGTTTTTTTGCTTGCAGTGAATCGCGGCTGCATCCCTGCATCGAACAGCTGCACTTGTTACTCTAATAGTTCGTGAATCCTCAACAACGTCTGCGTATCGCCGCGATTCAATTTCTCAATCCCGCGCCTCTGATGTGGGATTTCGAACATCCGCCTTTCAACGACGAACTGGCTAGCCGCTACCAAATTGACTGGATGCTTCCATCGGAGTGCGCAGACCGCCTGGCTGCAGGCAAGGCCGACATCGGCCTCATTCCCATCGCCGCGTTGGCGACAATTCCCGGTTTGCGCATTCTACCTGGCTGCACCATTGCCTCCAAAGGCCGTGTGCGTTCCCTGCTGCTGGTCCGTCGCGCTAACCAGCCACTCGCCAGCTTTCGTTCAATCGCTGCCGACTCAGCCAGCCGCACTACGCTGGTCTACACGCGTATTCTTTTGCATGAATGGCGCAATCCGGATGTGCCGTTCCTGCTGATGAATGCCTACCTTGATGCAATGCTTGACCGTGCAGACGCCGCGATCCTCATTGGAGATCCTGCGCTGCTGGCTCTCGAAGAGCAGGCAAACCGTTTTGTGAGGACCGGCGAAGAACTCGTCTACCACGACCTCGCCGAAGAATGGTTCTCGCTTACCGGCCTGCCTTTCGTCTCCGCCGTCTGGGCGGCTGCGCCGGGCATCCCTTTGGGCGAGAGCATCGAAGATGATTTTATTCGCTCCCGCGATCACGGGTTGGAGAATATAGAAGCGCTGGTACAGGAATGGTCGGCCAAGCTGCCGGTTTCAGAAGCAACAATCAGAACCTATCTCACCGAGAACATTCACTACCTTCTCGACACTGAATGTATCGAAGGCATGAAGGAATTCTTCCGCAGAGCCGCGCAATTGAATATTCTGCCCGAATACAACCTTCCCGCAGAACTGTTTGATACTCACTCTGCTCAATAATCTGCCCGACAAATAGTCTGGGTGCCTTGCCCACCCTGGCTGTCATCCTGAACGCAGTGAAGAACCTGCGGTTAGTTGCAATACAGCCAGAGTGGGAGGGTAATCAATCTACTTACTCACCCCATCCAGCGCCAGATTCAACTCCAGCACATTCACGCGCGGCTCGCCCAGCAGTCCAAACTGGCGCGAAGCAGTATTGTCTGCAACCACCTTGCGCAGTTGGTCTTCGCTCAAGCCGCGGGCTTTCGCCACACGTGCAACCTGATACTCAGCAGCATCAGGAGTGATATCCGGATCAAGCCCCGAGGCCGAGGTTGTCACCAGATCAATCGGCACCGGCTTGCCGGGGTTCTGCGCTGAGAGCTTGTCGATGTCGCCCTGAATCCGCGTCACTAACGCCTTGCTCGACTGCGCTAGATTCGATCCGCCTGAAGCCGTTGCATCATATCCATTACCAGCAGCCGAGGGCCGGGGATGGAAATACTTGTCACTGGTAAAGCTCTGCGCCAGCAGCTCCGAGCCAATCACCTTGCCGTCTTTGAGAATCAGGCTTCCGTTGGCTTTGTGGGGTAAGATCGCGCCGGCAATTCCGGTAACCAGCAGCGGATAGCCCACGCCCAACAGGACCGTCATAATTATGGTGAAGAGAATCGATGTCTTCCAAACTGAATGCACTTGAGATCTCCTTGCGAGCCTTCGCTCGCCCGTTCACAAACTACGCCTACGCCAGATGCAGAGCAAGCAGAGCCAGATCAATCGCCTTTATACCGGCAAACGGAATGATGATGCCACCCACGCCATAAATCAACAGATTGTTGCGTAGCAGAATATCCGCGGCCTTGGGTTCGTATTTCACGCCCTTGAGCGCCAGTGGAATCAGCGCCACGATAATGAGCGCGTTGAAGATAACAGCGGAGAGAATCGCGGAATGCGCCGTGGCGAGATGCATGATGTTCAGCGCGTTCAGTACTGGAAACACCCCGGCAAACATTGCTGGAATAATTGCAAAGTACTTGGCCACATCATTTGAAATGCTGAACGTCGTCAGCGCGCCGCGCGTCATCAGTAACTGCTTGCCAATCTCCACAATCTCAATCAACTTGGTGGGGTTGGAGTCCAGATCGACCATGTTGCCGGCTTCTTTCGCCGCCTGCGTGCCGGAGTTCATCGCCACGCCCACGTCTGCCTGCGCCAATGCCGGCGCGTCGTTGGTGCCGTCGCCGGTCATCGCCACCAGCTTGCCTTTGGCCTGCTCGCGCTTGATCAGGTCCATCTTGTCTTTGGGCTTGGCCTCGGCCAGGAAATCATCCACGCCCGCTTCGCGCGCAATCACCGCCGCGGTCAGCGGATTATCGCCGGTAATCATGATGGTGCGAATGCCCATCGCCCGCAGCCGCGCCAATCTGTCTTTCAATCCACCTTTGACAATATCCTTGAGGTGAATCACGCCCAGCGCGCTCGAATTTTCGGCCACCACCAGCGGCGTGCCGCCCATGCGGGCAACCTCTTCAACTGCTTCGCGTACCTTCTGCGGCAGGGCGCTTCCCTGCTCTTCGAGAAAACGCGCAATCGCATCTACCGAACCTTTGCGGATCACAGTCCCCGGTAGATTAACGCCGCTCATGCGGGTCTGCGCAGTGAAGGGTACAAACTCCACATGCATCTCTTCCAGCTCGCGTCCGCGCAGGTTGTACTTCTCCTTGGCCAGCACAACAATCGACCGCCCTTCCGGCGTCTCATCCGAAAGCGAGGAGAGTTGCGCCGCGTTGGCCAGCCTCTCCTGCGTCACATCCGGCGCGGGAATGAACTCAGTCGCCTGACGGTTGCCCAACGTGATCGTTCCGGTCTTGTCCAACAGCAACGTGTTCACATCGCCCGCAGCTTCCACAGCGCGCCCGCTCATCGCCAGCACGTTGTACTGGACGAGACGATCCATGCCCGCAATTCCGATGGCCGAAAGCAGTCCTCCAATGGTGGTTGGAATCAAGCAAACCAGCAGCGAGACCAGCACAAATACCGTTTGCGGAGCCTTGGAATAAATTGCGAATGGTTGCAGTGTAACTACAGCCAGAAGAAAGACAATCGTCAACCCGGAAAGCAGGATGCTCAACGCAATCTCATTCGGAGTCTTCTGGCGCGTCGCGCCTTCCACCAGCGCAATCATGCGGTCCAGAAATGTCTCGCCTGGATTGGAGGTAATGCGCACCTTGATCCAGTCCGACAATACTTTCGTGCCGCCGGTTACAGCAGACCTGTCGCCGCCGGCCTCGCGAATCACCGGAGCAGATTCGCCGGTAATCGCCGACTCATCTACCGATGCCACACCTTCAATCACTTCGCCATCGCCGGCAATATAGTGCCCAGCTTCGACGTAGATCACGTCACCGGCGCGCAGCAACCCGCTGGCAATATCCTCAAAGCTGCCATCCGTTGCATAGCGCTTGGCGATCGTTTCACCCTTGGCCTTGCGCAGCGTATCAGCCTGCGCCTTGCCGCGTCCCTCGGCCATCGCCTCGGCAAAGTTGGCAAACAGCACCGTGAACCATAGCCACAGCGTGATCTGCAGATTGAAACCGAAGTCGCCGCTTTGGTGAATAGCGCCGTCAATGAGCAGCACCGTAGTCAACACGCTGCCCACTTCCACCACAAACATCACCGGGTTCTTAATCATCCCGCGAGGGTCGAGCTTGCGCACTGAATCCAACAGCGCGTGCCCCATGATCTCTGTATTCCAAAGACTCGTCTTCTCAGCCATAACAGTCCGTTTCGCCTTCTTCTGATCAGTGCGCGGTTAGAAAAGCTGTCCAGCCTTCAGCACCAGATGCTCAAGGATCGGTCCCAGGCTCAGTGCCGGGAAAAATGTCAGCGCGCTCAAAATCACGATCACGCCAACCAGCAGCACGGCAAAGAGCGAGCCGTTCACCGGAAATGTTCCCGGTGAAGGAGGCACGCTTTTCTTCTGCGCCAAACTGCCTGCCAGAGCCAGTACCGGAATCGCCATCAGGAAGCGCCCGATCAGCACCGTCCAGCCGATTGCGACGTTATACCACCAGGTATTGGCGTTCAGTCCCGCAAAGGCCGAGCCGTTATTGCCCGCGGCGGAGGTATATGCGTAGAGAATCTCGGTGAGTCCGTGCGGCCCCTGATTCGCAAGGCTGCTCAGTCCGATTGCCGGTGAAAGTACAAAGATGGCCGTAAGCGTGAGAATGATCAGAGGGAAGATCAGCACATAGAGCATGGACATTTTTACGTCGTACGCTTCTATCTTCTTGCCCAGATACTCCGGTGTGCGGCCGACCATCAGCCCAGCGATGAAGACCGCCAGCACCACCATGATCAGAATTCCATACAATCCCGAACCGACCCCGCCAAAAATCACCTCGCCCATCATGATGTTCAGCAGCACAACCATACCGCCCAGCGGAGTCAGCGAGTCGTGCATGGTGTTTACCGCACCGCAACTGGCATCGGTGGTGATAGTGGCAAAGAGCGAGGACTGGCTAACGCCGAAGCGCACCTCCTTGCCCTCCATATTGCCGCCCGGCGCGGTCGCCGTGCCCGTCTGCACCGCTCCGTGAATCAGCGGATGCGGCTGCGACTCGGCCCAATAAACCGTAGTGAATCCAGCGGCAAAAAGCACAAACATCGCCGCCAGCACTGCCCAGCCATGCCCATGCGAACCCGTCATCCGTCCCAGCGTATAAGTCAGCCCAGCCGGGATGATGAAGATCGAAAGCATCTGCAACAGGTTCGAGAACGGCGTGGGATTCTCATACGGATGTGCGCTGTTGGCGTTGAAAAATCCGCCGCCGTTGGTGCCCAGCATCTTGATCGCTTCCTGCGAGGCCACCGGTCCCTGCGCGATAGTCTGCGTCTGCGCTGGATTTTCCAGCGTAGCAGCCGCGGTATAGCCGTTCAGGTTCTGCGGCACACCCTGGCCAACCAGCAGCAGCGCATAAAGAAGCGAGGCCGGCAGCAGGATGTAAAGAATCGTGCGCGTAGTATCCACCCAGAAATTGCCGATGGTCTCAGACGAAGTGCGCTTGATGCCACGAATCAAAGCAACTGCCGTCGCTATGCCCACCGCGGCAGAAAAGAAGTTATGCGTCGCCAGAGCCGCCATCTGAGTTAGATAACTCATCGTGCTCTCTGGAACGTAGGACTGCCAGTTCGTGTTGGTGGTAAAGCTGGCTGCGGTATTCCACGCCAAGTCCGGTCCCACGCTGGGCAGCTTTTGCGGATTCCACAGCGGCAGCAGCCCTTGCAGACGCTCAATGCCGTACGTCACCAACATGCTAACGGCAGAAAACCCCAGCAGCGCAAAAGCGTACTCGCGCCAGTTCATCTCTTCCGCCGCGTTCACGCCGGAGAGCTTGTAAATCAGCTTCTCGATCGGGCGCAGAATTGGGCTGAGCCACGTTCCTTCCCCCTCCAGCACACGGGCCAGATAAATTCCCACTGGGCAAACGCTGGCAAGAAGAAGGACGGAGAAAAGAGCGAATTGCAACCAGCCATTGGCGGTCATCTTAGAATTTCTCCGGAAATAGAAGGGTAAGAGTCAGGTAGACAAGCAATCCGGCAGATAACAGCAGCGCAACAGCACTCATAACATCTATCTGCATGGCGGCTACCTCAACTTCTGGCAGGCCTTGACGTAAAGAAACGCCAAGCCGAAGAAGAGAACGGTGAACAGCAACATCGTGGCATCTTGCATTTCATCTCACTTGTCCGGCTATCCTGCCGGAAGTTCGTCAAACATAAACGCTACAGGGAGTGATCGAAGCAGAAGAGCAACTTTCTCTGAAACCAACTTCACATCCCAGAATGATTCTGGACGAGCGCCTGTCTGTTTCAAGAAAATCTTTTGTAAATGATCTATAAGGGACGATGCGATCAAAAGCAATAAAGACGCCATAACCTGAACGGCTGAAAATATTCAACGGCAAACGCTGGCAACGCAAGCGCGGATCACACTTTCTCTTCCTCGCCGCTCCATCCCTCGGGAAGAAAACGATAGCCTACCCAAGGCTCCGTCTGGATATATTGCTTGCCGGTCTCGGCTTCCAGTTTTTTGCGCAACTGTCCTACAAAAACCCGCAGATACTCCGGCTGATGCACTGATTGCGCTCCCCAGACTGCGGTCAGCAAAACACGGTGAGTCATCACCTTTCCCGCATGCCGTGCCAGATGCAATAGAAGGTCAAATTCCTTCGGCGTCAGATGAATGGCCTTGCCCAGAACGGTAATGGAGTGCGCCGTCGCATCCACTACAAAATCTCCCACCTCAACCGCGGATGCCGTCCGTTCCGGAGCGCGGCGCAGATGGGCGCGCACACGAGCCAGCAGTTCCTGAATCCCAAACGGCTTGGTCACATAATCGTCCGCTCCGGCATCCAGCGCCTCTACTTTGGCGCGTTCGTGGTCTCGCACAGAGAGAATCAGTACGGGGACCGAAGACTTCGCCCGGATCGCACGGCAAACCTCAACGCCGGAGAGTCCCGGCATCACCAGATCGCTGATCACCAAGTCCGGCGGCCAGTCCTGGAAGACTTGCAGCCCCTCCTCCGGCTCGTTGGCGGTTCGTACGTCAAAGCCCTGCGCGGAGAGCGCGGCGCGCAATACGCGCGTAATCTGTGTTTCGTCGTCTATTACCAGAATTCTGCCGGGCATCGTCTTACACTTCCACAGGAAAGATTACATCATCAGGCCACCCCGCTATCATTTCTTGAATGGATGTCAAAAAGGGGCTCAGTGATTCGCGCGGCGCAATTCACTGGCTCATCGGTACGCTCCTCGCTGCCGCAACCACGTCTCTACTTGTCTGGCTGGGCGCAAACTCGACCGCGGCGGGCATGGCGTTTCTCGTTCTTGTCGTCTGGGCCTCCACCCAGGCCGGCATCCGGCTGGCGCTCTTTATCGCCGTCCTCTGCGCACTCTCCTTCGACTACTTCTTTCTGCTTCCCTTCCGCACGCTGCGCCTGGCCAGCGGGCAGGAGTGGGTCGCCATGCTTTCCTTCGTCGCCTGCTGCCTCGTTGTCAGCCGCGTAGCCGAGCGGGCACGCCGCCAGACCCTGACCGCCGAGCAGCGCCGCGAAGACGTCGAACGCCTCTACGCCCTCAGCCAGGAGATGATGCTCCACGAAGACGCCGCCGGACTCATCCGCGACCTACCCCGCCTCATCAATCGCGTCTTCTCGCTCGATGGCGTCCTGCTCTACGTTCGCGACCAGGACCAGTTCTACGCATCTACTTCCGAACTGCCCATGAGTGCCCGCGCCAACCTGCGCGCCCTCACCCTGGGCAGCAACCCCACTCTGGTGACGCCTAGCGGATTTACCGCGATGGCCCTGATGCTGGGAATGCGCCCCGTCGGCGCCTTGGGCTGGCAGCCGGCTGGACTCGACCGCGAAGTGGCAACAGCCGTCAGCGCCCAGGTCGCCATTGCCCTGACCCGCGCCCTGGCCATTGAGGCCTCTGCCCGCATGGAGGCAGCCCGCGAAGGGGAACGGCTGCGCACCGCGCTCATCGATTCCCTCACCCACGAGCTGCGCACTCCCCTCACCTCCATACGCGCTGCCGCCACAACCCTGCTTGAAGGCGGGCTGGACGAAGCAGGCCGGCAGGATCTGGCCACGCTCGTGGATGAAGAGGCCTCGCGCCTCGACGCGCTGATCGGAGAAGCTGTCCAGATGGCCGAGATCGATGCCAACGTCGTGCAGGTTCATACCGAGCCAATGCATACCCGCACCCTGCTTGATCAGGCTGTTGAGGAATCTTCCGCAGCGCTCGCGCACCACCGCGTTATCATCTCCGTCGAAGGCGCGGACGATCCCGTCTGGCTCGATCCTCACCTGCTCAGCCGCGTCCTGCGCCACCTGCTCGAAAATGCCGCCCGCTATACGCCCCCCGGCAGCCGCATCGTAGTGCGCAGCCGCCGCTCTCCAGGCAGGCTCGAGTTCACCGTCGAAGACAACGGACCCGGCATCGATTCCCTCGACCTGCCCCTGATCTTCGAGAAGTTTTACCGGGGCAAAAAAGGCAACGCCATCGGCAAAGGCTCCGGTATGGGCCTGGCTATCACCCGTGCGATTCTGGCAGCACACGGAGGCGGCATCAAGGCATCGAGCATCCTCGGCCAGGGCACTACATTCCGCTTCTGGGTGCCATTGGTAGAGGAAGGCCCGGTGAGTGTAGAGAGGTTAGCTGCTTCAACATAAAGATCAACAGAGAAAGGTGGAAGCGAGTGTATCAAGTAGTACTTGACACGAATGTGATGGTTGCGGCGATGAGATCCCAATACGGCGCGTCCTTTCGTCTGCTGAGTCTCATTGGCGATCAACGATGGCGGCCGAACCTGACAGTAGCTCTCAGTCTGGAGTATGAGGCCGTCCTCAAGCGCAATTGCACTGAGTTTGGGTTATCTGAGGAAGACATTGACGATGCTTTGGATGCATTATTCTCGCAAGCAGGATTGCATCGCCTCTATTTTCTGTGGAGACCAGTTGCGGCTGATCCTGACGACGATCTTGTGATCGAAGCTGCAATTGCCAGTCATAGTGATTTCGTGATCACGTTCAACAAGCGGGATTTCCCCGAGAGCAGACGATTCGGAATTGAGTGTCTATATCCAAAAGAATTCCTTATACTGTTGAAGGAGCTGCCATGAAGACCATCCAACTTCCCGACGATATTTACCGCAAAGCCGTTGAGCTGGCCGAAGCCGATCACGTCTCTGTCGACCGGTTCGTCGCCGCGATTGTGAACGAGCGCGCCAGCGATTGGTCGAGATTGCAAGACCGCGCATCAAGAGGGTCGCTTGAAAAGCTCCATCGCGTTCTCGCAAAAGTGAGTACTGCGCCTCCGGAGACGGTCGATCAGCTCTAGAAGCTGTTTCATAACCCGGTTTTGAAAGGGCACGGCTTCAGCCGTGCCGCTGCGGAGCCATTAAAATCGCGGGCTTTAGCCCCTGAGGAAACAGCCCGCAATGCACCAGATTCAGTTATGAAACAGCCTCTAGTTATTGAAACCCGATTTACCGCGGGTTGAGGCAGGAGTTTCTTTACTTCGGCTCCCCACTCCATTCGCAAGCAATCTCCCGGCGCTGCTCGGAGCTTTCCACCGCCCATTCCAGCACCTTTGCCACGCGCCACGCATCCAAAGCCGTCACCTGGGCAGCAGCCTTGCCCAGCAGCGCATCGCGAATCCCTGCATAGTAGAGCCGGTAATCACCGGGAATTGGCGCAACGGGCCTCACAACCATGCCGCCGTCCACATCCACATGCAGGGTACCCCAGTTGGCGCTCGGCTCCTGCCCCCACGCAGGGTCAGTGATGTGCGCAATCTTTTGAAGCGCAGCTTCCTGAATATCCAGTCCAAGTTTGACAAAATTTCCCTTCGTCCCGCGCAGATGAAATCTTGACCGCGGCTGTGCAGAGAAGCAATTCGCGCCCAGATTCACCGTAAAACCCACATAGCGCAACCGGATCTGAAAGGAATCATTCGCGCCCACGCCGTCCCGCTCCCGCTTGACCTCGGCGCTTACGCCCTCGGGCTTGCCAAAAAGCGCCAATACCTGATCTCCCAGATGGGTTCCCAGATCGAGCACCGTGCCGCCTGCCTGTGCCGGATCTTCGCGCCACGCGCCTGCTTTCGGCACCGGCCGCCAGCGGTCGTAATTCGATTCAAAGCTCACCAGTCGCCCCAGCGAACCCTCAGGCAATAGTTTCTGTATTGTCCGGAAATCAGAGTCCCAGCGGCGGTTATGAAACGGGGCAAGCAGCACGCCGCGCGCACGGGCAATCTCGATCAGTTGAGCAATTTCAGCCGAAGTCGCGGCCATCGGCTTATCGACAACCAGATTCTTCCCTGCTTCGAGAATCTGCTTTGCCTGCTCAAAGTGCGCGCCGCTGGGCGTAGCCAGCACAATCAGGCCCAGAGTCGTATCAGCCAGCAGCGCTTCAATCAACCGGTAAGTCGTAATGCCTGGGTAGCGCTCGGCTGCGTTGTTCGTGCTGCGCTCAACAACCGCAGCCAGTTCCAACCCATCTACAGACGCCAGCAGCGGCGCATGAAAAACCCGCCCCGCCATTCCAAAGCCCACCAAACCAACTCGAATCATTTTTCCTATTCCTCACGGAGAACGGAGTCAGCCACGCTTACCTGCTGTCTCGCTAACTCGCTGACTTTCTGATCGCTACCTGCGTATCGCTAGCCTTCCAGTTTATACCGCGTCTCCGCCAGCCGGTAAAGCCGCCGCCAGACCAGCCGGTTCATCGTCACCACCATCAGCGAGATCAGAATCGTCGCCAGCAGGATGATCGGAAAGCGGCCAGTGTCGGTGGCGGAACTGATCTGAGAGCCCAGGCCGATGGTTTGCAGCGTGCTGTCTTTGAGGTGAGAGTATTCAGCATAGACTGAGGCGTTCCATGCTCCACCGGAGGCGGTGACCATTCCGGTGATGAGATACGGAAAAATGCCGGGAAGAATAAGAGTTTTCCAGCGCTGCCAACGGGTGAAGTGGTAAAGCGAGCTGACCTCTCGCAGGTCGGAGGGGATGGACATGGCTCCAGCGATGACATTGAAGAGGATGTACCACTGTGTTCCGAGCAGCATCAGGGCAATGGAGCCGATTCCAAGCCCGCCGCCGATTTTGACCAGGCCGATGAGAATGATGGGAAAGAATGCCGTTGCCGGAATGGAGGCCATGACCTGTGCCGTGGGCTGAACGATGCGGGAGAGTTTGGGGTTGAAGCCGATGGCTACGCCTACCGGAACGGTCCATGCAACCGAGATGAGCAGGGCTGCGTTGACTCTGGCGAAAGTAGCTGCAGCGCCTTCGAGAAGAAGCCTCATCTCTGGCCAGGTGACCGTCTTGAGCATGATGACGGCCTGCATGGCTCCCCACGCAATGACCGCGAGGGCAGCGACGGCTAGCAACCACAGAATCGGAGAGGGCCGGGTTGATTTTTCCTCATCGAGGGGATGGACAACCCGGCATGCTTGAGTGCGGGAAAGGCTGCGGTAGATCGGTTCTTCAATGCTGGACCAGCACCGGCCGGGCAGGGCGCTGAGCAGGTTGGAGCGGCGCAGAAGGGTGAGGATGGGCGAGGTGACGCGGTCGGCGGATTCAACCTGTTCGAATTTGAACTTGTCGCTCCACGCAATCAGAGGACGCCAGACCAACTGGTCGGTGGCCACCACAATCAGGATGACAGTGCAGATACCGAAGAGCAGCGCTGTGTAGTCACCGGAGTTGGTAGCCACTTGGAGATAGCTGCCGAGACCTGGCAGTTGGTAGGTGTAATTGGCGAAGGGAGAGATTTCGCAGGCGATGAGCGCAAACCAGCCGCCGGCGACCGACACAATCGAATTCCATACCAGCCCAATCGCCGAGTAGGGCATCTCCAGTTGCCAGAAGCGCTGCCAGGCTGAGAAGCGATAAATGCGCGAGGCTTCCACCATCTCGCGCGGAATTGACTTGAGCGAGGAATAGAAGCTGAAGGCCAGATTCCAGACCTGCCCGGTAAAAATGAGCAGGATGACGGCCATCTCGATTCCAAGCTGATGGCCGGGAATCAAGGCGACCATAAACAAAACAACCGGCGGCAGAAAACTGAGCACGGGGATGGATTGCAGGATGTCGAGGACCGCGACCATCCAACCTTCAATGCGCGGATTATAGGCAGCGGTATAACCATAGGCAATGGCGAAGATGAGGCTGAGCAGGTAAGCGAGACCGATGCGGCCAATTGAGTAAAAGGCGTAGAGAGGCAGCGCGCTGATGGAGTGAGAGATATCGGCGATCGGCGCGGGTTTACTTAGCCAGTATTTGCCTGTGCTGACAAATGCGAAAAATATCGCAAGGCAGCATGCGCCCACGGCCAGATCGATGAAGAACGGCCAGGTGCGAACAGTGACCAGCGACTTGGAGAAGGTCTGTTGAATGCTCACTCAGCCTCCTGGCTCGCAACAATCGCTTCGTCCTGCGCATCGGGCAGCACAAAACGCCGGCGTCCGGCGTCGAAGTCGAAGATCTCCGCATAACGGCCCCAGTTGACGGCCGTCTCAATCTGTCGCAGGCTCTCCTCTTCGCTGAACTGCTCGTCTAGCATGTCCAGGAAAAACTCCTCCGGCACCGTATGATCGCTCTTGTTTTCGAGAGCGCGGCGAATCTGGCGCAGCAGCAGCACGTTGGCCAGAGCGGCATCGCGGAAGAGTTCCTTCTGGCGCAGAATCTCGGAGTTGGCAAACTCCGCGCCGCTGGTGGTAATCGCTGCGTCGCCTTCTGCAATCTCCAGAAATCCCAATAGCTGCGCGGCGTCCACAATCGGCAGCAGGTCGTCGATCTCCAAAGCCTGATCGTCGGCCAAACGGTAGATGTCGTCCTTGCCGCCTTTATCGATCAGCATCTCCAGCAAGCCGGCCATCCCGCCGGGACGCGCATGCGGCAGCATCTGGTAGTGCATCTGGCGCTGGTCACGCACCTTCGGGCCAGTCTGCTGATCCGGCGCTTCCGTGGGCACCACATCGGGCCGCGTCAACACTTTGTAGATGTAGTCCACCAGTTGCGTAAACGGCTCGGATTTGCGGTCGCGAGGCTGCGTCAACTGCACCTTGAAATCGGTGCGGATATGCCCCGGGTTGCGGCCCAGCACGATGATGCGGTCCGCCAGCAGCACGGCCTCTTCAATGTTGTGCGTCACTATGAAGACGGCCTTGGTCGGCATGGTTTTATTGGCCCAGAGTTCCAGCAGCTCGCTGCGCAGATTCTCGGCGGTCAGCACATCGAGCGCCGAGAACGGCTCATCCATGAACAGAACCTCCGGCTCAACCACCAGCGCCCGCGCAAATCCCACTCTCTGCCGCATTCCGCCGGAGAGCTCCTTGGGATAAGCCGCCTCAAAGCCATCCAGACCGACCGTATCCAGCATCTTCAAACTGCGTGCGCGCCGTTCATCCGGAGAAACACCACGAGCCTGTAGCGGCGCCTCGACATTTTCCAGCACCGTCAGCCAGGGAAACAGCGCAAAGCTCTGGAAGACAATCGAGACGTTGATCTCGGCCTCGGCAACTGGCTTGCCGTGCCAAAATACCTGCCCGGCGGAGGGCGTGGAGAGTCCGGTCAGCATACGCAGCATCGTCGATTTGCCCGAACCCGACGGCCCCAGAAGGGCTACAATTTCGCCCGGAACAATCTCCAGATCCGTCGCCGAGATCACCTGAATGCGGTTTTCGCTCGGTTGGGCGTAGTATTTCTCTATCCCCGCCGCGCGAATAATCGCTTCAACTGCCGGGTGCTGCGGGGTAATGGCCGGGCTTTGGCCCCCGTTCTGCACTATCGTTTCCTGCATGCAAGGCTCTCCGGTTGCCGTCGGTTAGCGGCTGTGGGATATTGCAAGTGTATGATTCTCCGATTGCAGCCAGATGAATCGGCATGTTTTTGCCAGATTGGCTTGCAACGGGTTTAGCTGCGCTGGGGAAACACGGATTGAACTCTCCGCTCAAAGAGAGCGTATCATTGCTTAAGCAAGATTTTCCACTCAGGATTTCCCAGTATCGACTGCTGGCGATCATTCGGGAATTTTTCTCCCGGCCTGTCGTTCGGTAGCGAATGCAGTACGTCCAAAACAAAAGATCGAAATGTCGAAAGCTGCTGCCAAACCGAAGGTTCTAATCGCCGACGACGAGCGGGTCATCGCCGATACACTGGCCATGATCCTCAACCAAAGCGGCTTTACGGCACGCGCTGTCTACTCTGGGGAAACCGCCGTCGAGCTGGCGCAGGAGTTTCAGCCGGAGATGCTCATCTCCGATGTCATCATGGCTGGGTTGAACGGCATTGATGCCGCTATCCGCATACGCGCCCTGCTGCCGAAGATTAAAATTCTACTTTTCTCAGGCCAGGCCGCCACAGCCGATCTGCTGGAACGCGCCCGCGCCGAGGGCTACGAGTTCGAAATTCTCGCCAAGCCCGTCCATCCGCAGGACCTGCTGGATAAGCTCCGCAGCTAGCTATAGAATTTTCGGAAGATGAATATCAACATAGCTCAGGCATCCGTGTAAGCTCCTGTGCATGGGCCATGCTTTGTATCAGGGCATGACTTCAGTCATGCCGCAAATGCAACAAAATAAGCATTGGACTTTAGTCCCTGCACGATGTTTCTCCCTCTTTAGCACATCTTCCACCTGCGCCAGTCCCGTGTGCCGGAGCAAGATTGATAATCATTATCCAGAGATACCATCTACGATTTTCAGCCGCCAATTCCTACGGCCTTACTTTAGTAATTCGTTTTAGTAAATCGATATTGCACCTTAGTCACTGCCTGCGTATGATGCCCGGTGATCGGCTATCTGCTGATTAAGACGAGACAAAAAGAGGTCACTAAAATGAAAATGAATCTGGAACTGAACCGGCTGCCACGCTCTTTGCAGAGTCGTTGGGCAGCCGTCCTTGTCCTGGCCGTTTTTCTTGCGGCGAGCCAGGCCTATAGCCAAACATCCACTTGCAACGTCGTCTATTCTCTCACCAGCCAATGGACCGGCGGCTTCCAGGGCGACCTGAAACTAACCAACGAGGGTCCGGCGCTCAGCAGTTGGACTCTAACCTGGACCTTCCCGAATTCCCAGGTAATCACACAGTTATGGAACGGTGTCGCCACACAGTCCGGTGCTGCTGTGACAGTCAAGAATGCAAGTTACAACGGCGCCCTGGCTACAGGCGCCCTCGTTGACATTGGCTTCACTGCGAATGTCGGCGCAACAAACGCCCTGCCCGCAGCGTTCTCGCTCGACGGATTGGCTTGCTCGGTAAACGGTTCATCGTCGGGCGGGGGGACTGGTAGCTTCTCGCTTGCGCCCTCGGCTGCTGCGCTGTCTATTGCCCAAGGGGCCAGCGGAACGGACACCATCTCGATAGCCGATGTTAGTCCGTTCTCCGGTTCAGTGACTCTAGCCGACTCCGGCCTGCCCAGCGGAGTCACCGCCACCTTCAGCACCAACCCCGCTACCGGTAGCAGCGGGATAACTTTAACGGCCAGCAGCTCAGCCACCGCGGGCAAGAGTACTGTCACGATCACCGGCACTTCCGGTACGCTCAGCGCTTCTACCACCATCGCTCTCTCAGTCACGACGCCAGGAGGCGGAACACCGCCAGCCGACGGCATTCCACTACCTTCTGCGGGAGTCGCGCTTCAAGGCGTAGCTTCCGGGCCGATCACAATTCTCGACTGGGCTGGTTTCAAAGCCGCTACATCGTGGACATTCGATGATTCGCAGCCTTCGCAGATCCAGCATTTCTCCGACATTCAAGCCGTGGGAGTACCGGTCACCTACTACATCACCTCGGGAACCAGCGGGGACTCGGCCAACTACAATTCCACTTGGACCGCAGCTGCGAATGCCGGTGACGAACTCGGAAACCACACCGAGGACCACTGCCAATCCAACTTGACCGATTGCATTACCGGTACGGATACCGGCAACCTGGCCACCGAAATTGACAATGCGACCGCATATATTCTGGCTAACTTCCCCCAGAAAGCTGTCTGGACCGGCGCTTCTCCCTATGGCGACACGGGCTATGACTCCGATGCTTCATCGCGGTTCTTTGTCTACCGCGGAATCGAGGCTGGATCGATGCTGCCGAACGATGGCACCAACGCATTTAATCTACCCTGCCACTTGGCAGCAACCAGCGAGACCGCTGCCCAGTTCAATGCTGTGACGGATGAGGCGCGAGCCGCCGGTGCGTGGCAGATCTTCCTCATTCACACCATCACGCCAACCACAGCAATCTGGTACAACCCGGTCGCCGTTACAGACGTTACCGGAGCAATGACCCACGCAAAAACCGCAGGCGACACCTGGGTTGATTCGGTCGTAGATGTTGGGGCCTACTGGCAGGGGTTGAAGGTTCTAGCTTCTGCCGCCCGCACAACATCGGGCGGCACGACAACCTGGACCTGGACATTGCCCGCTCACTTCCCAAGCGGCAAGTACCTGCGAGTCACCATTCCAGGCGGCGGCACGTTGTCGCAAAAAGGAGCAGCAATCACTGAGAACTCCGCTGGCTTCTATTCTGTATCTCTCGATGCAGGCTCACTGACCCTGGTGCAGTAGTCAATCCCGGATTTGCTTGCACCTACCCTGGAAGATTCGGACCTTCAAAACTCCGGCTCTTCCAGGGAGCCAATGCGTCCTACTCATCTTCAAACGGAGCGGAGTTTCACCTAAAACATCACTAAATCCTGCCAAAAACAGCCTGTTTTTTGGCCAATTTTCAACGTATATCTCTATCCCTTTGCGGACATATCGCGGCTCTCTCTCCTGTTCTAAGCCTGCATTCCTCGCATACGGGATCTTTTTCCTTAATCTCTCCGGCAAAGACAGAAGTTAGCTCTTCTTTTTGTCGGCTTATAGACAGAACGCAAAATGCGCGCAAGAGATTTACGACCCTTCGTGACCTTTCTCCTGCCGAGTCAATGTTCTCCTGCCTTCCACTTTCCTCAGTCATTTTCACTCTTATTCGTAATTTATTGACGAATTGATTCCAATCAAGCAAAATTGCGGGGATTTCCTTTTGAGCGCCAACGCGTTTTGAATTTGCGGCGTCCCCCTGCCGGAAATCAGATGGGAGTTTCCTAACCTTGCCGGAAACGCCTGGGATGGAGCAAAACTCGCCGAATGGGCAGGAAGCGCGGCCAGCAAATTCCTCTGGCCAGCACAGCCTGCGCGATCTCTGGACCGTGCTCAAGCGCCGCCGCCACCTCATCTTCGGAGTAGTAACCGGCTTGCTGGCGCTGTGCCTGCTTTATTGTCTTGTAGCTCCCAATCAGTACGAGGCCCGGGCTCGCGTAGCTCTGCGCACTGTGCCTTCCAGCGCGTTGGGCCTACAGGCAGCCGAGCCGATGGTTGCGGCCTCCATTCTCTCCGCGCCCTTGCAGCTGGAAACACTGGCCAATGTCTTTCGCAGCGACCAGCTTGCCTGGAAGGTGATTCTTGAAGAAAAGCTCTACCAGGAACCGGCCTTCCGTGGACGCTTCGCCGGCAAGTTTCCTGATTTCAATCCCGAGAAACCCACTCCTGCCGCCCAGCAGTATCTGCTGAAGCAGTATCAGGACAGGCTCACGGTGCAGACCGTTCCGCGCACGCTGTTGCTGCAGATCCGCTTTCGCAGCAAGAACGCCACGCTCTCTGCCGCAGTGGTCAATGATCTGATCAGCGCATATAACCGGCAGGAGAACGAAGAGCGTCTGCTGGCTACTTCGCAGGCCTCGGACTGGCTGGAAGAACAGCTCAAGGTACTCAAGGTTCGCGTCGAGCAGGATCAAAAGCGGCTAACGGATTTTCAGGGCGCGCATGGACTTCTTAGTACGCCGACCTCGCTGCCTAACGGCGAGCAGGGCGAGAGCGAGCACAATACTGCCTTAACTGAAATTGAAGACCTAGGCCATCAGTTGGTCGCGGCAACCACCGAGCGGATCCTGCGCGAGGCTGAGTACAGCGCCGCGGCAGCGGGTGACCCGGAGCGGGTGATCGCGGCAAATCCCCAGGCGCAGAGTGGCTCTGGAGGTCTGGCCGCCGGGATGTTACAGCAGTTGCGCGCCCACCGCATGGACCTCCAACAGGAGCAGGCTCAGCTTAGCGCCGAGCACGGCCCAAATTATGCGCGCGTGGTGGAGATTCGCCGCCAGTTGGCCGATGTGGACCAGCAGATAAAGGACGAAGACGCCAAGCTCGTCGAGCGATTCCACAGCGCCTGGCAGACCGCCCAGGATCGCGAAGATTTGCTGAAAAAGAATCTCGATGAGCGCACGGCGGATGCAATGAAGCTGAACAAGGCCGCAACCGAGTTCGCCGTAATGCGCCAGGAGGCCAACGCCAGCCGCGAGGTCTACCTGCGCATTGCCGAGAAGATTGAAGAAGCAGGTCTAGCCGCAGGTGTTGCCAGCTCGAATATCACCGTGATTGATCCGGCTTTGGAGCAAGCCAAGCCGGTTGCGCCCGACCTGCCGCTCTATATGGCCATCACATTCTTCGTCAGCCTTTGGCTGGCAGTGGGAGGCGCATTCATGGCAGAATCCCTCAGCAGTTCTTCACAGAATCCCTCTGCGGGCCGCGCAGTGACATTGTTACTGTCTGTTCTGTTGGCTGGGCTTGCCGTTCGCGCTCAAGCTCCCACGCCAACCACCTCCGGCATCCCCAGCGGCGTCGCGCACCCGATCACTTCGGAATCGCAGCAGAAGCTCCCCAAGCCGCAGGACGCGCCGCAGCCATGGGACAACGTTACAAATCAAGCTGGTGCGCCCGGTCCGTCCACGGCGATTGCCGGAACCCCAATGCCAGCGCCGCTCGGCCCCGGCGACATGCTCGATATAAGCGAATTCCACACGCCAGAGTTCCACTCGCAGGTACGTGTTTCGCCTGCCGGGACCGTGACGTTGCCGATGGTCGGCACGGTCAAGCTCCTGGGACTCGACGAACAAAGCGCGGCACAAGCGATTGCAGCGGCGCTGGTCGCGCAAGGCTATCTGCTTCATCCGCAAGTTTCCGTGCTGGTAACTGCTTATGCTGGGCAAGATGTCAGCGTTCTCGGCGAGGTGGCCCGCCCCGGCGTTTATCCCTACACGCTGCATCACCGCTTGCTCGATCTGATCTCCGCCGCCGCAGGTCTCGCGCCCACGGCCGGCCGCTTGGTCAACGTCTTCCATCGCGACGATCCCAGAACAGCGCACCCAGTTGTACTCGACCCCAGTGGCATCGATGGTACCGGCGAGCACAATCCCGAGCTTTCCCCTGGAGACACGGTGCAGGTCAGTCGTGCCGGCCTGGTCTACGTCATCGGCGATGTAGTACGCCCCGGCGGATTTCCGGTAGACCCAGTGCAAGGGCTGACCGTCGTGCAAGCGCTCTCGCTGGCCTGGGGACCTGTGCAGAACGCTGCAGGCAACCGGGCATTGCTCATTCGCGAGCAAAAGGGCGGACGCACCATCACCACGCTTAACCTGAAGCACATGATGAATGGCGAAGAACCAGATCAGCCTATCCGCGACCGCGACATCTTGTTTGTGCCCGACTCGACGGCAAAAAATCTCTGGAATAAGTCTCTGGAGTCGGCAATTCAGTCAGCGGTCGGTGTCACGATCTATGCAGGACTCGTGTATTCGCAGAGGTTCTGAGGAGATATTTTGAATGGGTCATCTTTGCTCACAAAACGAATTTGCCCACAAAACGAAAGAGAGGCCATCGCTGGCCCCTCCTCGTGTCTTTGCCCTGGGAATATGCCTTGCGGCAGGGATGCTCCCAGAAGCCTCAACATGAACGTAACACAACACAAAGAGAAAAGCGAGGTATAACGTGAGGTCCAACATAATCCGATGTCTTGAATGCGGATGTTCACGATTAGATTCCCAAGGACTCAACTGCGCTCGTTGCGGCACAGCACTTGGTATTCGCGATGAACGATGCTATATCACCGAAGACACAAAAGCTAAGCTCCTGGCTCATTCGGAGGATCTGAAAACTTTCGGAGTTACTCTCGAAGAACACGAAATCCTCGGAAAGCATATCGACATGATAGGGGCCATCGGGTTAGCTCTCGCTGTTGCAGACTCACTCGACAAAGGAGTTCTTCGTAAGCTTATTCTGTTCCTAAGAAACAAGGTTCAAATTCCCGATGAAGAGATTCTCCGACTTAGGCTGGATGAACCTGAGCAAGTTTTGGGAATACTAGACGCCGAAGAAACGAATGACAAACCCTTATGACGACAAGCTCTGGTCGAGGGGCTAGCTGTCGATTTACAGTGTCGAAAGCTTCCGCCCACGCCAATCAGATGTATGTCTTGAAAGGCTAAGTGTCATGCGCCGCATTGCCTGGTTACTCTTGCTGCTCTTCGCCTTCGCGATTCCGTGGGAGTACTCGCTCGACCTCGGCGAGCCGCTCGGCAACATCGCGCGCATTGCCGGAGTACTGGTGCTGCTGGCCGCAATTCCGGCAGTTCTTCAAAACAAGCAGCTGCGCGCGCCGGGACCGATGCAGTGGGCCGTGCTAGCCTTCTATCTCTATTTCTGCTGCACATATTTCTGGACCATCGATCAGCAGGCGACTCTCGATAGAATCAGGTCTCTCTTTCAGGAACTGATGACCGTCTGGCTGATCTGGGAATTTGCGGACAATCCGAATGACCTGCGCGATCTGCTCCGCGCCACGGTTGCCGGCTGCTGGGTGCTGGCTTTGTTGACGCTGGTCAGCTTTGCCTCCGCCGAAGCGATTGCCAACCAGATTCGCTTTGTGGCAGAAGGCCAGGACCCGAATGATGTGGCCCGCTTTCTCAATCTCGGCTTTCCGATGGCGGCGCTGCTCTATGGCGCCGAGAAGAGCTGGCCGGGACGCGTGTTGGCGCTGGGCTATCTGCCAATAGGTCTCTTCGCCGTATTGCTCACCGCCTCGCGCGGCGGCGCTTTGGCTGCCGCAGTCGCACTGCTCGGTTGCGGAATCCTGTTAGCCCGCGGCCATGCGCGCGTGTTGCTTGCGACGGTCTTCGCGCTGCCGGCGTTAGCGATTGCTATGTGGATGGCCGTGCCTGCGGGAACCTTCGAGCGCCTCTCCACCATCACCGAGCAATTGCAGGGCGGCGACCTCAACGACCGCGTAAATATCTGGACGCTCGGCTGGCATGCCTTCACCCGTGCTCCGATCTTCGGCACCGGCGCGGGAACATTTGTTGCTGCGTCTGGCCTAGCTCCAATCGATACCGCGCACAATACTGCCTTGTCGATTCTGGTCAACGGGGGATTGTGCGGTTTGTTTCTGGCAGTCGCGATTCTCGTGCTTGCCGTGCGTGCAATTGCCCAGACCAAAGGCCCGCTCCGGCTGGCAATGGGAATTGCACTATCCGTATGGGCGCTCACCTCATTGGTAGCAACTGTCGAAGAGAACCGCACCACATGGCTGCTCTTCGCGTTGATTGCGCTTTCCGCCCGTCTCTCGGTCGAGCGACCGGAAGCTATAACCGCGTGTTTCCCTTCCGCAGTCGGTCCCAGTGAATCAAAAGCGTCCGAGCAACTGGTCGCATAGGCCAGCCGATTATGATCAGTGCCTAATCTTCGAGCTCAATGCCAGAGACCTTCCAATTCGCGCGGCTCTTTCACGGCACGAGCGCCAACCGGCGCATCCTGCAAGCGGCTGCTTCGGTGACCGCGGCCGGGATTCTGGTAAAAATCGTCGCCACCGGCAAGGAGTTTGTCGTCGCCGGCGTCTATGGCCGCTCGGACGCGATGGATGCGTATCTGGCTGCTATGCTGATCCCCGGCCTGCTGGTCAACTTGCTCTCTGAATCAATGAATCAGGCGCTGGTGCCGACGCTGATACGGGTGCGGGAAAAAGAAGGCCACGAACGCGCGCAGCAATTGCTTTCGAGCGCGATGCTCTGGCTCTGTATGTTGCTAATCGCTGGTTCGGTAGTCATGGCCCTCGGAGCGCGCGCATTTTTCCCGCTGATCGCCTCGCACTTCGATGCAGCCAAGCTCGATCTCGCAGTTCAACTCTTCTATGGGCTACTGCCAATCGTGGTGATAACCGGCATTGCGACCAACTGCACCGCTGTTCTAAATACATTCGACCGCTTCGCATTGCCGGCACTTGCGCCGGTTGTGATCTCGATCTCTGTCATCGGCTGCGCTCTCTTGTTGGCCGGGAAGCTGGGCATTTGGGCGATGGTATACGGCAGCGTGGCAGGCGCGCTGATTCATGCCATTCTGGTTGCCTGGATGATGGACCGGAACGGCTACAACTTCCGCCTGCGCTGGCATGGAATGAATGAGGCCACGCGCGAGGTAGCGCATCAGTACGGCCCAGTACTGCTCAGTGGCGTGGTAGCATCGAGCGGCCTGCTGGTCGATCAATCAATGGCAGCGATGCTTTCCGCTGGCAGCGTCTCTGCGCTGGTCTATGCCAACCGCTTTGTCAGCGTGGTGCTCACGCTGCTGGCAGGTGCGGTCTCCACGGCTGTTGTCCCGTATTTCTCCCGCATGATCGCGCACCGGGACTGGGCCGGCTGCCGGCATACACTGCGCGTCTGGCTAGGCCTCACAGCGCTGGTCAGTGTGCCCATCACCACGGCGCTGATCGCCGGCGCGCATCTGCTGATTCGCCTTGCCTTCCAACACGGAGCCTTTGGAGAGCGAGATACAGCGGCTGTCACGCCAGTGCTTGTAATGTACGCACTGCAGATTCCCTTCTTTGTGGTCAGCCGGGTGCATTATCGTTTTCTGGTGGCCATGCGCCGCACCGATCTGGTTCTCTACTGCGGCGTTCTCAACCTCGCTCTCGATGTGGTTCTCAATCTGGTTTTGATGCGGCATTTTGGCGTGGCTGGGATTGCACTAGCTACTTCGTTGTGGACGGTGAGCACATTTCTCTTCCTTTGGTACTGGTCAAACCGGACATTGCGCCAGGCAGAGGCGAAAATATGATTCCGAAACCCGCACAGTATCTTCTCCGCTTCGACGATCTCTGCCCGACGGTTTCGCGAAAAGGATGGCAGCGCTTCTTGCCGCTGCTGGCAAACTACGAAATCAAGCCCATTCTGGCTATTGTTCCCGATAATCAGGATGCCGAGCTTGCCGTCTCTCCTCCCGACCCTGTCTTCTGGGATGAGATGCGCGCGCAGGAAGCCGCAGGCGCGACAATTGCACTGCATGGCTACAGGCATCTCTGTGAAAGCCGCGGACGGAGCCTGGTGCCGCTCACCGGTTCGTCGGAGTTCGCCGGAGTCACAGAACAAACGCAGCGCGAATGGATTCATGCCGCCCTGGAGATACTGCGCGGCCACGGGCTAACGCCGCTTGTATGGGTTGCGCCCCGTCACGGCTTTGACCATGCGACGCTACGCGTTCTGCGAGGTGAAGGGATTGATGTAGTTTCGGATGGCTTTGCCCGCGTGCCCTTCACGCGAGGCGGCTTGACCTGGATTCCGCAGCAGCATTGGGAGCCTGTAGAAAAACCATGTGGATTATGGACGATCTGCCTGCATCCGAATACAGCTTCGAGCGAGTTGTTTGATAAGGTCGATGAGTTTTTGCGCCAACATGCATCGGAGTTTACGTCGGTGGATCGTGTGCTGGCGGAGTATGAGCCGGCTTCCCGCGGCATCGGAGAATTACTCTACGGCGCAGCGGCATTGGCGCGCATCCGTGCTGCGCGGATAAAGAAGAATTTGTTGGGCAGCGCATAACACCGTCTTTGCTATCCCCAACGCTTCGGTTCAGTATTTCGCAGCAGCAACTCTGTGTAAAGCGCCTCCCAGCGGTCGAGCGCGGCCTCTAAACTGAAGTGCTCGACAATATGCTCGCGGGCGCGTTGCCTCATCGCGGCGCTCTCGGACTCCGGCATTCGCATCAGCCGCGTCATCGCTCCTTCCATCGCTATTGCACTTCCAACAGCTTTTGCAAGGATTCCAGTCTGACCATCCACAATGGCCTCGCGTGTCCCCGGAATGCCCGTGGCCACCGCAGGAAGCCCGCAAGAAGCTGCTTCCAGAACAGCCATCGGTAGCCCTTCCTTGCGCGAAGACAGTACAAAGCCATCCGCAGCCTGCATCCAGCGGCGCAGATCCGGCTCAAAACCGAGAAAACGGACTCTGTTTTCGATCTCCAGAGCGCGCGTTAACTGGATGAGTTCGGCCTGCAAGGGGCCGCTACCCGCAACGAGTAGTCTTCCACTTTCCGGCATGGTTGCAAATGCCCAGAAAAGTGTTGGATAGTCCTTGACCGGTTCAAGCCGCCCGGCAGCGAGCCAAAGAAATTCTTTCTCAATTTTCAGTTCTGCGCGAATCGAAGAACGCACAGCCGCATCCGGCCTCCATGTCCGTACATCGACGCCATTTGGAATCACCACCAGCAGCTCGCCGGGGACCATGTTGGCAGCGCTCCATGCATCGGCGACGCCGCAACTCACCGCGGATACCCGATCCGCAAGCCAGTTGCTTGCCCGGTAACCCAGCTTACGGCCACACGTGCCGGTTGCCGTGGTGTGGATGGTGTCGATCAGCACTCTCACCGGTACGCCTAGCCGCGACCAGCGCGCCATCCAGGCCGCATGGGGCAAGTGCGCGTGTACCACATCCGGCATCTCCTGCCGCAGCCAGCGATTAAGTTGAATCCATCCGCGTGGATCGGCCAGCCCCTTGCGCATTCGGAGCGACAGAAACCCAACGCCAGCAGTTTGCAACCGGACAGGCGCTTCGCCTCCAGTGCCGGAAAGCGTAACAACTGTCACCCGCCAGCCGCGCCGATTAAGCCCCTCTGCCAGCAAGAGGACTTGCTGCTCCGCGCCGCCGATGCGATCCAGTGTAGGGATCAGGAGAGCGATCTGCTTCATCCCCAAACCTCGCGATTCGCCTGACCCGGCAAAACAGAATCAATCACCGATTCATATGCGGCCAGTGACCGCTCGATTCGGAATTCTTCGATAAATGGATGATCATACCGTTCACCTGGTTTGAGAATTCGCAATGCGGAGACTAAGGCCTCCGTCAGTGCCGCGGCAGAGGTATCACTGGCCAGCCACACACCCTGCTGGCCGTGCAACAAGTCAGCCAATCCCTCAGACGATGGCAGCGAAACAATAGGCAACCCCGCTGCCGCAGCCTCCAGTAGAGCGTTCGGCATTCCTTCATGGCGGGAGGAGAGTACAAATGCCGTAGCGCCGGGGAAATACCGCACCGGTTCTGCAACCTCTCCGGCAAAGCGCACCGCATTCTTCAAATGCAGCTTCTCTGTTAATCCTCTCAGCGCTGCCTCCTCTGGTCCGGCGCCAAGGATTGTCAGATCAGCTCCTGGAAACTCGGCTCTCAATGCGGCTAACGATTCAAGCAGCAGATCGTATCCCTTCACTCGAGCTAGTCGCCCAACAGCAAGCAAATGCGGCCCCGGGCCAAGCCACTCGGTCGCGCTACCCGCCGCATTAAGCTCCCTTACCCGCGACCGAATCGCATCCACTTCAATTGGGTTCGGCAAAACTACGAACCGCTCAGCTCCCAGTCCAATCTCACGCGCCATATCTTCGGCCATTGCCTGCGTTTGGCAGATAATCCGGTCAGCGCGGGGATACAGCAGCCGGTACAGGAAGCGCGTCGAATTCGGCAGTTCACCGGAAGCCAACGCCGAAGAAACCGTGCTGTTCTGCCGAACCAGAATCTTTACCTTGCGCCCACTCAATGGCCGCAACAGCAAAACCAGAAAATTCAGATGGGCCATTCCGGAGAGAATCACCTCCGGTTGCAGTCGCCGCACAAGCCGCAGCAGTCTCAAACCCGCGTTGCGCACTCGCCGCGCACCTAGCCGATGAACGGTCACAGTGGACGGAAGATTCTGCGAACCCTCCTCCCCCATCCCTGCCAACTCTGTTATCAGCCCCAGGTGCAGCTCATATTTCTGCGCGGAAAGTCTTGCCGCGAGTAACTCTGTCACGCGTTCTGCTCCGCCGCCGCCAAGATGCGGAATCAGCAGCAGAATCCGTGGACGTTGATCGATAGCTGAATGCAAGGCAAGGTGAGTATAAGTCACTTTCCCTGCTTGTTGCCGGGAGTTATCGAGCTTTTCCAATTGCTATTGGCTTTAGGGTGTGCTAATCCTTACTGTGCTAAAAAATCTCAAATAATTTGGTCTCGAAAATGGGCACTCAGGAGCGCCAAGCCGAAGCAGTTTCTGTGGAGGCTCCTGCGACACGCCCGCATATCGTAATAGGGATTACCAGCCCGCAGACCTGCCTGGTCCTGACTGGCCGCTTGCGCACTCTGCGCGAAGCGGGGTTCCAGGTTACGCTCATCTCCGGCCCAGGGGAGATGCTTGACCAGACAGCCAAGCGGGAAGGCGTCGAAGCAATTGCCATTCCGATGAAGCGGGAGGTTTTCCCACTCCGTGATCTGGTTTCGTTCTTTCGGCTTTATAGGGTGCTGCGCCGCCTCAAGCCGGATCTGACCGAATTCAGCACACCGAAGGCCGGCCTTTTGGGCAATATCGCGGCACGGCTGGCTGGGGTTCCAAAACGCGTCTATATGTTGCGCGGCCTCAAGCTGGACACCGCAACGGGCCTAAAACGCCGTATCCTGCTCAGCGCCGAGCGTACGGCTGCGGGCTTTGCCCAGGTTGTTCTCTGCAACAGCGCCAGCCTGCGCGAAGAGGCTTTGGCGCTGCGGATCGTGGCAGAAGAAAAGCTGATTCTTCTTGGCATGGGCAGCAGCAACGGCGTGGACACGGAGCGCTTTGCGCCTGGCCCCGGCGAGCTGCGCGCCACGCTTGGTCTCAGCCCAGATGCATTTGTGGTCGGATTTGTGGGCCGGCTCACGCGCGACAAGGGTATTCCCGAGTTGCTGGAGGCCTTTGAAGCCATCCTGGCCGCCGAGCCGCGGGCGCTGCTGCTGCTGGTGGGATGGTTCGACGCAGCCGAAGACGCCCTTGCGCCTCCTTTGCGCAGAATGATCAATGAACACGCCAGGATTCGCTGCACAGGATTTGTCGAGGATACCGCGCCGTATTATCTGGCAATGGATCTGATGGTTTTGCCCACCTGGCGCGAGGGCTTTCCCAATGTCGTGCTGGAGGCATCGGCATCGGGCATCCCGGTGATCACCACGCTCTGCACAGGCTCACGCGACGCAGTCGTTCCGGAAGTGACCGGCCTGCTCATCCCGCCCGGTTATCCGGCGGCGATTGAAGAGGCCGTGCTCAAGCTGCTCCGCGACCCGGAGCGCCGCAGCCAGATGGGCGTCGCCGCCCGCGCCTGGGCTATCGAGCACTATGGCAACAACCAAGTTCTGGAACGAACTGCCGAGTTCTATAAAAGCCTGCTTCTGCCGGAACGGGAAAACTGACACATTCCTCATCCAATCAGCGGTTCCGCAACCCTGCAACGGAGTTATTATTCAAGCCGTGAGCCCTACTCAAGCAAACCAGCCCGCCGCCGATAGGCTCTTCGGATGGACTTCATGACCGAACAAATCACGCTCCAGCAGCGTAAAGACGAAGCCGCTCAACAAGGAAGCGCGACCGAGATGCGTTCGGTGGCCCGGCAACCCATTCTCGATGTCGATGGACGGGTGCATGGGTACGAACTCCTCTTCCGCAATTTTCTGGATATGTCGCCCGGAAGCGATGGCGATCTGGCTGCGCGCACTCTGCTCGACGATGCCGTAATCTTCGGACTGGAGCGCTATACAGGCGGCTTGCCGGCCTTCGTCAACTGCACGGCGGAGTCGCTCGCGGAACAGTTGGTGAATGTTCTGCCTCCCGCCCTGACGGTCCTCGGAATCCCCGAGACACTGGAAGCAACGCCAACATTGATTGAGACCTGCTCTGTCCTCAAAGCTTCCGGCTTCCGCCTCGCCGTTAACGCCTCCAGTTGGAAGCCGGAGCGGCTACTGTTGAACAATCTTGCCAACTATATCCGCGTCGATTTCGCCCGGACCAGCGCGGCGGTCCGCCAGGAACTCTGGCAACACCGCGAGAATCTTCATGCAGGAATGCTGGCGCAGAAGGTCGAGTCGCAGCTCGACTTCCAGATGGCCAAGGCCGAGGGCTTCACTCTCTTTCAAGGCTTCTACTTCTGCCGGCCCGAGCTGCTGAGCAACCGCAAGGTTCCTACCAACCGCCTCTTCCATTTTGAGATCCTGCAACAGCTCTACCGCGAGCAGGTGGATATGAAGAAACTGGCCCAGTTGGTGATGCGCGACGCCGCGTTGACCTACCGGCTGCTGCGCTTCGTCAATTCCCCGCTCTACGCTGTTCGGCAAGAGGTACGCTCCATTGAGTCGGCGCTGCTGCTGGTGGGCGCGGATGCCTTTCGCCGCATCGCCACCCTCGCCATTCTGAGCGAGCAGAACTCTGGCCAGGCACCGGAGGTGCTCAATATGGCCTTCGTTCGCGCCCTCTTCTGCGAGTTGGCTGCCAACCAATGCGCTCTTGATCCTTCCGAACAATATTTGCTCGGGCTTTTCAGCCTGCTGCCGGCCATGCTGCTGGTGCCGATGGAAGAGTTGGTTCCGCATCTCCCTTTGCGCGATGCGATCCGCCGCGCGCTGCTCGGTTCGGCAGTGCCGGAGCGCTGCCTGCTGCACTGGCTGGAATGCCACGAGCAAGGCGACTGGGCTGCCCGCGATGCGGTCATCGAATCGAATGGGTTGCTGGAGCGGGGCTTGAACGAGCCGCAACTGGAGCTTTGCTACGCGGCTGCCGTTGCCGGGGCGGAGGTTTCGATGCGCTCGGCGACGGGCAGCGTCTAGGCGGGGAACAATTCCACCTCGACCGGTGTCTAAGCAAGGTATGGACGCTGATCGCCTTCGTGTGCTTCTGGCCGCGCCGCTGGCCAGTCTGTTTCTGGTGTTGAGTCTGTGCGCGTTTGTGGTGCAGAGGCCGATTTCGGCGGGGATTGAGATTCCGATCGTGCGAATTCACCGCGATCCCAACCGAAATTACACATGCGATGGTCGGCCCTTATTCATGAGGCTGACTAAGGACGGAAAGAGTTGGATTAACGAGACGGAAATACCGCCCAATCAAATCGGACCAACAGTTTCAATCGTAATGGAGAACCGAGCGAAAAGAGTTGTCTATGTTGTTGTAGATTCAGAGTTGTCGTATGGCCAGTTTGTAAGTTTTATGAACAGAATGAATTCGGCTACACCTAACCTTCACTTAATTTTGATCTCAGGGGCAATTCGTCGAGAATTTGAAGCGAGTAGAAACGAATTCAGCAAGGCATTTGCAAAAGGGCAATTCGCAAACATAGAGCCGCTTGATACGTGTGATTTTGAAATCTCTGAAAACACCTATAAGCGCTGGAGTGCGGGCGAGTCTGACCCAGCTATTCTGACTCATTAACCCTGAATCAGCCGCTCGTCACTAACGCAATCGAAAAGCAACCGCAGGTCCTTCGCTTCGCTCAGGATGACAGCTTTTTGGGGTCAGCGGAGAACTTTGGCGCTTCATTGATCTTTACTTCGCCAGCGGAGTCGTTGGCTTGGCAAGATTCTTCGCGTTTGGCTTCACGATAACCGGGCTGGCAATAATCGGCTTAGCCAGCACCGGCCCATTCGCCGTCTGCGGCGTGCGGATAGCGCCGGCATTGGAGAACGCGCCGGGAGCATTGCCGCGAGGCGGCATCGCGATGATCCGCGCCGAAGAAGCCGGCTGAACCCGCGAGTAAATACCCCATCCCCCACCGGCAACCGCAAAGACAATCGCCGCTGCGGCAGCCGTGCGCATCGCGTTGCCGCGCAGCCAGCCAGTTCCCGACCCGTGTGCACCGGGACGCAGTGCGGCAGGCCACGACAAAACGCGGGCCGTGCGCGGCTCGGCATCCAACCGAAGCTGCACCCGCTCGGCCAACCCCTCCGGCGCGGGCAGCGTGGCAATCAGCCGCAGTGTGGCTTCCGTGGCGCTCAGCGAGCCTATCTTCGAAAAATCAGCCGTATTCATTGCAGCAGCACCCTCATTGGAATCGTTTCTGTATGGATTCGGTAAGTTCATCGCGGACTCCTTGCGGATTATTTTGCGGAATGCCGGGAATGGTTCAGCAATCCGCCCATCAGGTTGCGGGCGCGGAAGAGCCTCGAACGCACGCTGGACTCGGTAACGCCCAGCACCGCGGCAATCTCCACGGTATTCAGTTCTTCAAAGGCCGAGAGCATCAGCACCTGGCGCTCTTTCTCGGGCAACTGCTCGACGCAGCCGAGAACATGCGCGTGATGCTGCGCGGCGGCGGCGCGCTCTTCGGCGCTTAGCCCTTCTGCGGGCAGCACGCGGGCCAGATCCGAAACATCGTCGGTCTCGGGCCGGGTCTTCATGCGCCGCTTGCGGTCCAACACCACATTCCACACTATGCGGATCAGCCAAACACGGTGGTCGCGAATCTCGCCCAGCGTATCGCGATGGCGCAAAACCCGTACAAATGCCTCCTGTACGGCGTCTTCGGCATCGGAGGCGTTGCGCAGCACCGAAAAAGCGACGCGGTACAGCGTGGCAGCGTACTGGCTGACCAGCGCCGCGAGCGCTTCCTCTTTGGCCTGATCCTCGGCCTTGCTGCGGGCATCGTCTTGCACAGCGCTCTTTGCCGTCCCCATCCAACCTGTTAAGACTGCCTGGCTGGCGCTCATAAATTACCAGACGCAGGCAGCGTGGAAAATGCTCAGAGTTTTCTTAAGCGAAAAATAGCAGGATAACCAGAAAAATGCAGGTCCTTCTACTCCGCTGCGCGCCGCTCAGGAGAACCGCAAGGGTCCTAGACTAGCCTCGACCAAGCTGACAAAAAAACTCGCGGAGCCGGTCTGCTCCGCGAGTCGTATTCTACCCCGAACCGCGTTGCTACTTCGCGGCCAGCTTCTCTGTGGCAATCGTGCCGGCGGAGCCGTCCTTGTCGGCATCCTTGATCTTGGCCCAGATGGCGCGCGCCTGATCCTGCTTGCCTGTGCTGGCATAAAGATCAGCCAGCGCAAGCTGTGCGGAGTTGGCCGAAACCGTCTCCGAAGGCTTGGCAATCAGCGCGTTGTAGGCCTCAATCGCCTGCGCGTCGCGCGAGGTCTGGTGATAAAGCCCGGCCAGAGCCAGCGTCGCCAGGTTAGCCACATCGCGGTTCCAAGCGCCTGCTGCGGTCTTCAACTCGGTCTCGGCCGTAGCAGTCTGACCGAGCTCCAACTCTGTGACACCGGCAAAATAGTGGGCCTTGGCGGCAACCGGCAGCCATCCGTATTGCGTGGCAATTGCTGTGAATTTTTGATTTGCGGCCTTGGCCCGGTCCGCGGCGGTCGCGTACGTGTCCGCTTCAGCGGGGGCGCCCGGTTGAGCCAACGGAGCGCTGTAGATATCAAGCGCCGCGCCGAGAGCAGTCTCGGCAGTGGTGGTCTGCATGGACCAGTATGTCAATGCGCCGGCAAGCACAGCCAACACAACAATTGCGACTATGCCCCCGCGCAGGACACTGGAACGGTGGCCGCTGACCCAGCTGACGCTGCTAGCAGTTGCCTGGGCAAATTTATCTTTCTTAAGGGCGTGACGGGTTTGAGTATCCACGGGGTCTTTTCTTTATCCTTCGCAGCTTGTCTTGCAGCCGGTCCGCCAAAAGCGGAGGCGCTGCGACTGCGACCCAACCAGTTTATCAGCCCTCAGCGTTCCACGTCGTCCCGGCAAAGGGATATTGCACCAAGAAAGACTACAAGACCGTCGCCAGATAGTTACCTTTACCGCTCATACTCGTCCAATAGAGAGGCAACTTGGCAGAGCTTCTTGCTCGCGGCTATCCGGACCCGTAGAATAGGGGTTCGCAGGAGTTTTTAAGGCAATGATTCTGAATAACCGCAGTTTTCTCTTCGCAGCAATGGGTTTTGCCCTCGTGTTTCACCCCGCCGCCGGCCTAAATGCCCAGCAGTCTGTCCCTTCCGCTCAACCTGCGGCGACTCAGGATCAGGAAGTCGATCCTCTTAAGCGCGAACGCACCGACGAGCAGAAGTCAAAAGCCCAAAAGCGGGTTAAACAGGAACTTTCTACCGCCTACAAAACCTGGCTGACGCAAGATGTGGCGTACATCATCTCTGACGAAGAGACCAGCGCCTTCAAGAATCTGGGCAACGACGAAGAACGCGACGCTTTTATTGAACAGTTCTGGCTCCGCCGCAATCCCAATCCCGATTCTCCGGATAATGAGTTCCGCGAAGAGCATTACCGCCGCATTGCCTATGCCAATGACCGTTTTGCCGCCGGAAAGCCGGGCTGGAAGACGGATCGCGGCCACATCTACATTGCCTTTGGCCCTCCGGACTCGATCGACTCCCATCCCTCGGGCGGATCCTACACCCGGCCACAGGAAGAGGGCGGCGGACAGACCGCAACCTTCCCCTTTGAGGATTGGCACTATCGCTATATTGAAGGCATCGGCGAGAACATCGATATCGAGTTCGTCGATACCTGCCAGTGCGGCGATTACCACTTCACCATTGACCGCGGAGAAAAAGACGCGCTGGCAAAAGTGCCGAATGCGGGCCTGACCCAGTGGGAAGAGATGGGCAAGGCAAAAAAGGCGGACCGCTTCTCCGGCGGCATGGAGACACTGGGCACAGGTCCCATGTCTTCGCAGAATCAGTCCAAGCAGTTTGACCGCATCGAGCTGGCTGCCAAGCTCTTCGCTCCGCCGCCGGTCAAGTTCAAGGATCTGGAAGGCTTTATCTCTGAGCACAAGCTGCTCAGCGGACCTCCCTTCCCTTTTGACGTGCGCACCGATTTCATCAAAGTGACTTCGAGCACAGTTCTGGTGCCCATCACGCTACAGATGAAGAATCGCGATATCACCTTTGTGACAAAAGATGGCGTTTCCAAGGGTGTCGTCAACATTCTGGGCAAGGTAACCACCCTGACCCACAAGACTGTGCAGACATTTGAAGATACGGTCGAAGTACAGCAACCAGCCGAGCTTTTGGAAAAATCGCTGGACCGGAAATCGGTTTACTGGAAGGCGCTGCCGCTGGTTCCCGGCCTCTACCGCCTGGATATCGCCATCAAGGACGTCAACAATCCAGACCATGTGGGCATCTATGGACGCAGCCTGGAAGTTCCCGCCTATCACGATGAAAAGCTGGGCACTTCGTCGTTGATTCTCGCCGATCAGATGAATCCTGTGGATTCGCACTCCATTGGCAGCGGCAACTTTGTCATCGGAAACACCTTTGTTCGGCCGCGAGTTACGTCTAACCCGCTCAAGCCGGTGACATACCAAAGAGGTCAGGAGTTGAATTTCTGGATGCAGGTCTACAACCTGGGCGTGGACGATGCGACCAAGAGCAACAGCGCCCAGGTGACGTACACCATTACAGATACCGCGTCTGGGACGGTTATTCTTGACAAGCAATTGGAGTCGAAGGATATGGGATCTCACAGCGATCAATTAACTGTGGAGAAAAGTATCCCGGTCGCGGGTCTTCAACCCGGAAAATATTCGGTGACGGTCAAAATTAACGACGCAATTTCTAAACAAGAGATTGCACAAACCGCGCCTTTTGTCGTCGAATAAGAAACATCCCGTGCAGGAGGTAGCCGAACACCAGATTCGGCGCGTTACGCGGGAACCCTCTTGGGAGCATTCGCCAGGGTCGCTGCTAGATCCGATGAATCAGTGAGAATGCGCAGAGTCCATTTCGCGTTGTTTGTGGTGCTGATCGCCTTGGGAAGCGAGTTCGCTCGCGGAACTACCCTTGGGTCGGTCACAGGAGTAGTGCGCGACTCGGCGGGCACACCGCAGATCGGTGCCGCAGTCCAGTTACTCCGGCCCGATCTGAGCATTTTGGCCTGCGTCTATACCGACAATAATGGTCGCTTCCTTATTTCTAAGGTAATGCCGGGCCGATACGCGCTTAAGGCGATGGGATCCTCCTTCCTGCCTTCACTGCGCGAAAACCTCCATATCCGTACCGCCACCGTCGTCAATCTGACCCTGAATACCCTCTATGAGGTTGTGCAGTGGCTACCGGCCCAGCCACGCGGCGGCAAAGCGCAAAAGGATGACTGGGATTGGACTTTACGCTCTGCAGCCAACCGTCCGCTCCTGCGCTGGCTCGAAGATGGACCGCTGGTGGTGGTTTCAGAAAGCTCTGGAGCAAAGCCCAAACTCAAGGCGCGTCTGATGGCCACCGGCCGTGAGGGTTCCTTTGGCGAAAGCGGCGAACGCTACTCGGCCACAGTCGAGGAGACCCCCGGAAACAGCCGCGAACTGCTGGCCCGCGTTGATTTCGACCCCAGTACAGATGCAGGCCTTGAGTCAATGCTCGGCTTCCGCCAGGATCTTGGCTACGCAGGGGCGGTGCAATCGGTAGCTGCCATCTCACTCCACCCGGAGGTTGAGTTGGCCAATGCCGAAGGCT
>Ga0181534_10000153_pt1 | contig 49040 bp, 45 predicted proteins | sample PEATcosm2014_Bin_37_FD_119758 | JGI IMG/M metagenome (GOLD analysis project Ga0181534, IMG submission 119758) | Peatland microbial communities from MTU Mesocosm Facility, Houghton, MI, USA - PEATcosm2014_Bin17_10_metaG | ecosystem: Environmental > Terrestrial > Soil > Wetlands > Peat | place... | reverse complement strand
CGTCGCCGGGATGAAATGGGTCGGTAATGACCATCGCTCCGCACTGGACGCAAGCCGTGCGCAAGTGATGGAGGCCCTTCAAGTGGCCGCACTTGCACTCCCAGTTGCCGATTGAAAAATCCACAAAGTCCAACTGCGAGATTCCGCGGAAGTCGGTGATCGGAAAAACCGAAACAAAGACCGACTGCAGGCCCGAGTCGTCACGCTCGTTGGGCAGCTTGTCCATCTGCAGAAAACGCTCATAGGAGCGGCGTTGTACTTCAATCAGGTTAGGAATCTGGGTTGCGGTGGGAATCTTGGAAAAATCGAGCCGGCTGCGAATCGCGCGCTTCTCGTTAGGCATGCATCACTCCTGAGGCTCATCGCTCCGGCCGAGGACCACCGTCAGGGGTCAGGCCGGGCCAGCGCCCGAGTCCCATCGGCGCCAGCTGATTGCGGTAATAAGTGTCGAAAAAGTCTTGAAGAACTTTGGACTGGCGAAACAGCTTCCAGCCCTACCCGGTACAGTCGCGCCCGGCCAGGAGCGCACAGCAAGGAGCCGCAGTGCAGTTTATGAGAGTCCGGTCAAATTCGCGTTTAAGCCATTGCCGCTCATCCGGCAAGTGCGCTAGACTGCGCACAATTGGTGAAGTAGGCGACGAAATCAGAGTCCCGAAACGGGACAGGTTGAGTCAAAAATGGTAGAGAACCACGAAAAATCTACCCTGCACCACAGGGAGACACGAAAAGCCCGCAAGGACGCAATGCCTCACGAGCGCGGCCCTACGCCTGTGCCCCCATCCGAATTCATTTGCCTGCTCTCGCCGATCCCAATACTCGCTTCCGCGCCCGATCCGCCCGACCCTCTACATGACTTGACGGGAACCCACGCCATCCCAATAAAGCCACTGATTTAGCAGCACTTACAGGCGGAGATTTCACTCAACCCGGCTGCCGTCCCTGCACAGCAAAATAACCCACTCCTCCTACAAGCCCGCGCCCAATCACCGCTCCCGTAAAATCAGCAAGAGACGGCGGGACGCGCAACGAATATCATAGCGCGTCCCGGACCGGCTGGCAAGTGAAAGGTTACTTGATTTCGATGGTGGCCACGCCGTCGAACTTCTTCTTGATGGCCTCAGCCTCATCCTTGGTCGCATTTTCCTTGAGCGCCTTGGGGGCGCCATCGACCAGATCCTTGGCTTCCTTCAGGCCGAGCGAAGTGACTTCGCGCACTGCCTTGATGGTGTTGATCTTGTTTGCGCCCGCATCCTTGAGGATGACCTGGAACTCGGTCTTCTCCTCAACCACCGCCGCTGCTGCCGCACCGCCGCCGCCAACCACCGCCACAGGGGCCGCTGCCGCCGCCGAAACGCCAAGCCGCTCTTCCAGCTTCTTCACCAGAGCCGATGCTTCCAGCAGGCTCAGGCTTACAATCTGCTCTTCCAACTGCGCGAGATCCGCCATGTTTTTCTCCATTCAGAACTGTTTGAAATTGATATTCCCAGCCGCGAACCAAAGCAGAAAGTTTCCGATGCGCCAGACTTGCGCACTTCCCACCTGCTCCAACAGCCAAACCTTTAAAAGCAGCTTCCAGCCTTCAGTCAACAGCTTTCAGTAACGCCATGCCAGCCAACATTCTCACTTCTGCAAGAACAAGCTGAAAGCTGATAGCTGACGGCTGTAAGCTTCTACGCCGCAAACTTTTCCTTCTCGACGCCCTGGCCAAGAACCACAGCCAGGTCGCGGCCCGTGGCGTTGATGACCGTCGCCAGACGCTGCGCGGGAGAGTTGATAAGGAAGAGAAGCTTCGAGAAGAGCTCTTCCTTGCCCGGCATTGTCGCCAACGCCTTCACTTCATCGGCGGTCAACAACTTGCCGTCCACAATGCCCAGCTTGAACTGGAACTCGGCGTTCTCGCCCACCCACTTGGCGAAAACCTTGGCCAAAGCCACCGGGTCTCCGGCGGTGAAAGCCGCGGCATTTACACCCTTCAGCCCCTTCAGAGCCGCCTCAACCTGGGTGCCCTCGCCAGCCTTCGCAGCCAGCTTGTTTTTTAGAACGCGGTACTTGCCGCCCGACTCGCGCACAATCTTGCGCAGCGCAAAGTCCTGCGCCACGGTCAGCTTGGCAAATGTTCCAATGATCGCCGTCGTCGAGCCTTTCAGCTCGCTCGCCAGCAACTCCAGCTTCTGTGTCTTTTTCGCTCTTGAAATCGCCATTGGTGCTCCGCACAGTGAACAGTGATCAGTGAACAGTGGACAGTCGAAAACCGCCCGTGATCAACGTTCCCGTCTTCAAATTTCTCTTAAAACCTGCAATTCGGGACCAGTTTCGAACGCGCGGCCACTGTTCACTGACGGCTGTTCACTGTCCACTGCCTCTTAGTGCTTGCCCGCCGCGTCGGCCACCGCTGAATCGAGCGGCACTCCAGGCCCCATCGACGAACTCAGCGTGACGCTCTTGATGTACTTGCCTTTAGCCGCCGAAGGCTTCGAGCGCACAATCGCGCCGATCACCGTGGTCGCGTTGTCCACCAGCTTTTGCGGGTCGAAGCTCAGCTTGCCCACCGGCACATGCACCAGGCTGGTCTTGTCAGCGCGGAACTCCACCTTACCGGCCTTGATCTCCTTCACAGCCGAGGCCACATCGAGAGTCACGGTACCGGTCTTGGGGTTCGGCATCAGGCCCTTGGGGCCGAGCACCTTACCCAGGCGACCTACAACCTTCATCATGTCCGGGGTTGCGATCAGAGCGTCAAAGTCGGTCCAGTTCTCCTTCTGGATCTTCTCGACCATCTCTTCGCCGCCGACGAAATCGGCGCCGGCTTCGGTCGCTTCCTTCTGGCGGTCACCCGAAGCGATCACGGCGACAGTCTTGGTTTTGCCCAGCCCGTGCGGCAGAACAACCGTACCGCGGACCATCTGGTCGGCATGGCGCGTGTCAACGCCCAAACGCATCGTCAGGTCAACGGTCTCATCAAATTTTGCGTGTTTGACTTGCTTCAGCAGCTCGACGGCTGCCGGAAGGGCGTAGGCGGGCTGGGTAACAGCCGCGCGCGCCTTCACAATATTCTTGCTGGCTTTCTTTGCCATTCTTCCCTCGTCTCCCACCGCATCTGCCAGCCCCGCTTACCGGGGAACCCCTCAGTGCTAACTGCGCGGGCAAGTCGCTTTGCGTCTTACCGGCAATCCACTCCGCAGAGTCCAGAAACCGTGGTGCATATGACAGCCCAGGAATCTCCCGGGCACATCAATCGATCATAGCGAAAGGCTGATTCGATTGCAACTAGGGTCGGAAAAATCTCTGTCTCCGCACTATAAATGGTGCATTTACTCGTCATATTGCCGCCGAAAGGACGGACGAGCGGCTTAAGGATAGACTCCACCAGCACGAATGAGTCGTTCCTTAATATTCAGAGTCGCTCTGCGGTCCCGCGATTGCGCTCAGCGGATCGGACTCTCCTGATCCGCTGCTTTACCTCGTCTGACCGCGCGGGTAAAGAGAGAGGCAGTGACCGTAATTGGCAAAAAGTAATGACATGAGAGGTTCTAAATCTTTTCCACAGCTAATGTTTCGCTCAATCCCCGCGATGGAATAGTCAGGACGTGCGCTGTAACTGCCTTCGCTTTGCGAAATCGGGATGGTTACAGGCCAGGAGGGTCAATATGAAGGGCAAGCTTCTAATCGTCGAAGATGAGCCGATTGTGGCGCTGGACTTGAAGCAGGAGCTGGAGAGTCTGGGCTGCGAAGTGGTGGGGGTTGCCGAAAGCGCGGATGAGGCTTTGGCTGTTGCCGAGCTGATGCACCCCGATCTGGCATTGATGGATGTGCGCATAGTCGGCAGCATGGACGGCATTCAGACGGCGCGGCTGCTGCGCAGCGCCTATCAGGTTCCTGCCATTTTTTTGACTTCATATAGCGACGACACGACCATTGCGCGGGCGGCGCGGGAGATGCCCTATGGCTACCTGACCAAGCCTTTTCAGTCGCGTGAGTTGAAGGCCAGCTTGCAGGTGGCTTTGACCAAGGCGCAGGACGATGCCAGTGAACGGGCGGCGCACCAGGAGATTTCGGCTACCGTGAGCGGGATGCGGGAAGGGCTGGTGATGGTTACCCTCGACGGGGCGGTGCAGTTTATGAACGCCTCGGCCGAGGCGTTGACCGGCTGGTCGCTGGAGCGGGCGCGGGGCCGGTACCTGAAAGATATTTTGAACCTGAGCGATGAGCGCAACCGGCCCATGCCGACGCTGACCGGCCGTGCCGGAGTCTCCGAAGTGGAAGAATTCGGGTGGACGCTGGGGCAGCCGGGCGGCTCAACGGTGCTGGTGGATTTCTCTGTGGCGCCGCTGGTGGATCAGGCCGGGCAGCGAACCGGAACGGTTGTCACGCTGCGCAATGCCGGCGAACGGTTGCGTTCGCAGGCCGTTGAAGAGACGCTGGACGACGGCCATTCCTTTGACACCGCGCCGATGGCCATGGTGCAACTGGATAACGAAGGCCGGATTGTGCGCGTGAATAAAGCGCTGCTCCTGGAGTCAGGCGTGGAGGCGGAGTGCCTGCTGGGCCGCTCGCTGACCGGACTGAGCATGGATCCCGACCCGCGCATTGCCAAGCAACTGATGCACAAACTGCTGCAACAGGGCGGCACTTCAGTGACCACAGCGCGTCCACGGGTGCTCAACTAGGAGGGATCTTGCATAGCGGTTGAAGCTCAAGGCGGTTCCCTTTGCCGCGGGAAGGGAACCGCTGCCGGCGCCGGGAAAAGCAACTTCATCCGGCATTGTTGAGCGTGGAAATTTGCTGCGCTTCTCACCGGAACTCATCCTACAAAAAAAGCTCTTTATCGTGCCTTCCACCCGGTCCATTTTGACAAATTCCGGTCTTCCATTCCGCGCTAGGGATTTCCACCCAAGTTGCTCCTTACCCTCTCACTGTTCCTCTCAAATTGAGCGTTAGCCTCTGTATAGGCCTCCACGCTGTCTTCGTTGACGACTGCCCAATGCAGGACAGGCATGAGCTTTTTGAGGCATTTATAGCGGTTCTCCAATTGGTGTAGAGCGGAGTTGATGCACTCAAGTGGCTTTTCCCTTAAGAAAAAGCCACCTTGCAGCATTTCAACCACTCTACGGATATTGGAGAACCGCTCTAGTGGGCAGTCTCGACCAGAGAGGGTTAGGTGCTCCTCATGCCGGAGCCTGACGGTGAAATCGCGAACAATCTTTCTGGCTGGATGAGCGAGAATTTTTTTCGTTCGCTGCTGGACAACGTACCGGATCTCGCCATCTGCATGCTCGATGCCGAGGGCCGCGTGATGGCCTGGAACAAGGCCGCGGAAAAGAGCATCGGCTACACAGCAGAAGAGGTTGTAGGGCAGTCTTTCCGGCAGTTCTATCTCCCCGAAGATCTGGCGGAGGACGTTCCGGGGCGGGAACTGGATGCCGCAGTAAATAAAGGCCACTCTGAGACCACTGTCTTGCGCCAGCGCAAGGACGGCTCGCAATTCTGGGTCCGGGTAACGCTTACGGCGATTCGCAGCCGGGAGGGAGCGCTGCTGGGATTTGCCGAGATCACCCGCGACCTGACCGGCCAGAGGGAGACCGAAGAAGCTCTGCGCAAGATGCAGTCGCAGCTTGAACTTCATCGGATTATTTCAGAGAGCATCGATGAGACCGCGATCTATACACTCGACGCCAGCGGCAAAGTGCAAGGCTGGGGATCGAGCGCTGAAAAAACCACGGGATTCCGGGCCGAGGAGGTAATCGGCCAGCACTACTCAATCTTTTTTCCGGAAGCCGGTGTAAAGGCTGGCGCGCCGGAGCGCGAACTGGCAGAGGCCGTACACCGCGGGCGCTGCCGGTCAGACGGATGGCGGAATACGGGTTCAGGAGCGCAGGATTGGGTCACCGGAACATTGACAGCACTCCGCGATGAATCGGGAACTCTGTTGGGATTTCTCCGCGTCGGGCACACCTCGAATGAGCAGAAGATGCTGGAGGAGTCGCTCAAGCGTATGGCTGCCGATCTGGAGAATAGCGTGGCCGAGCGTACCCGGCAGCTCGAGTCCACCATCGCCGAGTTGCGCCACAAGAATGAGGAGGTCGAGGCATTTGTCTATATCGTCTCCCACGATCTGCGCGCGCCCCTGGTGAACGTGCTGGGATTCGTGAAAGAGCTGCAGATGAGCTGCGCGGCGATGAAAAACCTCCTGGACGAGAGGCAATTGCCCGATGAACTCAAAACCAAATTGAATGCGGTGATGGACGAAGAGATCGCCGACTCTCTTCGTTTCATCGCCGTGTCCTCACAAAAGTTCGAGCGGCTGATCAACGCGCTGCTGCGTCTTTCGCGGCAGGGGCGGCAGGTTTACCAGCAGGTGCGGGTGGAGATGAGCATGGTGGCTGCCAACTCCGCGGCCGGATTACAGGCCATCATCGACGACGCAGGTGGCGAAGTGAGGGTTTTGCAACTACCGATCGGCTTGGGAGATGCAGATGCTCTGGGGCAGGTATTTTCAATTCTCATTGCCAACGCGGTGAACTATCGCGACCGGCAGCGTGCGCTGAAGATTGAGATCGGTGGAGCGGAAGAGGATGAGTTCTCCCACTATTGGGTGCGGGACAATGGGCTGGGAATTCCGGAGACCGGCAGATCGAGACTCTTCCAGGTTTTTCAGCGGCTGCATCCGCAACAAGGCGATGGAGAAGGAATGGGACTGGCTATCGCGCACCGGATTATCGAGCGCCATGGGGGCAAGATCTGGGCGGAGAGCCGCGAAGGTCAAGGAACGGCCCTACACTTCACACTGCCGCGCGGAGCGCCCAACTCAGCATCAGGAGAGCAGCCATGAAGCCTCCTAACACATTATTGGATCTGCAATTCCGCCTCCGACTCGGGTTATTGGTCGTACTCGGAGTAGCTGGCCCCGTGGTCTTTGCGCTGATGGCGTTTGTGACCATCGGCGAAGTGCGAACCGGCGCCAATGTTAATAAGCAGAATCATATTGCCTTCAATTTGGCCAGAGACTTCCTGAATCCCTCCCAATCCCTCATGCAGACGGAAGTATTTTTTCATCGCATCCGAATGGCCCGCAATCCGGCTGATATTGAGCAGGCAAGGCAAATGCTGCTGGCATTCCGCGCCGGGTTGGAGACCAATCACCGGTATTACCAACAGGCGATTCCCCCCGGGCATCTGCGTGACTTGGCCGTGGATGAAGCCTACGCGAGCGCCGAGGAGTGGTACAACATTGCCGAACGCGAATACCTGCCGGAAGTAGAGCGCGGCGGTTGGCAAAGTGCCGAGCGCATCCGCACAGAAAAGATGGATGCGTTGGTACAGCGCAACCTCCATACCTGCCAGCAGGTTGGTGAGCTGGCCGAGGCCTGGGTCGCGTCCAATCAGCAGCAGGGGGCCACATCCGGTCGTTCGCGCATCTGGCAGTTGGTTGGCGTGGGCTTGGTTATATTGTTTTTTCAGATCCTGTTGGGAGGGATGATCAACTCGCTGGTCGGAAGAAGCACCGGCCGCTTGCAGGGGACGTTAGATGTACTGCGCAGGAAGAACGCAGAAGTAGAAACATTTGTCTATATCGTCTCCCACGATCTGCGCGCTCCGCTGGTGAACCTGCAAGGGTTTGTGCGGGAGTTGGAAGAAAGTTGCGGGCAGCTGAGGATGCTGGCGGCGGAGCGTACGCAGGTGCTGGCGACAAGCCCCGCCGTGCGCTGCCAGGAGATGGCGAAGATTCTGGACGGCGACGTTGCCACCGCGCTGCGGTTTATCAGTGCCTCTGCAACCAAGTTCGACCGGCTGATCAACGCTCTGCTGAATCTTTCACGCCAGGGCCGCCAGACTTACAAATGGACCCTAGTCGATGTGAACGAGCTGGTTGCGCAGACGATTGCGAGCATGCAGCAGCAGTTTACAGAGTCTGGCGCATCCATCCGCGTAGACTCGCTTCCGCAGGGATTTATGGATGAGAATTCCCTGAGCCAGGTCTTCTCGAATTTGATTTCGAACGCCATCAAGTACCGGAGTCCGGACCGCCCTCTCCATATCGAGATTGGCGGCGCGGTCGAGGGAGAGTCTGTCCACTTCTGGGTGCGGGACAACGGGCTGGGATTGCCGGAGTCTAGCAAGGATCGCGTCTTTCACGCCTTTCAGCGCTTCCACCCCCAGCGCGCGGACGGAGATGGAATGGGATTAGCTCTGGTTCAGCGCATCGCCGAGCGGCATGGGGGCAGAGTCTGGGTAGAGAGCCTGGAAGAGATCGGCTCAACCTTTCATTTTTCTGTACCTGCGTCACCGGTAACCACGCCCTGTTAGGCGTAGGAGGTCAATTTTGATGAAAATCGCCGAAGATGCCTTCACCATCCTCATTGTCGATGACGATGAGGGGCATATTGAACTGGCCCGCCGCAACCTGCGCCGCATCGCGATGAGCAATCCCATCGTGGCGCTGCAGGATGGGCAGCGCGCGCTAGACTACGTCTTCCGCCGGGGCGAGTTCGCGCAGCGCGAAAACTCGCCGCCGCTGGTACTGCTGGACATCAATATGCCGGGCAGTATCAACGGAATCGAAGTGCTGCGTCAGATCAAATCCAACCCCGCCACGCGTGCCGTTCCCGTCATCATGCTGACTACAACGGACGATCCCCGCGAGATCAAGCTGTGTTACGAGCTGGGCTGCTCGGTATACATCACCAAGCCGGTCGACTCGCTGCTGTTCATTGAGGCTATCCAGCGGCTGGGCCTGTTTCTGCAAGTCATCCGGCTGGCTGCACCTGAAGTATTCGTGCAGGAGGCAAGGCAATGAGCACTCTGCCCGAAGTTCCCGCGCCGGCCCTGAGCCGTGTGCTGCTGGTTGAAGACGATGCCGGAACCGCTGAACTGGTGCGGCGTAAGCTGATTCGCGCCGGCTATACCGTCGATACCGCACCGTGCGTCAAGGATGGCCTGAAGGCGCTGACCGACAAGGCGGAAAAAGCCTATGACGTGCTGCTGCTCGACTACATGCTGCCCGATGGCCAGCCCTGGGAGCTGGCTGATGCTGCACAAAGCTGTGTGCCCGAGGTGCCGGTGGTTTTCGTCACCGGCATGAGCAATGAGAACGTAGCAATTGAGGCGCTACGCCGTGGCTTTGCTGATTACGTAAAAAAATCAGAGGGCTTTTGGGATGAGTTGCCCGCTGTGCTCGAGCGAGTCGCCCGGCTAAACCGCATCAAAGGCCGGCTGGATGAGACCAGCGCTCTGATGGGCGCGATTGTGGAGCACTCTTCTGATCTGGTCGCGGTCTGTACCGGCGAAGGCTGTCTGGTCTATCTCTCGCCTGCTTGCTACTCCTTGCTGGGAGTGCCTGCCCTGGAGATGATCAACAAACCCTGGACGGAGCTGGTCCATCCCGAAGACCGCGCCGCGTTGCTCTCATTGCTCGTGAACGCTCAGAACAACCCCGCGCAAATAACAACCTTGCGCTGCAGCCGCAGGGACGGGGCGGTGGCTTTGATGGAGGCGCGCGTCGCGCTGTTGCAGGCAACCGCGGGGACTCAACCGATGATTGTGCTAACCCTCCATGACGTAACGGAACAGCGGGAGTATGAGGATCAGATGCAGGCCTCGCTGCGCGAAAAGGAAGTGCTGCTGCGCGAGGTCTATCATCGCGTAAAGAACAACCTGCAGGTGATTCAAAGCCTGCTGCGGATGCGCGCCCGCACCCTGCCCGAAGGCGAGGCCAAAGAAGCGATCGAAACCACGGGAGAGCGCGTTCATGCGATGGCGATGGTGCATGAACGCTTATACCAGATGAAAGATCTCGCCAGCCTGGAGTTGGAAGGTTATCTGCGCGATATGTTCAACGGCGCGGTCTCCTCCAGTTCGGCGCTGGGGAGGATACTTCTGGATCTGGATTGCGAGGGGATCTCTCTCACGCTCGACCGCGCGATTCCTTTCGGGCTGCTGGTGAATGAGTTGCTTTCAAACAGCCTCAAGCATGCTTTTCCCAATGGACGCTCAGGAACCATCGGCATCTCTGTACGGCGCATTGAGGGCGCGGTGCGGCTGACAATTACCGATAACGGCATTGGCCTGCCCGCGGGCTTTGAACCCGACAAAGGGAATTCCATGGGATTGAAGCTGGCCATCAGCCTGGCCCAGCAACTGGGCGGCAAACTGGAGTTCGTCTCAGAGAATGGCTGCCGGATGCAGACGGACCTGACGCGGCTGTAACGTGTAATACGCAGATGCGCATTCGCGACATTCGCCGTTAAGCCGCTTGCTTCTTTTTTCGCACGCGAACTGGGCGAATCAGAATCTCCGCCGGAATCCCGAGATGCTGATTCAATTGCCGGATCATGGCGAGCGAAAGCGCGCGATCACGGCGCAGGACTTCATATACGCGGGTGCGATTGCCAATAATTCCAATCAATGCTTTTTTGTCTGCGCCCTGCTGTTCTAACCGGAATTTGATGGCCTCGATTGGGTCGGGCAAGTCCATTGGGAAATTGGACTCTTCATATGCTTCGACGAGCGTAGTGAGCACTTCGAGGCGGTCCCCGTCGGGTGAGCCTTCTTCGGCTCCCCACAGGCGCTCGATCTCACACAACGCGGCTTCGTGATCGGATTCAGTCTTAATGGGCTTCAGATGCATATTTAATCGTCCTCACATTGATGGCGTCATATTGCCTGTGCGTTCCAATCCACTTGATAAAGACGATCGATCGCCTGTAATCCATCGCCACGACCAACCGGTACGCATTTCCTTTGATGTTGAATACGACCCGGTCAGCGCCAACAATGCTGTCATGTGCGTAACTTGCCTTCACATCCGCCGAATTCTTCCACTCTGCTTCCCGAACCTCTTGGAACCATGAATCGAGTGCAGCCTTCACACCGCGATGGTCTTTATGCCCTTCCATTCGTGCAAGAAAACGCGACAATGTGCTGCGGGCGATGATGCGCACACAAACACCATATCATGTTCCCGGAATGGGTACAATTGTGTTCCTTGTCGGCCGGGCTGATCGGCTTGCAGGGAAATAAGGGTGAGAGAGCAGCCCATGCCGGCTGCCTTAGATAGTATCTTTACCTTCTTGCGCTCGTGTTAAAAAAGCCCCCACAACGACTGGTTATAAACCTCGTGATGATATTGAACCTCGGAGCCTTTGACGAAGGTGCCCAGAGCGCGCGGGCTGCGGTCGGCGGTGGCTTGCTTCAAATCGGCAAAGCGGCTCTGCACATCCGCGCCGAGAATCTGGGTTATCCACTCGGAGGCCTTGAAGTCTTCAATCGCCAGTTGAATATGGTCGGGGAGATAGCGCTCGGCCTGGCGCAGGTTGTCGATGCTGGCCTTGGTGCCGTCAATGCCGGTTTTGAATATCGAGTACAGAGTGAGATAGGGGTTGGCGTCCGGCGCTACCGAGCGCATCTCCACTCGCATTGATCGAGCGTTGCCGATGGGAATGCGCACCATTGAGCCGCGATCGGTGGAAGAAGCCTTGATCTGGTTCGGCGCCTCAAAGTGGGGATCAAGACGGCGATAGGCGTTGACGCTGGGATTGAGAATCAGGCACAGATCGAGTGCATAAGTCAGAATGCGGTCAATGAACTCCCAGCCGAAGGCCGAGAGTTTGTCGAGTCCATTCGGGTCCCAGAAGAGATTTGTCTTGCCCTTCGAGATGGACATATTCGTGTGCATGCCGCTTCCATTGACACCCACCACCGGCTTAGGCAGAAAGCAAGCCGTGCAACCCATGTTGTTGGCCACCTGCCGGGTGAGCAGCTTGTAAAGCTGAATCTGATCGGCGGCGGCGACCACTTCGCCGTAGCTGTAATTGATTTCAAACTGGCTGGGCGCGACCTCTGGGTGATCCTTCTCATTCTGGAATCCCATGGCGCGCTGCACTTCAGCAGAGGTGTCAATGAACTGGCGTAACGGGTCCAGTGGCAGCGCGTGATAGTAACCGCCGGTATTGGTGAACTCGAATCTTCCCGTCTCGTGGTAGCGCTTTTCCGCATCGCGCCCGGCAAAGAGAAAGCCCTCGATTTCATTGGCCGCGTTGAGCGTGTAGCCCTTCTCCTTGAAGAGCGCCTCGGAGTAGTTTTTGAGGATGCCGCGCAGGTCGCCGCCGTAGGCTGTGCCGTCTTTGTCGATGACCGTGCCGAAGACCAGCACCTTGCCCGCGCCGAAGACATCGGCGGGCACCCAGTAAAAGGCGCTCCAGTCAATCCCCAGACGCAGATCGCTCTCTTTCTGCGCTGTGAAGCCGCGGATCGAGGAGCCGTCAAAGGTCAGGTTCTCATACGCGCCGAGCAGGAACTTCTTGTCGTAATCGAGCAGGTGCAGCCGGCCTTCGAGGTCGGTGAAGAGTACCGTGACGGCCTTGATGCGCTTCTCGTCGCGCAGGTACTGGATGCGCTTTTCACGAACCTCGCCGATCTCGATCCGATTGAGCCGATCAGCCTTTGCGGCCAGATTCAACTCTTCCAGCTCATCATAAGAGAGGGCGAGAAAATTGCGATATTCGTTGGACATGGGACTCCTTTTTGGCGGTAAAACCTGGGGATGTTCCGCTGTGCAGACTACCGGCGCGGGCACGGCGGCCCGAAATCAAAACGAAGCGCGGTAGGAAGGAAAGCAAACACCAACCCCTTCACCACCACCCTGATTGCGGTGAGATATATACCGGTCAAAACAGCGTACACGAACCGCTTAGCCGGTACAAGAGCCGCGGCGGAGGGGAAATGTCCTTCAGAAGTTAGAAGTTCAATCTTGACATCCCTAGCCGTCTATGGGTAAAGTTTTCGATACCAAGGTGGCTAGGGGTAATTCAAATGGCCAAAGATGAAGTTCCCAGGAAAGAACTGCAAGGCACCCTCGACCTGCTGGTGCTCAAAACGCTGGCCCATACCGGCTCGCTGCACGGCTACGGAATTGTCCTGCACATCCAGCACGCCTCCGAGGAGCTGCTGCGCGTGGAGGAAGGTTCGCTCTATCCGGCGCTGCATCGGATGGAGCAGAGCGGCTGGATTTCGTCGGAATGGGCGCTGACCGAGACCAACCGCAAAGCGAAGTATTACCGGCTCACCGCTGCCGGACGCCGCCAGCTTGCGCTCTCCGAAGAGAGCTTTGACCAGCTGGTCCGCGGTGTCCGGGCTGTTTTGCGCTTCGCTTGAAGCTATGCGCTCCACCAGAGAGGAACAGGATGGCCTTCTTCCGCCGTATCGTCAATCTCTTTCGCCGCTCGCGCATCGACCGCGAGATCGACGCCGAGCTTCAATCGCACATTGCCCTGCGCACGGACGACAATCTGGCTGCCGGCATGAGCGCGGAGGAAGCCCGCCGCAACGCGCTGCTGCGCTTTGGCAATCCCACCGCAACCAAAGAGCGTGTCGCGGCCGTAGACACCAGCCTCGCCTTTGGAAGCCTTTGGCGCAACGTCCGCTTTGCGTTGCGCCAGTTGCGCCGCTCGCCAGGCTTTGCGGTCACGGCCATCTTGGCGCTGGCCCTGGGCATCGGACCCAACGTGGCCATCTTCAGCATCATCTGGGCCACATTTCTTGCCCCGTTGCCGTATCCGCACGCGGACCAGTTGGTGGTTGTGTGGACGCACTACAAAGGGGAGCGCAATCCCACCCGAGCCGACGATTACGCTCAATATGCGGCCCAGACCCATTCTTTTCAGCGTCTCGATTTCGAGTCGTGGTTAGTGCTGCATCTGACTAATCCAGACCACTCCGAGGACGACGCCGGCGGCCTGCAAGTGAGTCCAGGCTTTCAGACCAAAACGATAGGTGTGCGCATGGCGCTGGGCCGCGATTTTCTGCCCGATGAGGGTTTACCCGGCAAAGACCATGAAGTCGTTCTCACGCATCGGCTATGGCAGGAGCGCTATCATTCCGACCCGGAGATCATCGGGAAATTTATCCTCATTCACGACGAGCCCTACATGGTTGTGGGCGTGCTTCAGGCCGGCTCTGCTGATCGTACCGGTGTGCCATTTGTGACGCCGCTGATTCTGACGCCGGGTGCGCATACACCGCATTTCGGCAATGTGGTTGGCCGGTTGAAACCCGGCATCACTCTGACTCAGGCGCAGGCAGAGCTCTCGGTGATCGATCGCAGAATTGCGCTCCAGCGCAATTCTGGAAGTGACGCGAACTCATGGTCAGTGAGCGTGGAGCCGCTCAAGAATGACTGGCTGGACCACAAGCTGCAACGCAATCTCTGGCTGTTGCTGGCGGCCGTGGGGCTGGTGCTGCTGATTGCCTGCGCCAACGTTGCCAATCTGCTGCTGGTGCGGGGCACCTCACGCAGGCAGGAGCTGGCTCTCCGTTCTGCGCTGGGCGCTACACGCGGGCAGATATTTATTCAGCTTCTTACGGAGAGCCTGACCCTGGCGCTCGTGGGAGGCGCCATTGGTATTGGGATGGGGTGGGGGATCATGAAGCTGGCCATGACCTTGCTACCCGACCTGGCCAAGCAGAGCGCGGAGGCTGTGGTGGAGTTGAACATCCCGGTCCTATGCTTCGCCGTCGGCGTCACGCTATTGGCCGGTGTGCTTTTCGGATGCGCTCCTGGAATGCAGGCCTTGCGACTCAACCTGAGCGACACGCTGAAGCAGGGATCGCGCTCGACCGGAGGCCGAGGCCGCACACCAATGCAATCCGTGCTCGTTACGGTTGAAGTCACGCTGGCGCTCATCCTGCTCAGCGGTGCGGGCATGGCGCTGCATAGCTTCTGGAACCTGAGTTATATTGATCTCGGCTTTGCCGCCGATCACATTCTGACGGCTAGGTTGCAGCCGCGCAACACAACCCCGCAAGGCGGCGCTCCAACATTTCCTCCACCCGATCAGATTGTTGTTCAACAACACCAACTGATCGACCACATGCGCGCGGTTCCTGGCGTAGCCGATGTGGCACTGGCCACGGGCATCCCCATGCACGGCTACAATTCGTTCCCCTTCTCCGTTGCCGGCCAGCCTCTCGACAGATCCCATCCGCCCGTAGCTGACTTGGAAGCGGTGACACCCAGTTACTTCAGCACCTTTCGCATTCGCCTGGTTCGCGGCCGTTTTCTCAATGAGGCCGATAGGATTGGCGCTCCGCTGACCGTCGTAGTCAACGAGACCTTTGCACACCGTTATCTATCCAATGCCGATCCGCTTACCCAGCGGCTGGTCATGCAGCGTATCGAGCCAGGCAACAACAATAATGCCCAGCAGGTCGAATATCAGATCGTGGGCGTGTTTCACAATGTTCTGGATAATGAACATCTCACCGGTACGCCGCAGCCGGAGATGTATATCTCACTGTGGCAGGCTGGATGGCCATATGTTGCCTTTGCTGTTCGCACGGCGGTGGACCCAGTGGCCATCGTTGGCGGCTTGCGTGGGGCCATCGCTTCTGCAGACTCCGGTACCGCGATCCAGGACCTTGAGATGATGCAACAAGTCGTCGATGACCAGCGCACCGGCGACCGCTTTGAAATGGTTCTCTTTGGCGGCTTTGCCGGCGTGGCGTTGCTGCTGGCGGCAGTGGGCATTTATGGCGTGATGGCCTTTGCCGTGGCCCAGCGCACTCACGAGATCGGCGTGCGCATGGCGCTGGGCGCGCGGCAGGGCGAGGTGGTTGCGCTCATCGTGCGCGGCGGCATGAGGCTGGCGCTGGTGGGGATTGGGATCGGCCTGGCCGGCGCTTTTGGCTTGGGCCGGCTCATGCACTCCACGCTCTATGGAGTGGAATCCGCGGACGCGCCAAGCCTGGCCGCCGTGGCGGCATTGCTGCTGGCGGTTGCGGCGCTGGCCTGCTGGCTTCCGGCGCGCCGCGCCGCCGCAATTGACCCGACGCAGGCGCTGCGCAATGAATAGAAGATTTCTTGAATGCCACGAAGGCGGAGACTTATATTCCGCTTGCTCCTCCTGGGCAATGTAAAACACAGAAGGAGCAAGCGGAACGAGCAACTCTATTTTGGATTACGGCTTGGGAACGCTGTTGATGGTCTTGAGAATCTGCGAGACGATCTGATACGGATCAGCCTCGGAGTTCGGACGGCGATCTTCCAGATAGCCCTTGTAGCCGTGCTTGATGAAGTTTACCGGCAGGCGAATCGACGCGCCGCGGTCCGAGAGGCCGTAGCTGAATTTGTCGATGGCTTGCGTCTCATGCAGGCCGGTCAGACGCAGGTGGTTATCCGGGCCATAGACGGCGATGTGCTCGGGAATGTTTTTCTCAAAGGCCTTCATCAACGCCTCAAGATATTCCTTGCCGCCGACTTCGCGCAGGTGCTTGGTGGAGAAGTTGGTGTGCATGCCGGAGCCGTTCCAGTCACCCTTGATCGGCTTGCAATGCAGAACCAGATCCACTTCGTACTTCTCGCAGAGGCGGTACATCAAATAGCGCGCCACCCAGACATCATCTGCAGCCTTCGCGGAACCCTTGGCGAAGATCTGGAACTCCCACTGGCCCTTGGCGACTTCGGCGTTGATGCCTTCGTGGTTGATGCCGGCAGCGAGGCAAAGCTCAAGATGCTCTTCAACGATCTGGCGGGCGACGCTGCCCATATATTTATAGCCGACGCCGCAATAGTACGGACCCTGCGGCGTGGTCGGCAGGCCATCCTTGGGGAAGCCAAGCGGACGACCGTCTTTGTAGAGGAAGTACTCCTGCTCAAAACCAACCCAGAGGTCGGGATCGTTCTCGATGGTGGCGCGGGCGTTGGTGGAGTGCGGCGTACCATCGGGATGCATGACTTCGCACAGAACGATATAGGCGCTATTGCGGCTGGCATCGGGATAATGAGCAACTGGCTTCAGAATGCAGTCTGACTTGCTGCCCTCGGCCTGCATCGTGGAACTGCCGTCGAATCCCCAAAGGGGCAGGTCAGCAAGGGTGGGGGGCTTCTCAAATTCCTTCAACTGGGTCTTGCCGCGCAATTCCGGTATGGGCTTCTTGCCGTCAAGCCAGATGTACTCAAGTTTGTACTTTGACATGGTTCTCCTTTGGGCGGAAAAAAAGGTTTGCAGATTCAATAACAGCCTAGAAGTGAAGACATAAAGAAACCGTCAAGATTTGTAAATTGACCGCTTCCCTAACGGTGGCGCGCCAGCAGAAACATCAGAAGCAGAAGAACTACCGGAATCAGCGCCAGTCCAGAATAATACAAAAATTTGCGGAGGCCCTGTGATTTGCGCTGCTGCCAGTCGCGCAGCTCGGGGCGGTCCTCCACGCCAACCTGGTCGAGGTGGTCAAGATCACGGGCAAACTCACTCGTCTTGGGGTAGCGATTTTGTGGATCGCGCTCAATGGCGCGGTAGATAACCTCCTGCAGCTGCGGCGAGACAGTGGGGTCGGCAACCGTGGGCGGAATGGGGTGATTCAGCAGCCGTTCGTTCATTACAGCGATCGGCGAAGGGCCGGCAAAAGGCAGTTTTCCGGTGAGCATCTCATAGAGGATCACGCCCATTGCGTAGATGTCGCTGCGGCCGTCTCCACGCTTGCCTTTCACCTGCTCGGGCGAGATGTAATTCGGCGTGCCCAGCGCGGCGGTGAAGTTGGCATAGGTGAGACGCTTGGCGGCGGAGTCGCCGGCGATGCCGAAGTCGATGAGCTTGATGTTGTCCTGGTCATCGACCATGATGTTTTCCGGCTTCAGATCGCGATGGACAACGCCGTTGGCGTGGATATAATCCAACGCGTCGAGCACACCGAGAGATATACGTAGGGCGCGATCCTGGGAGATTCTTCCCTCATCCAGAATCTGGCGGAGCAGGCGGCCCTCGCACCACTCCATGACCATGTAGATGCGGGACCGCTTGGGGTCGCTGTAGACGCGCATGACCTTGGGATGGTCGAGCTTTTCTCCAATCGCCGCTTCGCGCTGAAAACGGTCGAAGAGCAGCGCGTCAGCCTCCATATCTGGATGAGGAATTTTGAGTGCGACAACGCGATTATCGCGCAGGTCCGTCGCGCGGAAGACCGTGGCCATGCCGCTGCGGGCAACAGAAGCCTCAATCCGGTAATTGTCGATCTGTTCTCCGGGTTTTACCTCATCATGCAAGCCCATTGCGCGGCGCACTCCATTCTGATTGCTCCCTTCACTCTATCGGTTCCCGGTGGGCGAACAATAAGGGTTCCGTAAACCTGCTGATGAAAACTCATGGGAAACGAGTGTCCTGAGTCTGTTATACGCAACATAAAACTGACTGTCATTCTTCGACTCACCACACTGGCTGGCGATATCATCAACCAGATCAAGTAGGCAGCCGGTAGGGGCGTCCGCGGTACATGCCGACCTGCTCAATGCCGCGCACTCGGATAACCTGGGCAGTGGTGTTATCTCCGCCGTCGATCTCTACTCCGCGGGCCACCAGTTCCGTCGCGATCTGGTCCAGGCTCTTGGTCTGCGAGACGATTCGCGCTATCTCCTGCTCGTCCATTTCGCCGTGCAGGCCGTCGGAGCAGAGAACAAAGGTATCTCCAGGCTGTATGGCCACTGCCACAGTGTCCGGTGCAACAAACATCTCCGGTCCGAGGGAACGAATAAGGATGTGGCGCGCATCGGAGGTTCGCATCTCTTCGGCTGTGATCAGTCCCAACTTGCGCTGTTGATTGACCCAGGTGTGGTCCTGGGTGAGCAGTTTGGCAACGCCGTTGCGCACGAGATAACAGCGCGAGTCGCCCACATGTGAGATGACAGCCTGATCGTGTCGCAGTGCGCATGCCACCAGTGTGGTGGCCATCTTCTTGCCGCGATATTCAGGCTCGACGGTGCGGTCGTGCACGGCCGCGTTGGCGTGTTGAACAAGCCGGGGTAGCAGGCTGATCAGCATCGTTCCATCCTGCGCCTTGGCAAAGCCCTCGGTAACTGCGGCAATGGCCGTGGCCGAGGCAATTTCGCCCAAATCCATTCCGCCTACGCCGTCCGCAACTGCAAAAAGGTATCCGTGTGAGCGGGTTTGCTGGCGCGAGGAGGGAAGAAAGGAACCCATCGCGTCTTCATTATTGGTTCGAACTTTGCCAAAGTCGCTAGCTTGGCCAAAGACTATATCCAGCATGGGCGCCGCCGCCTGAAAGATTCTTGCATCGCGGAGAAAGGGATGCTATAGCGATTGTGAAACATTGGCTTGAAATGCGCCACTGGGTGGCCTTCCATTCCTCTTTTCCATGATGAAAGAGAGAAATGATTCCACCCAGCGGCTGTGTTTCGGGTTGTACGGGTTACTTGGCGGTGAGCAGCACTTCCTTGCCCTTGGCCTTGGAAGACCGCAGGAAGTAGATAGCGCCGTAGATGCCCCAGAGAGCGGAGATGCCGAGGGCGCAGAGCGGTTCCATCTTTGTGCCGAGGTTAAAGAAGGGGCCCGCCACATAGAAGCCCATGCAGATCAAGTTGGCCAGCAGCCCGAAGCCGGGGATCAACGTGTGCCTGAGGAAGCTGTAGTCAGGGCGCCCACTGTAGGCTACTATGCACAGGAAGCAGCTGAGTGCATACAGGATGAAGGTGCCGAAGTTCGAAGTGAGCGTAATGGTCAACAGCGAATTGGGCAGCGCCGCCATGGCGTCATGCGAACTGTAGCCAAAGTTGGAGAAGATGTTGTGCGGAAGCGCCGCGATGGTTGCGTCCGTGGGCGCGCCCGCATCGCCGAAGACCATGACTACGCCGATGACGCCGATCACAGCCGAGATCGTAGCCAACGTCCAGATGGCCTTGCGCGGCGAGAGCGACTCGGCATGCAGAATGCCGAAGTGCTCCGGAGCCTCGTCGTCCTTGCCCATCGCATAGGTGACGCGGGCACCGGTGTTCATGCAGCTCAGCGTGGTGCCGATCAGCGCCAGGAAGACGGTGAGCGCTTCGCCAAGCATGAACCACTTGCCGTTGCCTTGGCCGAGCAGCCAGTCGCCGACGATGATCATCATGTCGCCGATGGGAGCAGCCGAGCCGGCCGCGCTTTGCATCGTATAACCCGAGTTGAGGAAGTAGTTAGCCGCGAAGTATTCAAAGAGATAACAGACCAGCCCTTGAATCAGCAGCGATGCGATAACCGCGATAGGTATGTGCTTCGTCGGGTTCTTTGCCTCGCCTCCCATCGCCGTGACGGATTCAAATCCGACAAGGATCAAAATAGCTACCGTGGCCTGAATAAACAGGTAACTGAACTTATGCGGCGAAATAACTGAAACCGGCGAGGTGTGCGTGAGGAAGTTTCCGGTGGCGTCAGTTTCTGGATAAGTGATGACGTAGGGCACAGGCTTGCCCGCCGCGTCAACCGCACAAACCGGGTTTCCGCCGGAGTCACGAACAGTCGAGCCGTCTTTAGCGGTCGCGAATTGGCAGGTATACGTGGCCAGCGATTGCGAGTCGTATTGGAAGGCCGTGGGGCCGGTGGCGCCCGAGGGATGATTGACACGATAGCCGATGGCCAGAACGCTAAAGACCACCAGCGCCGAGATCTGAATCACGTTGATGGCCAGGTTCACAGCGGTCGATGCACCCGCGCCCTTGGCCGCAATCCAGGCAATGAAGAACGAGAAGAGAACCGCGATCAGGCCCATGAACACCGGGCCGGGGTTTGAACCGCTGATGAAACTCGGCCAGCGGAATCCAACCACATAACCAACGAAGATGCCCGTGGTGGCCACCATCACGCCGGGATAAACCCAGTAGTAGAGGTGCGAGCCCCAGCCGACAATGAACTTCGCGATACGGGCATACTTGAACGCCTTGTCCTTGGAGAGCATCGCCTGCTCGGCGTAGTAGTAGCTGGAGCCGGTTCCAGGATAAAGCTTGGAGATTTCAGCGTAGGCAACGGCGGTGGCCAGACAGAGCAACAGGGCGCCGAAGATGCCCAGCCACATGGCGGGCGCTGTGGAGGGCTGGCCGGCGACGCCGGTGGTGGCCTGAAGGTAGAAGGTGAGCCATAGAAAGGCGCCGGGGGCGATAAGGGCCATTGCGTTGCTGGTCAGCCCGGTAAGGCCCAGGGTGGCCTGCATTTGAGGTGCTTTTTCTTCTGCCATGCTTATTCTCCTGGATTTTGAATCTGGATTTTGGTCTGCCTGGGTCCGCACCCGATGGGTTCACTGCGGGGTTTTCGCTGGGCTTGTCCTCATCTGATTCTCATTTGAAGAAGATGAGGGTAATCGAATAGTAGAGATGCGCTGATAAAGATGAAATGAGGAACAGAAAATCAGTGAGTTAGTTTTGCAACTCCCTGTTTCTGAGGCCTTTTCGTTTCTGAGACCTTTTTCAGGCGCAAACTGTTTGCCCGGCTCTGGCCCGCACCTTTCAGAACAAGCCAGAGCCGCGATAGGTGCCGCTAGCGCTTGGGTCCGAAGAAAGCGACGAAACCCGCCGTGAGCGTGGATTGCGCATCGACAGCCAGAATCGTATTGCCCTTGGTGAAGTAGTTCTGGTTGGACCAGTCGCGCCGATACTCTAGGCGCGCGAGCAGACCCTCGGGCCACTTGTATTCATAGGTCACGGTGAACTCTTTCACGGCCTGGCCTAAACCAGTCTGAGATCCATCTTTGTCAGAGAAGTATTCCGCGCGAGCTGCGAGAGCGGCGTTTGCAGTAACCTGCTCACGGGCCGCAAGAGCCTCGCCCTGCCAGTGAACCAGCGATCCGTTGCGGTTCTGGCCGTAGTCATAGTTGATGTATGCATTAAATTTGGCATTGGGGGTCAACAGCACCGTGGTATCGATCAGGTTGCGATAGCCCTTCTCGGTGTTGGCGTTTGAGGGGCCGGTGTAGTAGTTCACATTCCAGGTGTATTTGGTCTTGACCAGCGCGCTGGTCAAGCCAACCGTAGCTCCGCCATTGTTGGTGGAGACGTTGTTCCAGCCATTGACCACCTGGACACCGATGGTCTCCGTTTTCGAGACCGGCATCGAGGTGCGCAGGCCGAAGTGGAAGTACGGGATGGCATTTACAAAGAGCAGCGAGCGAGAGTAGTTCCAGTTATCCTTGGACTCGATGACTTCAGCGCCGGCTGAGGTTACGAACTTACCGAAGTCGGCTTCAAATCCCTTGGCCTTAACCGGCTTAAAACTAAGGAAGGCCTGCTCCAGGTAGTTGCCCTCCGCGCCGCCATTGATAAGGGTATTCGTTCGGCCGTAGATGACATCGACATGCGCTCCAATCGGGTCGGGATCATGGTTCAACGTCAGCTTTGCCGCACTCAGGTTGAACTGATCTGTCTGGTCGTTGAAGTTATAGAGTTGGTTTATCTGACCGGTAATGGTGCTGGACGCGGGGCGGTTAGCGTTGTAGCTATAATATCCGTCTATAAAACCGCTCAGGTCCATCGGACCTACGCTCCATGTGGGCGCGGCTGCTGGAGCGGCTGGGGGCGCGGCCGGAGGGGTTTGTGCGGCGGCGGGGGCGGCAGCAGGAGCGGGCGTAGCTTGCCCCTGCGCGAAGGTAGCCGCGGAGACGGCCAGGGCTGCACCGGCGATCGTGTGCACCAAGAGATTCGACTTCATATTCATGAGCGCTGTTCCTCCAAAAGGGATGATGGTTTTAGGGCTTGTACGATCTCGTCATGAGATCGAAGAAAAACAAGCTGGGTTGAAGACAACCCGCCAACCTTGCATGTCTGCATTTGCAAACACCTGCGGCAACATCTGTCTGGAGTGCGGCGCCAGTAGGCGACTCCTCCAGCTCTCATTGGCTGCCAGAGCTAGTAATGCAAATGAAACATAAAGATTAGATGAGGAACGCAGAAGCTTTTCGCTTCGCAAGCTGGGCAGCGCAGAGTAAATTCTTTGTTAAACCGTTTATAATAAGAAAATTACAAGCGTGAGCATTATCTGTTTATTTGATAAATAAATCGTAATGAAAAGTTGAAGAAACTACTTTACTCCTGTGAGTGATACGCGAAATTGCGTGCGCATACTTTCTGTGCGGCAGGAGGATAAGCGAGAATTGGTGGATAAGTAGATTTGAGACCGGCAGGTCAATGCTCCCTTATGATTGCCACTTGAAAGGAATCGGTTTGCCAGCAACCTCTAATCCAATTCGACTGGATTTTGGCGGCAGACGCCAGCGCGGCTCCGGCATGCGCATTCTGCTCTTCGCTCTGGAGTGCGCCCTGGGGACCGTCGCCGTGATTTTGGTGGCGGCCTTCGCGCATTGGGCACAGTGGCTGCTTCCAGTCGCGGTGCTGCTCTACTTGTTGATTGTGTTGCCCACAGCGCTGCTCTACGGGTTCTGGCAGGCTGTTATTGTCTCGCTTTCCGCAGTTGCGGCGCACAGCCTTTTCGCGGTGCGTGATTCGAACCTGAATCCTGTGGCCAGCCCGGCGAATTCAGTCACGCTCGGGGCTTTTGTGCTGACCGCGCTGGTGGTCAGCAGGCTCTCGTCGCAGGTGACAGGCCATGCCGACGCGGCCGAAAGTTGGGGCCGGCAGATGCAGGATCTCTACGAATTCACCCGCCGCACCCTGCAGATGAATCTGCACCTGGAGCCTGGGCCGCAGCTTGCCGAGCTGATTCACGATATTTTTGCTCTGGAAGCGGTGGTGCTCTTCGATGCCGACCTGCATGAAATTTATCAGGCCGGGTACTGGGAAGCCGACCCCCGCGAGATGGCGCAGAATGTCTACTATTTTGAGACCTCGGACGATGACCCAATGATCGGGATTGGCCGCCGCGTCTTGCGGCTGGGAACGGTTCCCATTGGCAGCCTGGTGGTGCGCGGCGAAACCAGCCCGTTGACCAATAACGCAATTGCCTCGCTGATTGCTCTGACTTTTGACCGCTATCGGGCCTTTGCCAACGAGAGCCAGATTGAGACCGAACGGCGCACGGAGCAGTTGCGCGCCACGGTACTCGACAGTCTGGCCCACGCCTATAAAACACCACTGACCGCTATCCGGGCCGCAAGCACTGGGTTGGGCGAGATGGGCAAGCTCTCCGCCTCCCAGGCCGATCTTGTAGCGCTGATCGATGAACAGACCGGGCTTTTGAACGAGCTCACTTCCAGATTGCTGACCACCGCCCGGCTTGATGCTGCGGAACTCGCGGTCCACGCAACCCCGGTCAGCGTGGGCTCGCTCATTGAAGAGGTACTGGCGGGGCTGCGCGACCGGCTGGCCAGCATGAAGGTCTCCGTCGAGATGCAGAATGACGAGATGGAGCTGTGCTGCGATCACGAGCTGATGTCCACGCTGCTGACGCAATATATCGATAACGCCTGCAAGTACTCTATTTATGGAACCGCCGTCTCGATCCGCGTGGCCAGGGCCAAAAATGAGATGATTTTCTCGGTGAACAGTCATGGGCCGGTGATCCCGATGGAAGACCGCGAGCGCATTTTCGACCGCTACTACCGTTCCTCGACCTCTTCGAACCGCGCCGCGGGCACGGGCATCGGCCTGTCTGTGGCGCGGCGCGCGGCGCATGTGCATGGCGGCCATGTCTGGGTCTCCAGCGATGAGATTGAAGGAACTACATTTTTCGCTGCGATTCCGACCCATGAAGGGCAGAGGTGCTACTGATGATTCCGCAAAGCATTCGTATTTTGGTTGTTGACGATGAACCGGCGATTCGCCGGGCGCTGCGCTCCCCGCTGATCGAGCTTGGTTTCCAGGTGGCCGAGGCCTCGCGCGGCGAAGAGGCGCTGCAACTGCTGCGCTCCAGCGCCTATGACGCCGTACTGCTGGACATCAACATGCCTGGAATCGGCGGCCTGGAAACCCTGCGCCGCATCCGTACATTTCTGCCGCGGATTCCTATCTTGATGGTCACCGTCCGAGACGGCGAAGAAGAAAAGGTCGCGGCCCTGGAGCAGGGCGCGGACGACTATGTGACCAAGCCCTTCAGCATTCGCGAACTGATTGCTCGCATCCGCACCGCCGTCCGCCGCGTCCACGCGCCGGCCCGCGCTGAGGACGCGCCTATCGAGATTGGCGAAATTCGCGTCGCGCCCGTACAGCGCATCGTGACCAAGCGCGGCCAGCCGCTGCACCTGACACGGAAAGAGTATGAAATTCTGCGCTTCCTTATGCTGAATGCGGGGCGAGTGGTCACTTACTCCAAACTGCTGACAGCGGTGTGGGGCGCCGATTGCCGCGAAGAGGTTGAGTACCTGCGCACCTTCGTCCGCCAGTTACGCAAGAAAATCGAAGACGATCCATCGAACCCCGTCTACCTGCTCACGGATGTCTACGTCGGCTACCGCTTCGCCGATGCGCCAATGATCGGCGATGAACATGATCTCGCTGTTGAGCAAACAAATGGAGCGGATGCGGCTGAGGTTGTAGCGGGGGAGTAATCCATACGATCAGACACATCTACCAGATGCGCTCGACCCCGTAACTGTCAAATACCGTGTCAATACTGATCAGCGGCGCGCCCAATTCCAGCGATTGCGCAGCCAGAATGCGGTCGAAGGGATCGCGATGATGGAACGGCAACAGTCCGGACCGGATAGCATGGAGCGGGTGAATCTGGAGGAAGGTGAATTCCTCTTCAAGAAGCACCTTGAGAAACTGCGTTGCCAGTACATGCGGCGGCATTTTCCCTGAATTCATCTTGATCGCAATCTCCCACGGAACAATTGCGGAGATCAGAACTTCATTATCAGGCTCGGCAATCAAGTTATACCCGCGTTGGCCAAGTTTTCCCGGAGCGTCAAGCCACCAAAGCGCGGTGTGGGTATCGAGCAGGAGCCTCACGCGGCAGGCTCGCCCAGCACCTTTGCATCCGCCAAAATATCAAAGCCGAATTCGCGCAACTCTTCGTCGGTCGTAAGCGGCTTAAATATCTCGTCGGAGTACTGACACTGGCCTGCGTACCTTCCGGGAACACGTCTCCGCCCGGTGCGCTGCTCCACCACGACAAGCTGTACAGCTGGCCTGGCTTCGCGGGAAATAACAACGGTTTTGCCCTCTTCTGCTTCCTGCAAAAGCTGGTCGAGTTGGCTCTTCGCTTGCTGGACGGTGTAGGACATAGACCAAGTATCGGCAGCATTTCGAGCGAAGTCAATCTCCTTCTGCGGCTTTACCCTTTTTCCGCCCGAGACTCTATTGCGCTCGTGGCAAGAGGATTGGCACTTCCAACGGAATGGATGGATTTTGGCTTGACAAACAGTTCAAACGCCATACACTGTAAATACAGTTGGTGCGGTGAACTGTCTTTTCCTCTCAAAGGGATTGAGGGCGCTTGTGATCGGTCGCGGACTCACTTTCGACTGGGATGACGCCAACCGCGACCACCTCGCCCGGCACAACGTAACGCCGCAGGAAGCCGAAGAGGTTGTCCAAAATGACCCTCTCGATACCGAGTTGCAGACCGCAGAGGGCAACAGTGAAGAAGAGCGATTGCTGCAACTGGGTGAGACATCAAAAGGGCGCATTCTGCAATTGCTGACGACCTGGCGCGACGGTAAGGTCCGAGTGATCTCCGGATGGGATGCTCCCAAGCAGCTCAAACTGTACTATCTGGCGAAAATGAGGCAGCGCTATGGAAACACTGAAGATTCCGAACTTTGAAAACGAAGCCGATGAAGCGAACTGGGCCTTTGAGAACCGCGAGAATCTCGCCGCGGCGTTCATCAAGGCAGCCGAAGAAGGCCGCGTCAGGCAAGGCACAGTGAAGCAGCGCGGCATTACTCCCGCGACCACAATCCGCCTTGCACCGGAAGATATTTCCCGCGCCCGCACACTAGCCGAGCGGCGCGGATTGCGTTACCAGACCTACTTGAAGATGCTGATTCATGAAGCGCTGGAGCGGGAGGAGCGGCTGGCGAGTTAGGAAATCTCATCAGCAGCCTTCTTGTTTAGCCGACCATCCCTCAGAGTCTGAGACTCAGCCTTTTATTTGTCATGGGACACTCCTGAAAATAAGCGTGAGATCGCGACAACTCGATGGATACGGGCGCGTGGTAAACTTATGCCCTCATGAAAGGGGAACCGTAAATGCTCAAGAAATGGAATATGCTGTTCGTAGCTCTGCTAGTGTGCCTGACACCGCCGGCGCAACCTCAATCCGGCGATAAATTAGACCTAAAACAGACGGGCAAAGTATTTCTTGCAATGTGCGAGACCACAGACAAGGTTGTACATAACATCTGCGTGGCCTACGTAAAAGGCTTTACAGAAGGCGCTCAACTCGCCCTTATCTACCAGAGCGCCTATGATCAGGTTCCGCTCAAAGATACGGTATGTGTGCCAGGGTCGCTAAGTTACGGGGATGTCCTCACGGGATTCATGATCTTCTTAAGAGCACACCCCGAAAAGCAGGACATGCCAAGCAACGCGGTCATGCTTGAATACCTCACCTCCATGTACCATTGTTCCGCCGACGAGTATCGTTCACCAAAACAATGACCAGATAGCTCACCTGGCACCCCCTTCCCACCAGCGCATTCTACAAGTTCGGATTCTCGACCTCCTGCGGCTTTACGCCACGACTGAGGTCGTACCCTTTTACAACGCCGCAGTTTGAGGTTCGTAATCTCCCACCTTTCGCAACAAGCGCGAATGATGGCGCGCCAGGCATATAAACACAGGCACATGAGACAGGAATTCACAATGGCTTCGCTGGTGACTATATGTTTAGATCCGCCTTGGCATGACTCCACATACTGTTAAAAATTCGCTCATATTCGCCTAAGAGATCACAGTAAACGGATTTAGGATCGCGATATTCTGGCCCTGTCTGGCTGTCTTTCGAGGAATCATGATCGTACAATATCCTATATTTGCGATTTATTATTAGTTGCGGCATGCTCGCAATATCTTTCGACGCCTTTTCCTTAAAGTCGCTCCAATCCTTATAAAACGTGACAGCGATTAGCTTCTGCCTAATAAAGATGAATGGCATTATCTCTATTGCGTCGATTCTATGTTCTATTTCGTTCCATCTGCTGGCAAGATCTCCTACAATCTTCTCTTCGTAAATTTGGGGAAATTCTTTTCGCACCTCCATCATTGCACTGAATAATTCCCGCCACTCCGCTTTTTTCTGGTCGCGTATCCAAGCATTGCGGTCCTTTTCTCCTTGCCATCGGAATACCCTCCACGCCACATAGATGCTAACCACCCCCGACAGGAGAGGGCCTATCCAGGGTGCAAGTGCGCCAATCCACCACTTCCATTCAGGCTCGGGAACCGACTGAATGCACTTCACCACGCACTGCGCTTGCTGCGCCTGATCGGCGAAAATCGTGGCTATCGAAACTGCGTGAAGAATCATCGCTTTCACCTTGGATCAAACGAATTTGCACCAAAGAGTATCACGACTCGCCAACACCAGAGCAGATCGGCGAATGCTCCAGACCTCGATTGAGTCCGGAGCATCTTATCCCTTCACGAAATACGCTCGAAGGGCAGCCAGCCTCACCGCAGGGGTTAGCCGTTGGCCTTCTGCGCTCCCAGCACAGATTCCAGAATCTGATCCGAAACATCCTTCACCGCACCCGGCGCATGAGAGAGGAACAGCGTGTTGGTCTTGTCGCTCTCGCCGATGGATTTGAGCGTGTCGAAATACTGCGTGACCAAAACCAGTTGCATTACTTCTCTCGAAGAAGCGCCCTCGACGGCCTTCTGGAATTGCTCGACGGCGACCTGCAAGCCTTCAATAATCGCTTTGCGCTGGTTGGCGATTCCCTGCCCTTGCAGCGCCTTGCTCTCGGCCTCGGCTTCGGCTTTTTTGACGACCAAGATCTTTTCCGCCTCGCCCCGCGCGTTGGCCGCAACCTGTTCCCGCTGCGCGGCGTTGATGTCATTCATTGCCGACTTGACCTTTGCGTCTGGAACGATGTCGGTGACCAGCACGTTGACGATCTCGTAGCCGAAGGTGGCCATGTCGGCATCCAGTTCCTGCTTGACAGCCGCGGCAATCGACGACTGCGAGGCAAAAACCTCATCCAGCGTCATCCCCGGAACGTGGCCCAGAATCACCTGCTCCACATAGCTCTTGATCTGCGCCACAGGGTCAGAGAGTTTGTAAAACGCGTCGTAGACCTTCTCCGGGCGGACGCGATTCTGCACCGAGATCGGGATGGTAACAAAGACATTGTCTTTAGTTTTGGTCTCCATGGTGAGCGTGATCTGGTTAACACGCAGGCTGACCATGCCGGAAACTGAATCGAAGAAAGGAACCTTCCAGTTGAGTCCGGCTTCGGCCACGCGCAGGAATTTGCCGAAACGGGTGATAATAGCCACTTCTGCCGTATTGACGGTGATGAAACTGCTCAATATGAGGATGAGCGCAATAAGAGCAATGACTCCGAGCGGAACCAGAACAATCACTTCCATAGAAATCCTCCGCTGCTTCATTAGGAAGCAACATCGGATTATATCGGACAGCAGTAGATTTTGAGTTACAAAATCCAGACAGCTCTCTTAGTAAGCCCTCCCAAACGATGGCGCAGAAGCCTTTGTGTGCGGCGCTCCTTTCAGCTTTGCGCCGGGCTGGGCATCATCGCCGATGTGGAACTGGCGGATTACACCATCCAATTCGTTGGCCAGTGCGGAGAGATTATTGCTGGCCTCGGCGGCTTCGTCCGCGGAACGGGAGCTTTCTGCCGCGAGATTGGAAATATTGCCTGCCGCTTCGGAGATCTCACGCGAGGCGGCGGTCTGTTCGGTGGCGGCCGTGGCGATCATGGCGATCTGGTGCTCCACCTCCTTCGAGGCCTGAATGATCATCTCCAGGCTGTTGCGCGCGTTGGTGGTCTCAGTAAGGCCGGCTTCTACCGCGCCGCGGCTGTGCGACATCACTTCGATCGTTTCGCGGGTTTCTTCCTGGATGCTTCGGATAGTGCTTGCAATCTCCTCGGTTGCGCCCTTGGTGCGCTCGGCAAGCCGCCGCACTTCACCAGCAACTACAGCAAAGCCGCGCCCATGCTCTCCGGCGCGCGCTGCTTCAATAGCTGCATTCAGCGCCAGCAGGTTGGTTTGCCCGCTGATCTCCTGAATGACCGTGACCACTTTGCCGATCTCGTCGGAGCGGCGGGAGAGCGAGTCCATTTTCTCAGCCACGGAGTTTGTCGCTTCGGAGATGCGCTGCATGGTTGCCGCGGTAGCCTCCATCACTGCCCCGCCATGGGTTGCTGTCTCAGCCGACTCGCGGCTGGCCATTGCGGCAGATTCCGCGTTTTGGCTGATCTCGCCAACCGTGGATGTCATCTGCTGCGCGGCAGCGGCGATCTGGTTGGTCTTGCCGGATTGCGACTGGGCGCTGAGACGGGCCTGGCTGGCATTCACGCTGATCTCTTCAGCAGCGGCGGAGAGGGTTGACGCGCCTTGTGTAAGGGTATGCAACACAGCACGCATAGAACTCACACTGGTATTGATGGCCTCGGACAAGCGGCCCACCTCGTCTGCGCCCTTGGCTTCCACCTGGGCGGTCAGATCTTTGGCCGCCAACTGCTCCAGCGCCCCCGTTGCCGCCTCCAACGGTGGAACTATCATCACGGTCAGAACCCGGCCCACTACCGCGCATAAAATCACCATCGTCGCCATCACAATGGAAATAGCGATCAACAGCGTATGAACTAACTGAGTTGCCCGTTCGCCTTCTTCCGACCCATTTTTGTTATTGAGCGCAACGTCTGCCTCGACCGCATCGACGGCCGTGTTATAAGCTTTTACGGCATCTCCCTGAAGCAACAAATGCGAGGCGTCACTGGCCTTGCCGGATACTACAAGCTGCCGCGCCTGATCGCTGAGTGCGATATAGGCTGCGGCATTTTTGCGAATGCTCTCGTAGAGGACGCGCTCGGCGGGAGACGAGACCAGCAGCGCATACTTCGCCATTGCCGCGTTGTAGCTGTCAACATAACCTTTCCGCTTTGGGGTAAGACGTTGCGTGCAGGCGTCGGTGTCGCACAACAGAAGCAGCGCATCGGTGCGGCGAATCGTCGAAACCGAGTAGCGGATATCGCCCAGCACCCGCATGGAGGGCATGGAATCATTGGTGATCTGGCCGACAGAGTTGCGCATTTGGACAAAGCCCAGCACCGCCGCGCCTCCCAGCACCGCGCAGAGTACGCAGACCGCGCCAAAGGCGTAGCCAAATTTTCGAGAGATGCGAAGATCCCGTAATGCCGACATATTGTCTGTTCCTTTCGAAATGCGCACCGAGGCCCGTGGACCGCAGTGTCTCTAATGTGCCGCGGCGACCTGGTTGCTCGAAATTTTGAACTGCCCGATGATGCCGTCAAGCTGGTGAGCCAGATCGGAGAGCCTGTTGGCAGCCTTGGCTCCGTCGTTGGTTGCGTGGGAGTTTTCATTCGCCAGTTGCGCGATGTTCCGCGCCGACTCCGATATCTCAGCCGAGGCCGCAGTCTGCTCGGTGGCGGCTGTTCGAATCACGTAAATCTTCTTGCCCAGATCTCGCGATGATGTAATAACCGTCTCCAGGCTTTCACGCGCCTCGGCAGTCTCGCTCAAGCCAGCCTCTACAGTGCTACGGCTGCTGGCAATCGCTTCCAGTGTGTCGTTCGTCTCCCGCTGGATGCCGGAGATCGTGGCGGCTATCTCTCCGGTTGCGGTTTTGGTGCTTTCCGCCAGATGGCGCACATGGTTGGCCACCACCACAAAGCCGGTGCCGTGCTCGCCGCCCCGGGCCGCTTCAATGGCCGCATTGAAGGCCAGCATATGCGTTTGCTCGCTGATCTCCTGAATCATCTGTACCACCTCGCCGATCTCCCTCGAGCGATCCACAAGCGAGCTGATTTTTTCGTGTACTGCGCTGGTGACTTCGGCGATCTTCCCCATCGTTTGCGCAGCCGACTGCATTACCAGGTTGCCCTTCTCCGCCGCATCGGCAGATTCCTGGCTGGCAGTCGCGGCGCTTTCAATGTTGAGACTGATCTCGCTGATGGTTTGCGTTACCTGATGCGCCGCAGTGGCAATCTGATTGATCTTGCCGGTCTGCGCCTCTGAATTGTCCTTGTTTCGATGGGCATGGTCACTCAATTCCCTGGCCGCGGCCGTAACCGTTCCCGAACCCTGGCGCATGAGCTGCAACACCTCGCGCATGGCTGCCACGCTGGTATTCAACGCATTGGATAGGCGGCCAAACTCGTCACTGCTCGTCACCTCGACGCTGGCGGTCAAATCCCGGGCCGCCACCCGTTCCAGGGCTTCGGTGACCACCTTCAGCGGCTCTGCAATCATTCGGCTCGCGGCATATCCAACCAACACACACAGCGCCAGCGTGACCAGCAGGATACCGCGCATCAGCAAAACCATCCTGCTGGACGTTGCCTGAGCCGCCTTCCCCTCCGAGGCGCCTTCATCCTGGTTCAACATCGCATCCTTCTCCGCCAGGTCCACGCCGGTGTTATACGCGCCCTGCGCTTCCGGCGACAGCAGCAGGGCAACAGCTCCAGCGCTGTTGCCGCTTTCAGCGAGCGTCCGCGCCCGCTCGCTGATCGCGATATACGCATCCAGGCTGACGCGCGCCTGTGCCATGAGATCCCGATCCTGCTGATCGCTGATCAGCAGTGCAGCGGCTTCCAGTTCATTTTTGTAGATGGCCAGGTACTTGTTTCGCTTTTCACGGTAGTGTTCCCGGCAATCAGCCGTGGCGCACACCACCAGCAGCAGGTCGGTGCGCCGGATCGTCGAAACTGCGTAGCGAATCTCACCCGAAACCTGTACGCTCGGGGCGGTATCATCCACCAGAATTTTCAGCGCGCGATTCAATCTCGTAAATCCCAGCAACGAAGCTACCCCCTGCCCAGCGCAGAGCAGGAAAAGCAACCCGAAGACCAGGAGAAACTTGGTGGAAATGCTCAGATCGCGGAGTCTTGACACAGGGCGTGTACCCCTTCCCAGGAGATTGTCTGAGCGCTCTATCGGCAGTTCTGAACATAGGAATAGAAATCAGCGGGCTTTGCGCAGAGCAGGAAAATCAAAGCGGTCCGAGAGATTCTGGAGGTTCACTCTGGGCAGATGAGAGATTGCAAATGATCAGAGCTTAGGTTTTGGATTTTCTAATTGATTGGACGAGGCAGAAGTCTGGCAAAGGATTCGCCCGGTCTCGAATTAATTCCGCGCCGCCCAGACCACCCAGATTACCCAGGCTGGCAGCATCAGATAGGCTACCCATCCCCCGGCATAGATATACATAACAATGCCGATCGCCATAACGATCAGGGCACGAATGAAATCGCCGAAATTCATGGCCCGCCAGCCGCGTAACCCTATGCGCCCAAGGTAGACCCAGATATCTTGATCATCCAATGGATCATCTGCATAGACTGCTGCAAGGGCGGACTCAGTATGGTGCGGAGCGCTCTGCGCGGGCGATTTTAGCGCTCCGGCAGTTTCGACATGCGAAGCGCTCGCCGCAACCGGCCAGGGAGCGCCGCAACCGCCACAGAACCCGTCGTGGTCCCGCGAAGACGAGCCGCATTGTTCGCAGAAGGTCACTTGGCCGCTCCCCGAAGTCCACCGGCAATTCCACATAAGAACTTGTTGAAATGTTCAGGTTTTGTATCAGGGCATGATTTCAATCATGACGCAAATGCTGCAAAATCAGGACGGGCTTCAGCCCCTGAGGGCCGATCCCGCGGCGCTGGGTTACTTTTCCAACAAGGTCCAAGAGATTTCAGCCCTCGGTGGATCAGAAGAACACAAAGCTCGCCCAGCTAAGAAGCGAGATCTGTTCTGCCCATTCTAATTGGCTTGTTTGGCTTTTAGTTCTTCCGCCCAGAGCCATCCGGCGATGGCTTCGCGGATATTGGCCAGAGCCTCCGCTTCGTCCTTGCCCTGGCTGATGCAGCCGGACAGCTCTGGACATTCGGCAACGATCCAGCCGGATTCGTCGGTTGTCAGGATAACTCCATGGCTCATCGCCGACTCCTCAACAAATTCCATTGTCGCGCAAAAGCGGTCTTTTATTCCATCATAAAATGTCATAAGATGAAGGTATGGCCATGACCTCGCTGAACATTTCGCTCCCCGACCCATTAAAGGCTTACGTTGAAGACCGCGTTTCCTCGGGCGATTTCGGCACACCCAGCGAGTTCGTCCGCAGCCTGATCCGCCAGGACAAGGAACAGCGCTGCTCTCATCTGGAGAGTGAACTGCTTGATGCCCTGCAAACCAAAGAGCTGGCGATTACGCCGGATGAGTTGAAGGGGCGCAGCCTGGTTGCGGTTCTGCGCGAAAAGCTCGCCCGTCCGTGATCGCATTACGCATTACTGAGGCTGCGGCGCTTTCCATCGTTGAACAGGCCGAGTATTACCAGTTCAATGGATCGGCGGACCATGCTCTCCGATGGGAATCCTCTGTGGATCAGGCGGTCCATTCGCTGCTGGAATTGCCCGAGCGCGGTTCGGTTTGCCGCTTTCACAACCTTTCTCTCGCGGGACTGCGATGGATCTTCGTTCCCGGCTTTCCAAAACATATGATCTTCTATCGTTATCTGCCAGAGGAACAGGCTGTCTTGATTGTGCAGGTGCTGCACGGATCTCGAAATCTGGAGACACTCCTCGACAACATTTAACTCTTATGCTTCGTTCGCTCTTTCCCTGCCATTTAGACTAAAGAAGTTATGAGCACATTGAAAGCTGTTCGCGGAACGCGCGATTTGCTGCCGCCGGAGACCGCGCTTTGGAATCGCATTGAAGCGACGGCCCGCGCCGTTTTTGCCCGCTACAACTTCGGTGAGATTCGCACCCCCATTTTTGAAGACACTGGGCTGTTTTCCCGAGGCGTCGGCGAGGAGACGGATATTGTCTCGAAGGAAATGTACACCTGGGAGGACAAAGCACGAGCGCAGTCGGAAAAATCGCAATCGCTGACGCTCCGCCCCGAAAACACCGCAGGTGTCGTCCGCGCCTATATCGAACACAAACTGGGCGAGACCGGCCAGTTGCAGAAGCTCTATTACATCGGCCCGCAGTTCCGCCGCGAGCGTCCGCAGAAAGGCCGCTATCGCCAGTTTTCGCAGATCGGCGCGGAGGTGATTGGGCCAACTTCGGCAGGCAGCGAATCCCCGCTGCGTGACGCGGAGGTGTTGGAGATGCTGGCCACGCTGCTCAACGAACTGGGCATCACCGGCTGGACACTGAATCTGAACTCGGTAGGCTCCGCCGCAGACCGCGCCAAATACAACGAAACTCTCCGCGCGGCATTGGCTCCGGTTATAGGGCAGATGTGTCAGGATTGCCAGCGCCGCGCCGTCACCAATCCGCTGCGCGTGCTGGACTGCAAAGTCCCAGAAGATCAACCGATCATTGAGACGCTCCCAGTGATTGCTGATTCTCTCGACGAGGAATCCAAAAAACACTTTGCCGCGGTAACAGCTGCGCTCGATGCGGCTGGCGTTCCCTATACGCGCAATCACAGGCTGGTGCGGGGCCTCGACTACTACACGCGGACGACCTTTGAGTTCACGCACGGAGGCCTGGGTGCGCAGAATGCGCTGCTGGGCGGGGGCCGATACGACGGGCTGAGCGAGCTGATCGGCGGCCCAAAAGCTCCGGGCATCGGCTTTGCCATAGGCGAAGACCGGCTCGTCCTGACACTGCTCGCCCAAGAGTCTGCCGCATCGCAGGTATTGGCCGACGCTTTCATCGCGCCACTCGGCGAGAGCCTGAACCCCGCCGCATTGGCGCTGGCAAAGCAGTTGCGCCAAGCCGGCTTGCGGATCGAACTGGGTGAAGGCAGCTTCCGCCTGAAAAAATCCTTCGAGGCGGCGGATAAGACGGCCCGGAAGATCGTGATTCTGGGCGAAGATGAGCTTCAATCCGGTATCCTTACCGTGAAGGATTTTGCCACCGGAAACCAGAACAAGGTTCCGCGCGCGGAGCTGGCGGCGTTTCTGTATCACTCCGGTTCTAATTGAGGTTTGGATGCTATTCCCATGCTTTTGACCTTGATTCTGGGGAGGAAATCGCGAGATGGATCTAAGGAAGATAATTTCTCGCTATCAAGGAATGATCGCTTTCATCGCTGTCCTGATGGCACGCGAAGTTTGGCAACTTTACGTTGATCATAACTTTCATAGCTTTCTCGTGGTGTGCGCTATTGTACCCGTCTCCCTGGTATTGTTCGGTGCCATATTTTCGTGGGTTTTCAGAAAGATGGATAACAGTCCAAATTTCACGATGGCTGTTTTTCCGTTTTCCTTGGGAGTATTTGCTTATTCCTGCTGGATGCATTTGTCAAAGACACTAGCCGTTATTCTTGCGATCATTGGGCTATTGTTTACGGTTGTACTCATTGCGCGCGTGGTCGCTCCGGACAGCGAAGAGCGGAGGCAAGCGCAAAGATTGAGAACTGAGAAGTTCCTCGCCGACCGGGATGCATTTGAAAAGAATTGGCAACGGAGAATCAAAATCGCAGAAGCTATTCTTGTTGCGTTCTTTGCTCTGCTGGCCTTTGCTTGCTGGATGACACCTTTCAAAATACTGGCAGTCGTTCCGGCTCTACTGGGAGCTTTCTTCCTGATCGGTATGCTCGCCAATTTAACTCCGATGAGCGACGAGAAGTACGAAAAGCAGTTGGCCAAAACCAAAGCTCGTTATGAAAAAGCCTATGCCCGCCGAGCCGAACTCGATAAGCGTAGAGCTGATCGTAAAGAGCGGATGGAAGAGCGGAAAAAGCAAAGAAAACCGAGCAGTCCTGCGACGGACAACTTTAGCTCATTTATGTATTGGTCCGCGATGATTTGTATCTTCTGGTTTCAGGATCGATCCAGCTTGGGAAAGCCTGACTTAGTGTTTCTTACCCTCCCGGCATGGTATTTGGCTCGGGGCGTTTATTTTTTTATCCGGCAAAAGGGTCATCCAGGGGGACCGGAGATTCCATTTGCACCGGAGCCCCCGGCATCCAACTGACAGCGAACGCAAGCGCCCTGGCTATACCTAAATTCCTCCCAATCAAATAAAGGAACTATGTCGCTCAATTTTTTAGGAACTCTCGACCGGCAACCGCCGCTCAGTCCACCAGCTTGGCAATCTCGTCCAGATCAAAGCATGCCTTACTGCCTTCCAGAATGAAAGCTCGCTCTGTGAGCGGTTCCAGGCGGCCCTCACGGAAACGATAGGCTGGGCCGTCCGGGTCCAGAATGAGGATGTTGCGAATCCCCATCGACTCGTACCGTTCCCCTTTTTTCATCAAATTCTTGAGTGCGTCGCCGGGAGAAAGAACCTCAAAGACGGCAACCGGCGGGTACGTCGCAAAAGGCTCAACAGGCCGGGCGCGGTCCAGCAGCGTCACGTCGGGCAAAAGGTAGCACTCGGGATCGACCTGCACCCGCAACTCCGGACGCACCCGGATGCCCGCCTTCGCGGCCTGCATCTCAAACCAGACCACCAGCGCCTTCTGCCACGCGGAGTGCTCATTCTCTCCCATCGTGCTCACCCTCTCCACAATCTGCCCGTCAATGTACTCGGCATCCGGCGAGTAAGAGCCACGCAGATACTCCTCCAAGGGGACGAAAGAGGTTGCGGCGGCCATATCGATCTCCTTGCTAGCCATCATAGCGCGATGGTTAGCGAAAAGGAACAGGGAGCGGAAGTCGGTACTGTTCAAAAGAGTGAATCTGCTCCGCTATGATTAAGTAGCTATGGCTCTCGACTTTTTAGGAACTCTCGAACGGACACATCTTTGCGGCGACCTGCGCGCCGCACACGCTGGGCAAACCGTCACGCTGATGGGCTGGGTCAATCGCCGCCGCGACCACGGCAATCTCATATTTCTAGACCTGAGAGACCGCAGCGGCATCAGCCAGATTGTGCTGGACAAGGAGCTGGTACCCGACGGCCACGCGAAGGGCGAACAGGTGCGCCCGGAGTACGTTGTCGCCGCGGTGGGCAAGGTACGGCTCCGCGCCGCCGATGCGATCAATCCCAAGATGCCCACCGGCGAGATCGAGATTGAGGCCACGCAGTTGCTGGTGCTGAACGATGCCCGTCTCGCGCCCTTCTCGCCCGCCGAGGAAGCCATCCAGAACGAAGAAGTCCGCCTCAAATATCGCTACGTTGATTTGCGGCGCATTGAAATGCAGCGCAACTTCCGCCTGCGGCACGACATTACCCTTGCAGTTCGCGAGAACCTCAGCCAGCAGGGATTTTTAGAGATCGAGACCCCGATTCTCACCAAGTCCACACCCGAAGGCGCGCGCGATTTTCTCGTTCCCAGCCGCGTTCATGCCGGCGAGTTCTACGCGCTGCCGCAATCGCCACAGATATTCAAGCAGATCCTGATGTGCTCGGGCTTTGACCGCTACTTCCAGATTGCCCGCTGCTTCCGCGATGAGGATCTGCGCGCCGACCGCCAGTTGGAGTTCACGCAGGTTGATCTCGAAATGAGCTTCCCGCGCCAGGAGTCGGTCTTTGCCGTGGTCGAGAGCTTTCTGGCCGCCGGTTTTGCGGCCGCCGGAGTTGCCCTGCCAAAGCCCTTCCCAAAGATCACCTACGACGACTCAATGCGGCAGTTCGGCAGCGACAAGCCCGACCTGCGCCTGCCGGGCCTCACCGATGTTCGCTCCGCCTTCACCGAAGAAGCCCTGGCCACGCTCCAGATCGATCCCGCGCTCCCCGTCGTAGCTCTGCGCATTCCCAACGTCGGCGAGTTGAGCCGCAAAGAGCGCGAAGACAACCACCCCCTCTTCGATCTCAAAAAAGGCGCCAAGTTCATCGACGATTTCAAGCGCCTGGCCAAGGGATTCCCCGAAGCCGCCGTCAAAGTGCGCGAGCTTGCCAGTGCAGCCGAGGCCGACTTTGTGATCATCGTCGCCGGCGACCCGGCGCACCACATCAAGGCCAGCGATACGAAATTTGAAGGGCGGCTCAGCGAGCGCGAGATCAATGTCTACTCCGCCGCCGGCAACTTCCGCACTGAACTCGCGAAGAAGTATGCCGACCGCCACAAGGCCTTCGATGCCACCGAGCAAGTGGTCGTCGCCGCGCAGAGCGCAGGCGGCAACCTCGTCGATGGCTCGAAGGCTTTCCACCCCATCTGGATCGTCGACTTCCCCATGTTCGAGTACGACACGGCCACCGCGAAGTGGGTTCCGGCGCACCACCCGTTTACCGCGCCGCATGAGGCGGATATGGCCAACCTCGTCACCGACCCGGCCTCTGTCCGCGCCAACTGCTACGACCTCGCGATGAACGGCCTTGAGCTTGGCTCGGGATCGATTCGTATCCATCGCAAGGACGTACAGCAGCAGATCTTCCAGTCCCTCGGCATCAGCGACGAGGAGGCCCGCGCGCGCTTCGGCTTCTTTCTCGACGCGCTGGAGTACGGCACGCCTCCGCATGGCGGCATCGCGCTCGGCCTCGACCGTATCGTGATGCTGTTGGCCGGCGCGGTGAGTCTGCGCGAGGTCATCGCCTTCCCCAAGAGCGCCAAAGCCATCGACCTAATGGCCGACGCGCCCACAACGGTCAGCGACCACCAGCTCCGCGAACTGCATATTCGGGTGGCGTTGAAGAGCTAGGCGCCTGCGGTGCGGCAAACACTCCAGGTCATGGCCAGTTTAACGAAATTAGAAAAAGGCGTCCCCTCTTGGCGACGCCTTTCCCTTTTGCCGGCCCAGCTTTGTATCGCGCTATAAACTAGCCCCGGCGGAGAAAGTTACAGCGTTCCAGAGGTTCTTAGTAGTAGTTAACCGGCGCAAACATGAAGGTTCCGAATAAGTTGTCCTGGTAAATGAAGAATTCGACTGGTTCGTTGGAGCCTGCGTCATAGACGGGAACGCAGGGTCCTACATCGGCAACCTTATTGCCACAAGCCGGACCGGTAATGGAGACCTGCGACGATGTGGCATTCGTATTGGAAACGGAAGTGTTGGCCTCAAATTGGTAGGTGAGAGTACCTGCGACTTTGAGGTCTTGCGTGAACGCGAGGCCGAATCCATAAAACGATCCGCCCTCGGTAAAGGATTGGTCGAGCGTGAAAGTATCCGAAGCGGTGATCGTGGTGTCCAGCGCATTGGCGGTGAGATCGCTATAAGTCAACGTGCAAGTATAGACCGAAGGCGTCTGTGAGGGGGATGCCTGCACATATTCAAAGTTATCCGAGCCTTCAACCCCAGAGCCGCCATTGGTCGGTACGGTGCAACTGGCAAGACTGAAGCGGTTGTCGGCCGTAGTGGGATTCGGAGGAGCGATGCCGATTTCATCGGGGCCATAGGCGCTGTTGCTGAAGGGATCGAAGGATGCGATCTGAGCGAAGTTGGCGCTTGTGAGAGCCGGGCTGGGTCCAGATTGACCATTTGCCCAGGTGCGATTTGTGAACGCGAGCAAGTCCGGCGGCATGGGTCCAAAATCACCGTTCAGATATCCTAACGAGATGCCCACAACATCCATGCCATACGGATCATTTGCATCGTAGCCGAATCCATTCCATGTTATGCCGTTCACCGACGACACATTGAAGAGTTCCACCGGGTTAAGCCAAACATAGACCATATCGAAATCATGATCTACGGGCTGAAAGCCGAGGGGGTTGGTCGTTGGGGTTCCGGTGGCAGCGGTGCCAAACGTCTTGACCGTGTCCGCGGTGCTCCAGTTAAGAGTTACAGTGTTTGTGCCCTTGGACGATATCGTCGCTGTGGCCGCGTTGCTTGCGGAGACACCGGCCTTAAAGGCTCCAATGGATAGCGAGTCGGTCACCGAAGTAGTCACGGTTGTACTGGCGGTAAATGTATTGGTGTGGGTTGTCGTGAGTCCCAGCGTCTGACTGTTGGAATATAGCACGAATGAACCGGGCCCAGGAGGAGCATAACTAACTCCGACGACAAGATAGAGAGGGTCAATGTATCCGTTATAACTATAGCCGGGGCAGGTCATGGTTGCCGTTCCTTTGTCGTAACCAGGGTAAAAATCTATGACGCAATTCCCTGCGCCGTAAGTCACTGGGAGAGCCATCGAGAGGTATGGCCCCGGCTGGGGACCAGACGGCGGGCAACCGGTCTGGCTTCCCGACACCTGGATGTAAACATCGACTCCGGAAAGTGGATAGGTCACACCTCCAATAACCCAGCTGAAATTGCTGTACCGGTAGCTCTGATCCGTAGATCCGCTACCGCATGACTGAAGGGTTCCCTGGGTGGTAGTCCAGTACAGGATTCCGCCGCCGACTCCGGTGCTCTGTACATATCCGCTCTGCGCATGCGCTTTCAATCCAGACGCAATCAAGACACACGCCATCATGCACGCAAATGCGCGCAGCACGACCAATATTCGATTCATGATTGTCTCCTAGAAAATCAACAGTTGTGGGGATGTTTTCAGGCAGGGTACAAACTACCCAAACGATGGAGGCCCCGATAGTATCCACCCTTTGGATTCACTGTCAAGACATTAGTGCGAATTCTCGGTTTTATGACTTGATATAGATAATTTTGATGCCGGACGCTCCAACCCTTTGACCTGGCCGCTAGGGATTTTGGATTTTTGCTTTCCCGTTTTTTCGCAATGAGACTGCGCAAGAATTGGACCCCCGGCAGATCAACAGGCAATCACATTGAGAGCAAGTCCGGCTAAGCTGGTTTCTTTGTAGCGCGACTGCATATCGAGTCCGGTGAGATACATGGTGCGGATAACTTGATCGAGCGAGACCTTGTGGCCCTCCGATTCATTGAGCGCGAGCCGCGAGGCCTGCACGGCCTTGGCTGCGCCCATCGCGTTGCGCTCGATGCAGGGAATCTGTACCAGCCCTCCGATGGGGTCGCAGGTCATGCCGAGGTTGTGCTCCATGCCAATTTCAGCGGCGTGCTCAATCTGCCCGTTCGTGCCGCCAAGGGCAGCGGTGAGTCCGCCGGCGGCCATCGAGCAGGCGACGCCGACTTCTCCCTGGCAGCCGACCTCTGCGCCGCTGATCGAGGCGTTCTCTTTGTAGAGAATGCCGATAGCCGCGGAGGCCAGCAGGAAGCGGCGAATGCCCTCTTGGTTTGAGCCGGGAATGAATCGGGCATAGTAGAGCACCACGGCCGGAACCACGCCTGCCGCGCCGTTGGTGGGCGCGGTTACAACACGGCCGCCGGCGGCATTCTCTTCGTTGACGGCCATGGCATAGACCGTGACCCAGTCGAGCGGGGCAAGGGGATCGCCGTGCAGGCCGTTGGCTTCTTTCTCGCGCAGCCGCTCGGCCAGCCGGTGCGCGCGACGCCGGACATTAAGTCCGCCGGGAAGAATGCCTTCCGTGGCCATACCGATCTCAGCGCAGGTGCGCATCGCCTGCCAGAGATGATCGATTCGCTCATGCACATATTCAACGGGCGTGCGGGTGTCGTCTTGCGGCGCGAGGGCGCACTCATTGCGCAACATGAGCTGGCTGATAGAGAGCTGGTTTTCGTCGGCGGTGGCCAATAACTCCTCCGCGCTGTGAAAAGGAAACGGAACGGCGGCGTGCTGGGTTGTAGCTTCAGCGGCTCCATCTTCGACAATGAAACCGCCGCCGATCGAAAAAAAGATGCGTTGATTGAGAACAACTCCGGCAGTATCGTAAGCGGTGAGGCGCAGGCCGTTGGGATGCTCGGTACGTGCGCCAGGAGGCGTCTTCTCGTCTCGATGAAAGAGCAGATCGCGCTGCTCGTCGAAGAGGATCTCTCGCTCACCGGCCAGCAGAATACCCCGGGCGGAACGGATCTCGGCGACGATGGCGGTGATTGCGGTGGGATCGATGGAAGAGGGTTCGTTGCCGGCGAGGCCGAGCAGGACGGCACGATCCGTGGCGTGGCCCAGGCCGGTGAGCGCCAGCGAGCCATAAAGCTCCACAAGGATGCGCTCGGCACGAGGAAGCAGGCCGCTGCTGTTGAGTTCCCGCGCAAAACGGCAGGCCGCGCGCATGGGACCCATGGTATGCGAACTCGAAGGGCCGACTCCAATTTTGTACAGGTCGAAAAGGCTGGTGGTCACATAGGTCATTGTAGAGTGGGGGCGCAAGTTACGCCCGGTCCAACTCCGCAAACATCTCGCTCAGTACTACGCGGATCGGCGTCTCCGGCACAGTGAGTTCGCCGGTCTCAACTTCTTCAAGCACGATGCCATTGTATCGATAGGCAATGCACGTTTCCGGATTGATGACCCAGATGTTTTCCACTCCAAAGCGGTAATATTCCGCGGATTTGGTTTGCATGGCTTTCAACGTATCTTCGGGGGAAAGAATCTCGATGGCGACGAGCGGCGGGCGCGTGATGTAGCGTTTAAAGCTGTCCGCGGATCGAACGACAAGTACGTCAGGGACCCGGAAACGTGTCGTCAGAGTCTGTGTGCGCAACTCGGGAAAGACTTCAACCCCCATGCGTCGCGATTGATTGCGAAGAGAACGGTAAGATACCGCTGGAGGATGGAGTGCTCTTTCTCGCCCGAGTTCCGCTCCTCAATCCGTCCATCCACAAACTCGCGGTCGGGACTCCAACCGGTGGCGAGATATTCCTCCACGGTCCAGAGGCTTTCGGTAGTGGGCAAGGTCGCCATAGGCTGATTATCACCCCGATTCGACAGTCCCGCCAGCGGAATGCCGAGAGAATCGCTGGGCTTCTCCGATCAGACGGGACTCAATTTCATCCATTGTTCGTTTGCTCAACACAAAACCGCGTCTCCGGCACGGGAATTGCCCGGCGGCTACGCGGCATCTTTATAAATAGATGCCTTAAATTTCGCGGCGGCGGAAAAGCTCGTCCTTCTCGCGCTTTGGGCAACCGGTGCAGCAGCCCAGGCTACAAGCGAGGAAGACCGCAACTCCAACCGTTACAACCACGGCGCAAATAATTCCGTTTGCCGCAAACCAATGGAGAAAGCCATGCATTTTGTAAGCCCACCTGCTACATACTCCAGAATCCAGCCTTCGCGCAGGCGTCCTGGCGCGATAAGCGATTCTCAGAGTGTCATTGATCTGACGTGGCTAGTTTAGCATTGGAAAAATTTCTTTGCCATCTATTGCTTTTAAGCGAATAAATAGCGAAAATTGATTCCTGATGGATACTAGCCTCAATCCGTCCCAAAACCGTACTCTCGGGGAACTCACGGAGGAGTCCGTTGAGCCTTGCAAAAGCTCTGCGCCAGCGCCCACATCGGGTAGCGGGCCGCTGCTCAACTGGCTTTTCGTCGATATGAACTCCTATTTTGCCTCGGTGGAGCAGCAGGAACAGCCACGCCTGCGCGGGCGGCCAATCGCCGTTGTGCCCATGATGGCCGATACAACCTGCTGCATTGCCGCCAGCTATGAGGCCAAGGCCTTTGGTGTCAAAACCGGCACGCTGGTCGGCGAAGCTAAACAGATGTGCCCCGGCATTGAGCTGATCGAGGCCCGCCACCAGTTGTATGTCCAATATCATCATCGGATTGTGGAGGCGGTGGAGAGCTGCTTGCCGGTGACGGCGGTGCTCTCAGTGGATGAGATGGCCTGCCGGCTGATGGGCCGCGAACGGCCGCTGCTGGCAGCAATGGAGCTGGGCCGCAAGGTGAAGGCGCGCATCAAAGAGCAAGTTGGACCGATGATTCGCAGTTCAGTCGGACTCGCTACAAATCGTTATCTCGCCAAAGTCGCCAGCGATATGGAAAAGCCCGATGGGCTGGTGGCGCTGCCGCTCGACTTGCTGCCGGTGGCGCTGAGCCAACTTACACTGCGCGATCTGCCCGGTATAGGCGCGCGGACCGAGAAACGGCTGAACCTGCGCGGCATTCGCACGATGGAAGATTTGCTGGCTCTGGGCTGTGAGCAGGCCGGGCAGATTTGGGACTCGGTCTGGGGCGAGCGGCTGTGGCACTGGCTGCACGGCGAAGACTTTGACATGGCCGGCGCCGAGCACCAGCAATCCATGAGCCACCAGCATGTACTTGCTCCTGAGATGCGCACACCGGAGAAAGCCTGGGCTGTTGCGCACAAACTGCTGCACAAGGCGGCGCTGCGGCTGCGCACCGAGGGGCTTTGGGCCTGCACCATTGGCTTGTCTGTCGGCTTCGCGGTTCCGCGCGGCGAGAAAGGCCCGGTGAGCACCTACGGCGTCCCAAGGCGCGGCTGGCACAACGATTTGCGGCTGACCGAGTGCCAGGACAGCCAGACGCTGGTGGCCGCGCTAACGCGCCTGTGGGCCTCGCGCCCCAAGGGCAAGGAGTTTGAGCACCCGTATTTTGTTGGTGTGCACCTGGGAGAGTTGGTTCCTGACAGCCTGCACTCGCTCGGGCTGTTTGACTCGCTCGACGGCAGCGAGAGCCGGACGCGGCTGTTGGCGGCAATGGATGCGCTGAACCATAAATACGGCCTGGCCACGCTGGCTCCCGCCGCGATGCTGACCGCGATGAAGGCCGCGCCCACGCGCATCGCCTTCGGCACCGTGCCGGATATGTTTTGATCCCCTCTCTACCTTCATACTCCCGCCGATTACACGCAGCGCCGAACTTTTTCTTTCCCTATTCGTAAATCTCTGCATCCCGGTACACACCCATTTGCGGATAGGAGAGTAGAAGCGAAACGCATGGTCCACGACGATCAACTGGATTTTGAACAACTCGTGGACGAGCACCAGGCGATGGTTTATTCGCTTGCGCTGCGCATGACCGGCGATCATGGCCTCGCCGAAGAGATTGCGCAGGATGTTTTTCTTGAATTGGACCGCAATCTGAGCAAGATTGAATCGGCGGATCATGCCTGCTTCTGGCTGCGCCGCGTGGCGATGAGCCGCTCAACAGATGCGTTGCGCCGCCGTCAAGCGCGCCGCATGGAGCAGTGGGTAGAAATTGAAGAAGGCCACGGAGCAAAAGCAGAAAGCAGCTCTTCTCCATTGGCGTCGGGGCTTTCTTCGAGACTGGAGCAACTCCTGGCCACGCTTCCAGAGGCGCAACGTGCGGCTCTGCTGCTTCGCTATCAGGAAGACCTGACGCCGGAGGAGATTGCAGCCGCGCTGGGCGCGCCGTTGGCAACGGTAAAGAGCCATTTGCAGCGGGGGTTGAAGCTACTGCGAGCCAAGGCGGCAACTCATTTGCATGAGTACATTCGTTGAACGGAAAGATGGAGTCTGAAATTGGACGTTGACCCGATGGATGAATTTGAACGCGAACTTCGCCAGGCGCTCGGGCGGCAGCCTGCGCCGCAGGACTTGAAAAGCAAGATCATGGCGCGCAGGGCGCAGCAGCCACAATTGGTGCGGCAACCGCGGAGTACGCCTCGGCCGCACGTATTCCACTGGCAACGGATGGCCGCGTCCATCACCGTTGCCGCAGTGCTGGCGGGCGGCCTGCTCTGGCGGGAACAGGAACAAAGGCGCAGGGGCGAAGAGGCCCGCGACCAAGTGCTGACCGCACTGCGCATTACCGGCCATGCGCTCGACCACATGCATTCACAACTGACTGCTCACGACCACGCGGCAGAAGAATAAGGAGAAGAACATGAAGCATCGAATCATTGCATTGCTACTGGGAGCTGCCGTGCTGGCCGCGCCAGTGCTCGCCCAAACCTCGCAACTGCCCGCCCCTTCCCCACTTGAGAAGGAGCTGGCCGCTCGCGCCTCGAATGTCACCGAGGTGACGCTGGGAAAAAACATGCTCGGCTTTGCCAGCAAATTCATGGATGGCAAAGACAAGGATCAGGCCACCGCAAAGCAACTAATTGACGGTCTCGACGGCATCTACGTCCGCAGTTACGAGTTTGACAAAGAGGGCGAGTATTCTCCCGAGCAGGCCGAACAGTTGCGCAAATACTTCGAGACCGGAGAATGGACGCCGATGGTGCATGAGCACAGCCGCAAGAGCGGCGAGAATTCCGACGTGATGGTCAAGATGGTCAACGGCGAAAACCGGGGCATCCTGGTCTTTGAAACTGAACCCAAAGAGCTGACGATCGTGCTGATTCTCGGCCCCATTCATATGAGCGATCTGGGCAAGCTGAAAGGGATCGCCGGCCTCGGTGATCTTGGCGACATTGAGAAAAACTCCGACGGAAAAGAAAAGAAAGACAAGAAAGACGGTGCACAATGAAAGGTCTCTGGCTGATTTCTCTCTTTGTGCTTGCCCTGCTGTTGCCGATAGTCGTGCTGGCCGGCGGCCAGGGAGGCTTTGATGGCGTGGTCAACTCCATCGAGAGCAAATACCACGCGCGCGCTACAAAGATTCCCTTCCTCGGTGTAATCAGTCTCATCTCCCGCAAGGCAACCGGCGGCGGCGTAAGCAACCTGCATGTTGCTACTTTCGAGCATTTCTCCGGGCCGGTGGATGGCGATGAATTGAACCGCATGGTCGAAGAAAAACTCGGCCAGGGATGGGAACGGATCATCCGCGAGACCCGCAAAAAGGGAAATGAACAGACCGTGATCTTCATGCGCTCCGAGGGCGAGAAGATGGGACTCTTTGTTGTCGATCTCGATGGCCAGGAACTGGATGTGGTCGAGGTTTCCGTCAGTCCCGATCACCTGAATGAGAGCCTGAAACATTATTCGCATTCACGCGAAGATGATTCCAAAGATGAGTCGGATTAAGAATTCGAATCGATTGAATTTCGGGCGAGGGTGCGGCGCTTGCTGCACCCTTTCTCTTTATGCCATAAGGATCTGTCCAGGAGTTTTCCGATTGGCATAGGCAGTTGCACCTGGCGTCCTGTCTCTAAATTTCACACCAAAAGATAAGCTATCATCCTGGGCGAAGCGTACTTCAGCGGAATCGAAGGACCTGCGTTTCGCAACCTTGTGACAGGAAAGATTGCTCCGGCAAAATACCACGAATTCTTGAGGCGCCACACTAAAATAAATTCAGAATGACAAGCGCAACTTCATTCCCAGATTCCAGTTATCGCGGCCGGCTTGCGCCCTCGCCCACCGGCTATCTGCATCTCGGCCACGCGCGTACTTTCTGGGTCGCAGCGCAGCGGGCGCGCGAGGCTGGCGGCAAGCTGGTGATGCGCATGGAAGACCTGGACCCAGATCGCAGCCGCACCATCTACGCCGAAGCTGCGTACCAAGACCTGCGCTGGCTGGGAATTGACTGGCAGGAGGGTCCAGACAAAGGCGGACTGCATGGGCCGTACCTGCAGAGCCAGCGAATGCCTTTTTATGTCGATGCATGGCGCAAACTTTTTGCCGGCGGATGGATCTATCCCTGCCGTTGTTCGCGCAAAGATCTGGAAGCCGCGGCGCGCGCACCGCATGAGAGCGCAGCCGGACCGGCACTCGATGACGAGCCAATTTATCCGGGAACCTGTCGCCCGAGTGCCGGCAATGAAGAAATCAATTCACTGACCGGCTCAACAAAAAACGTATTTGAATCTTCCGGTGTTGTAGCAGGGCATGACTTCAGTCATGCCGCCAATGCCGCAAAATCTACATGGGCTTTAGCCCCTGAGGGAGGATTCCTCGCACCCGAATTACTGTTTCAACAATCGCCCAACGGCATCAACTGGCGCTTCCGTGTCCCTGATGGCGAGGCAATCGAATTTGTTGATCAGAACTTAGGCCCACAGCGCTTCATCGCTGGCTGCGACTTCAGCGACTTTGTCATCTGGAGGCGCGACGGTGTGCCCGGCTACCAACTGGCCTGCGTAGTGGACGACGCTGCAATGCGCATCACAGAAGTAGTTCGCGGCGCTGATTTGCTCAAGTCCACCGCGCGGCAGATTCTGCTCAATCGCGCGCTGGGCTTTGACAACCCGCTCTGGTTCCACTGCAATCTCGTGACCGATGCAAATGGCCAGCGCTTGGCCAAGCGGCATGATGCATTGAGCCTGCGTACGCTGCATCAGCAAGGAATTTCAGCAGAGAGCATTCTCTCCGCGGATACCCCAGCGCAACGCTGATAATTTCACGGCGGTGGGCCACTGATAATGATGCTTCTCCTTGCGGTAGCTGGCACACACGCGCCTCTGCTTGCAACTTAAAGAACTTGAAGCCGGTAAGCCCCTATAAAATCAACAACAGTGACTGATGCGCCTTCAACTGAACCGTCTCATCCCCTCCAGCCTCGCTGGCGGCGCGCGTTGGGGATGCTCCGCCCCACGCATGCACACACCGCCTATTCGGCGACAATTGTGCTCATGGCCTTCGGCTTACTCTCCCGGTTCATGGGGCTGGTGCGAACTCAGTACATTGCCTACAAATTTGGAAGTGGGATAGAAGCCGAGGCCTTCAACGCTGCCTTTAAATTGCCGGATATGATCAACT
>Ga0181534_10000152_pt1 | contig 49248 bp, 44 predicted proteins | sample PEATcosm2014_Bin_37_FD_119758 | JGI IMG/M metagenome (GOLD analysis project Ga0181534, IMG submission 119758) | Peatland microbial communities from MTU Mesocosm Facility, Houghton, MI, USA - PEATcosm2014_Bin17_10_metaG | ecosystem: Environmental > Terrestrial > Soil > Wetlands > Peat | place... | reverse complement strand
TCACCCCGGCCAACGTCCGCAAGGTGCTGTCCACCATCAAGTGGGGGATCCCCAACCTTGTCGGGCCGATCTCCTACCCGGCCTCGTCGGTGGCCGGAACCCCGTACTGCACGGAGTTCCTGGCCTATACCGGGGGCTCGGCCCAGCAGGTCTACCCCTACTCCTGCAACTACAAGCTGTTCAAGGTGACCCCGGCGGCCGAGAAGGCCAGTTGAACTGGCTGTCGGGCCCGCATCTCCCGTATCCGGGCCCGAGCCGGCCGATGCCGTGAAGGGGCCGGAACGGGCCCCCATGATCGGCGCCCGCCGCATCGGGCACCGAAGCGATGGGGTGAGGTGCGGGGATGAGTCGTGTCGACGTACGCCCGGCGTCGCCCGACCAACCCTCGGCCGGTGCCCACCCGGTGCTCGAGCTGACCGACATCTGCGTCCGTTTCGGCGGGATCACGGCGGTCTCCGAGGTCAGCCTGTCGGTGCCGGCCGGCCAGGTCTGCGGCCTCATCGGGCCCAACGGCGCCGGCAAGACCACGCTGTTCGACGTGGTCTCGGGGGTCCGGCGCCCCCAGGCGGGCCGGGTGCTCCTCGAGGGGACCGATGTGAGCGGGGCCGACCCGGTGAAGCGCAGCCGGCTCGGGGTGCGCCGCACGTTCCAGAGGGTCCAGACCTACGGGTGGCTGACCGTGGAGGACAACGTGCTGGCCGCCACGGAGTGGCACGGCGGCGGCGGCGGGGTGGTCGGGGACCTGGTCGGCTGGCGGGGCCGGCGCCGACGGGAGCGCCAGCGCCGGGAGCTGGTCGACGCCACCCTGGAGCGGTGCGGCCTGACCTCGGTGCGCCATGACTTCGCCGGGTCCCTCCCCATCGGCACGGCCCGGATGGTCGAGTTCGCCCGGGCCACCGTCGAGCCCCCCACCCTCTTACTGCTCGACGAGCCGGCCTCGGGGCTCCACGCCGAGGAGGTGGAGCGCCTGGGCCAGCTCATTAGGGACTGCCGCTCGGACAGCGGCTGCAGCGTGCTCCTCGTCGAGCACAACGCCGGGTTCGTCATGACCCACTGCGACCGGGTCGTCGTCCTCAACCTGGGCTCGACCCTGGCCGACGGGACGCCCGACGAGGTGCAGGGCGACCCCGCCGTGCGCAGCGCCTACCTGGGCCATGTGGTCTGACCCGCAGGCGGGGAGCTGAGCCATGGACAAGTTCCTGAGCCTGGTCATCTCGGGCACGGTCACCGGCGGCATCTACTCGATCATGGCCTCGGGCCTGGTCCTCACCTACACCACCTCGGGCATCTTCAACTTCGCCCAGGGGGCCATCGCCTTCGCCGTGGCCTACTTCTACTACCAGCTCAACTCGGGGGGGATGCCCATCGTCCCCGCCGCCATCCTCTCCATCCTCGTCTTCGCCCCCCTCATGGGCTTCGCCCTCGACCGCCTGCTGCTGCGGCGCCTGGCCGAGGCCCCCGTCTACGCCAAGGTGGTGGGGACCATCGGCCTGTTGGTGGCCATCCCCAACTTCATGCAGTGGGTGGTGGTCACTCTCGGCAACGGGGTCTTCCACGCCGGCTGGGTGGCCAACAAGGCCGACAACCAGGGCCTGTCCACCCCGGGCCTCGGCCCCACCCCGGCCAAGGTGTTCCACGTCATGGAAGGCGTGGCCCTCACCTCGGACCAGCTGGCCGTGTTCGTGGCCGCCCTGGCCGCAGCCGGCGTGCTGTGGTTCGTCCTCCGCCACACCCGGATCGGCCTCGAGATGCGGGCCGTGGTCGACCGCCGCCACCTGGCCGGGCTGAAGGGGGTGAGCGCCTCACGGACCTCGGCCGTGGCCTGGGTGCTGACCACGGTGCTGGCCGGCCTGGGCGGCATCCTCATCTCCCCGCTGTTCACCCTGGACCCCATCGTCTTCACCCTGGTGGTGCTGGGCTCCCTGGCCGCCGTGGTCCTCGGGGGACTGCGCTCCATCCCCGTCGCCTTCGTGGGCGGGGTGCTCCTCGGCGTGGTCCAGAACCTGGTGGCCGGGTACTCGACGGCCTACCCGGGGTTCATCGCCAACCTGAACGGCCTGTCCAGTGCCGTGCCCTACGTGCTGGTCATCCTGTTGGGCCTGGTCATCGGCCGGGACCGCTCCCGCCAGGCCGGCTCGGTGGCCGAGGACCGCCCGCCCTCCGACCACCGGGCCGGCATGTCCGCCCCCCGCCGGTGGTGGCCGTGGGTGACCTTCTTGTTCATCCTCATCGGCTACTCCATGCACTGGTTCCCCTCGTGGTTCCAGGCCACGGCCACGGCCCAGACGGCCATCGCCCAGGGGCTGTCCATCGCCATCATCCTGTTGTCCTTCATCGTGGTCACCGGCATGGGCGGCATGGTCAGCCTGGCCCAGGCCACCTTCGTCACCGCCGGGGGCTTCGCCGCCGGCTGGGCCCTCAACCGCAACTGGGGGGTCAACATCCCCCTCATCGCCGCCCACGGCCAGCTCAACTTCTTCTGGGCCGTGGTCATCGGGGCCATCGTGGCCGGGGTCATCGGGGCCCTCATCGCCTGGCCGGCCACCCGCCTCGGTGCGGTGTACCTGGCCATCTGGTCCCTGGCCGCCTGCCTGTTCTTCTCCCTGGTGCCCTTCGACACCCAGGCCATCGGCAACGGCCAGGCCGGCTGGAACATCCGCAGCCCGGCCCTCGACCTCTTCGGCTGGCGGCTCGACTTCGCCAACCTGAACGATCAGATCCTGTTGTTCATCGGCGTCTTCGGGCTCATCACCGGGGTCATCTGGCTGTTCACCCACTCGGCGACGGGACGGGCCACCCTGGCCGTGCGCAGCTCGCCCACCGCGGCCATGGCCGCGGGCATCCGGGCCAACCGGAACCGGATCCTCGTGTTCGCCCTGGGTGCGGGCATCGCCGGGATCGGCGGGGTCATGCTCAGCCTGTTCTCCTTCGCCGCCTCCAACTCGACGGCCCCGCCCCTCGACGGCCTCACCTGGCTGGCCTTCGTGGTGGTCTTCGGGGTGCGAAGGCCCGGAGGGGCCCTCCTCGCCGGGCTGGCCGTGGCCGCCGGCAGCCCGCTGCTCAACCAGCTGACCAACTGGCTCCCGGGCCAGACCATCAACACCCTCATCTCCTCGCCCTACTTCCTCCCCATCCTCTTCGGCACCGGGGCCATCTCCTTGGCCCAGGAGCCCGACGGCATCCTGGCTCTGGCCACGGGCAGGCAGCTGGCCAAGCGCCGGGCCCGGGCCCGGGACCGGGCCGCAGAAGAGCAGGACAGCACGACGGCCACAGTGGGGGCCACGACCGGGGGCACCGGGGCTGGCGGGGCCGTGGGCGACTTCGAGCCCGAGGCCGCCCCCATCACCCTCGATGTCTCCTTGGACGCCGCCCTGGCCGTCTCGGGGATCGTGGCCGGCTACGACGACGCCGAGGTGCTCCACGGGGTGGGCCTCGAGCTGCGGGCCGGGGAGATCGTGGGCCTGCTCGGGGCCAACGGGGCCGGCAAGTCCTCCCTCTGCGCGGTGATCGCCGGTCTGCTCGAGCCCACGGCCGGCAGTGTCCACCTGGGCGGTCTAGACCTGACCGGACTGCCCGCCTACCGCCGGGCCCGGGCCGGTCTCGACCTCGTGCCCGAGGCCCGGGGCATCTTCCCCGGGCTGACCGTGGAGGAGAACCTGACCCTGGCCCTGCCCGAGGAGGGGGACCGCCAACTCGCCTACGACCGCTTCCCCGTGCTGGCCGAGCGCAAGGCCCAGGTGGCCGGGCTGCTCTCGGGCGGGGAGCAGCAGATGCTCGGGCTGGCCCCGGCCCTGGCCCGGCCGCCCAAGGTCTTCGTGGCCGACGAGCCCACCTTGGGCCTCGCCCCCCTGGCCGCCGCCGAGGTCATCCGGGCCATCGTCGAGCTCCGGGACAAGGGGAGTGCCGTGCTGTTGGTGGAGGAGAACGCCGAGAACGCCGTGGCCGTGGCCGACCGGCTCATCTTCATGGAGCTGGGCACCATCACCTGGGCCGGGCCGGCCAGCTCGCTCGACGTGGAGCAGCTCTCCGCCGTCTACCTGGGGGGTGGCCGGACGGCGTCGGTGACGGCTCCCGAGGGGCCGCCGTCGTCGGATGCGGCCTCTCCGCACTGACGGGTCGCTGCACGGTGGTGAGAGCCCACTCCGAGCTCATGCAGGAGCGGGTGTACCCCCATCCGGCGAGGACAACCCTGTCCTGTCGCCGATCGGGCGGAAGTACGGAAGCTTCTGCTCCTCGTTGACCGGGTGGAATTCCACCATGAGAGGAAGCCCTTCGTACAGGTCGTCCGGGGTGCAGCCGATGATGGCGCTGACCACGAAGATTCCTTCGTCGAGCTCGATGATGGCCACCGCGTAGGGGACGGTGAACATGGGTGTCTGGGGTCGCCACACGATCGTCCAGCTATAGAGCCGACCCCGACCCTGGCTCTGTTCCCATCGGAGGTCCCGGCTGTGGCAGCGCGAGCAGATGCGGGCGGCGTCCGCGATGGCCAGATGGCACTGGGAGCAGCGGAGGAAGCGGAGCTCTTCGTGCCTGCAACCTTCCCAGAAGGGCGCCGAGAAGGGTGAGGGCACCGGCGCTGGCGTTCCCGGTGGTTGAGGGCGCAGGACGTTCATGGACGTTCTCCGCCCACCAGCATGACGTCGGTGAAGAGTGCGCCCGAGCCCCCGTTGGAGCACAGCGCGACCTGGGCCCCCTCGACCTGCGCGGAGGTGCACGTTCCTCTGATCTGTTGCACGCTCCGGATGACGCGTTGGAGCATCTGGGTGGAGCTCCCAGGATGGGCGAAGGACATCGTCCCGCCGTCGGTGGTCACCGGAAACCTTCCTCCCGGTCCGATGGTGCCCTCCGCCACGAATGCTCCACCCTCGCCGTCTGCGCAGAATTCGAACGCTTCCAGTTGCCGGATGATCTCGAAGGAGAACGGGTCGTAGAGCTCGCACACGTCGACATCAGCTGGACGGAGGCCGGCGGTGTCGAACGCCGCCCGGGCCGCCCTCCGCCCCACATAACCGGCCGGGATGTCCTGGTCCTCTCGGCCTCTGAAGTCCCAGATCGGCCCATGCTGATAGGAGGGGCCGTAGGCGTCGCTGCCTCCACCCAGTATCCAGGCCGGTGGCTTCGGAAGATCATCCACCATGCCGGCGGAGGCCAACACCAGTCCGCACCCTCCCTCCGAAGTGGTCGAGCAGTCCAGGAGGTGAAAGGGCTCGGCGATCATGCGGGAGGCCAGTATGTCCTCGGGGCCGAAGGGACCGCGACCGAAATACACGGCTTCGGGGTTCAGGTGCCCGTTGTTGCGGATGGTGGAGGCCACGGTGGCCAGCTGCTCCGGAGTGGTGCCGAACGTCAACATGTGCCGTTTCGCCATCAGAGCGAACTCGACCGCCGTGAACATCCCGAAGCCCACCACGAACTCATTGGTCGGCCGGGTCCACGGGGCGGTGGACTGCCGATCGGTGTAGACGCCGGCGCCGCCGCCTACCACCAGCACCACGTGGCACTGGCCGGTGGTGATCAGTGCCGCAGCCTCGAGGACCGCAGGGATGCCCAGCGCGCTCGTAGAACGACGGCACGGGCCCATCCGCAGCTCATAGATCAGCTCGCCGGAGCGGTCACCGATCACCCCGTCCACGTCGGCGACACCGAGTCCCGCGTCATCCAGGGCTCCGAGCGCTCCCTCGATGGCGATGGAGAGTGAGTCGTGGCCGGGCAGGGTACGGGCCTGGACGGTGTTGTGGACACCGACGATGGCTACGTCGTGGAAGGGGTGCGTCACCAGCGATGCACCCGTCGTTCGGGGACGGCGGGGGATCGATCAGCACGCCTAGGTGACCGGCGCCAGACCCCCCGGCCGGAACGAGAGATCACAAGGAGGTCCGTCCGGCTCACTTCGCGTTGCATCGTGGGGGCCTCCTGGTAGACGAGAGGGAGCGCCGTCGGCCAGAGTTGGTGCCCCTCGGTGTTGGTAATGTAGTCGGGCGATGCCCACAGTTCCGAAGATCGTGAGCGTCGACGACCACGTCGTCGAGCCACCCCACGTGTGGAAGGACTGGATGCCCCGCAGGTTCGCCGATCGGGCCCCGCGGATCGAGCGACGGGGGATCGGGCCGATGGCCCACGTCGGCGGGGGCACCTACGAGGTGACCTGGGACCCTGAAGGGCCCCAGGCTGACTGCTGGATCTTCGAGGACCTCGTGTACGTGCACAAGCGCCATGTGGCGGCGGCCGGTTTCGATCGGGACGACATGACCATGAGCCCGATCACCTACGACGAGATGCGCCCCGGCTGCTACGAGCCCAAGGCCCGGATCGACGACATGGAATTGAACCATGTGGAGGCCTCCCTGTGCTTCCCCACCTTCCCGCGCTTCTGCGGGCAGACCTTCACCGAGGCGACCAGTGATCGTGCCCTCGGGCTGGCCTGTGTCGAGGCCTACAACGACTGGATGGTGGAGGAGTGGTGCGGCGACAGCGGTGGCCGGCTGATCCCGTTGTGCCTGATCCCCCTGTGGGACGCCGACTTGGCGGCCGCCGAGGTCCGCAGGAATGCTTCCCGCGGTGTCCGAGCCGTCTGTTTCAGCGAGATCCCTCCCCACCTGGGCCTGCCCAGCATCCACTCGGGATACTGGGATCCGCTGTTCACCGCCTGTGCCGATACCGGCACCGTGGTCTGCATGCACATCGGTTCGTCGTCGAGGATGCCGGCCACTTCGGCCGATGCCCCGGGCGCGGTGGCCACCACCCTTTCGTTCGGGAACGCCATGGCCTCGCTGGCCGACTTCCTGTTCTCCGGCGTGTTGGTCCGCTTCCCCACCCTCACGCTGGCCTACTCGGAGGGCCAGATCGGCTGGCTGCCCTACATCCTCGAGCGGGCCGATGACGTGTGGTCGGACCACCGAGCCTGGACCCGCTCGCAGGACCTCGTGCCCGAGCCGCCGTCGACGTATTTCTACCGTCAGGTGTACGGGTGCTTCTTCAAGGACCGGCACGGCCTCGAGTCCCTGGACCGGGTGGGGATCGACAACATCACCTTCGAGACCGACTATCCGCACACCGATTCGACGTGGCCGGACACCAAGGCGGTGGCCGAGGAGATGATGGCCGGCCTCACCGACGAGCAGGTGTACAAGATCGTCCGGGGGAACGCCATCCGCATGCTCGACCTTGATCTCGATCGCTGACCTACGCGACCACCCGCCCTGCGTCGCGTCACATCGCTCTTCGGAGGTTGACACCTCCGGGGCCGTCTGACAAGGTGACCCGGGCTGGCGTCACGGGGAGACGGTCGACCGATGCAGCGGGACTGGGGGTAGACGGCCGATGGGTGTGGATCGCCAGGAAGTCGTGGAGGCGCTCATACGCTATGCGACCGCAATCGACACCAAGGACTGGGGCCTACTCCGGACCTGCTTCGCCGATGATGCGACGAGCGACTACGGCGATATCGGGTCATGGCGGGATGCCGGAGGGTTGGTCGAGTTCATGGAGGAGGCTCATGCCGGAATGGGCCCGACGCAGCACCTTCTCTCGAACTTCCAGGTCGAAGTCGACGGTGACCGGGCATCGTCAGTCACCTACGTCCACTCGGTGACCGTCCTGGCCAGCCACCCCGACGACTGGATCGACACCATCGGGATCTACGAGGACCGCTTGCGTCGCGGGCCTGATGGCTGGCTGATCGCCAATCGAACGTTTCGACGCACCCGGATGATCCTGAGCCCCTCCATGACGTCCAAGACGCGTGCCCCTGATCATGGGGGCGTCACGCCATGAGAACCGCCTCGGATCCATCGGTCGGGGCCGTCCGGGAACAGAGGGGAATCTGATGTTCACCATGCGATTCGACATGCGCGCACCATCTGACGGGGCCCCGACCGCGGACCTCTATGCCGCCGCGCTCGAGATGACCAGTTGGGCCGAGAGTCGCGGGGGAGTGGCGGCGATCGTCTGTGAGCACCACGGACAGGCTGACGGGTATCTGCCCTCACCCATGGTCCTGGCCACGGCGTTGGCCGCCCGCACGTCGGCGATCCAGATAATTCTGGCCGCGGTCATACTCCCCCTGTACGAGCCGATCCGTTTGGCCGAGGAGATGATCTGCCTGGACATCGTCAGCAACGGACGGGTCAGCTACGTCTGTGCCGTCGGCTACCGCGAGGACGAGTACGACCTGTTCGGTGTGGATTTCCGGAGACGGGGTCGGATCGCCGACGAGTGGTTGCCGCTACTTCTCCGGGCCAAGACAGGCGAGCCGTTCGACCACGACGGCCGCACCGTCCAGATCACCCCGATGCCGGTGACCCCCGGAGGGCCGTCCGTGTCGTGGGGCGGGGGCAGCAAAGCGGCTGCACGGCGGGCCGGCAGGAACGGGCTCGGGTTCTTCGCCCAGTCCGACGACGAGTCCCTCCGGCAGGCCTTCGAGGAGGCCGCCCGCAGCGCGGGCCACGAACCGGGGCCGTGCCTCCTCCCACCGAAGGAGCTGCCGACGAGTCTGTTCGTGGCCCATGACATCGACCGTGCGTGGCAGGAGCTCGGCCCCTACCTGATGCACGACGCCCGTACCTATGCGGCCATGAACCCCGGGGACGAAGCCACGACGAGCCTGTCCTTCGCCGCATCGATCGAGGAACTGCGAGCGGAGGAGCGAAGTCACCGGATCGTAAGCATCGATGAAGCCGTGTCCATGGTCCGTGCCGGCCAGCCGTTGCCCCTCCACCCGCTCATAGGCGGGCTTCCCCCGCCGATCGCCTGGCGCTACCTCCGCACGGTGACCGACGACGTCGTGCCGGCTCTCTGACCGCGGTGCCGATCCCCCCGATCCGGTCGAGGCAACCGGGCACCGGTGCCGATCCGGCAGCCGATCATGTCGGCGCCGTTCTGCACTGCCCTGACCAGGCCGGACAGGGCCATCCGAGGCTGATTGGTGGTGGCAGCGGTGATCGTTACACTCTGGTCATCGGACGCAGACAAGGGTGCACATGAAGACCGGCAACCACACGATCGACTCGGCGGACGGCCACTACTCGATCATCACTGCTGACAGTCACGCCGGAGGCAGCCACGCCGCCTACCGCGAGTATCTCGATCCGCAGTTCCTCGATGACTTCGACGCCTGGCGCTCCCGGTACAAGAACCCGTTCAAGGACCTGGGCGACAACCGCCGGCTCCGGAACTGGGACAACGAGATGCGGAACTCCCAGCAGGAAGCGGACGGCGTGATCGGCGAGGTCATCTTCCCCAACACCATCCCCCCGTTCTTCCCGAGCTTCGTCCTCTTCGCCCCGCCCCCGCGGCCCGAGGACTATCGGCATCGACTGGCCGGCGTACGGGCTCACAACCGATGGCTGGTCGACTTCTGCAACGAGTACCCCGACCGGCGCGCCGGCATCGGACAGATCTTCCTCAACGACATCGATGACGCCATCGAGGATGTCCTCTGGATCAAGGACCACGGCCTCCGCGGCGGGATCCTCCTTCCCAACATCCCCCCTGACGTCAAGTGGGTGAGCCCCCTCTACGACCCGTCCTACGACCGGTTGTGGGAGGTCGTCCAGGACCTCGAGATCCCCATCAATGTCCACGGAGGCACCGGCGCCCCCGACTACGGCGACTATCCCTTCGGCATGCTCCTCTATATCAACGAGGTCGGGTTCTACTCGCAGCGTCCCCTGGTCCACTTCATCCTTGGCGGCGTGTTCGAGCGCTTTCCCCGACTCAAATTTGTGATCACCGAGACCGGCTGCTCGTGGGTCCCCCCGTTGCTGCACAGTCTCGACACCATCATCGACCGGATCCGGAAGACCGGTCAGACCGGGGAGATCCGCTACGGCGACGAGCACAAGCTCGATCATCTGGCCAGCGAGTACTTCGCCCAGAACGTGTGGATGGGGGTCAGCCAGCCCCGTCCCGCCGATGTGGCCGTGAGGAGTCAGATCGGCATCGAGCGCTTCATGTGGGGCAGCGACTATCCCCACGACGAGGGGACCTATCCCTTCACCCGCGAGACGTTGCGCCAGGTGCTGCTCGACATCGGGCCGAACGAGAAGCAGAGGATCCTGGCGGAGAATTGTGCTGACCTGTACGGGTTCGACCTGGACAGGTTGGCCCCGCTCGCCGCGGCCTTCGGGCCGACGGTCGAGGAGTTGGAGGTCCCCTTGGAGCAGCTGCCCGAGCACCCGAACGATGCACTACTCCGATCGGCGACGTCCTCGGTGTGAGGGGCGAGTACATCGTCCCACGGGATGAGATCCACGTCGGTGCGGCGCATGGCCCAGGGGCGGCCCCGGTGGTCGGGTGTACCGGGCAGTGACCCCCACCGCCCAACTGTCGACGAGCCTGCCCACGTTCGCCGCTGACGAGCCGGGGGACTGGTCGCATCTGGTCGAGTTCGCCCGGGCCGCCGACCTGGCCGGCTTCGACCGACTGGTCATGTCCGACCACGTCGTCTTCGGCGAACACCTCGACGCCTACGCCGACCCGTCCATCGGTGGCTCCCGGGGCGGTCGCCAACCGACCGGTCCGGACGGGTCGTGGCTCGAACCCATCACCACCATCGCCCACCTGACGGCTGTGACCTCCCGAGCCAGATTCGCCACCAATATCCTGGTGGCAGCCTTGCGGAGGCCCGTCGTGCTGGCGAAGGCGGCGGCCACCATCGATGTGCTGTCCGCCGGTCGCCTCGACCTCGGCGTGGGAGTCGGCTGGCAGCGTGAGGAGTACGAGGCGGCTGGACTCTCCTTCGAGGGTCGGGGTCGACTCCTGGACCACACCATCGAGGTGTGTCAGCAGCTCTGGCGGAACCGGACGGCCCACTATGAGGCCGAGGAGTTGTCGTTCGCCCGGATCCATCAGATGCCGAAGCCGGTCCAACCCGGTGGCGTGCCCATCTGGGTGAGCGGCACGGTGAACAACCGGTCGATGGATCGGCTGGCCAAGTACGGATCCGGGTGGATTCCGTGGGGGGACGATGCCGCCGACGTCGAAGCCGGCATCGTCCGCATGCGGTTGGCGGTGGCGGATCGCGGTCGCGATCCCAGTGAGCTCGGTGTGGTGGGTGGGCTGCGTGCGGTGAAGACCGACGACGGCCGCCTCGACCTGGCTCGGACGATGGAGGTGGTGCCGCGGCTCCACCATGCAGGGGTCACCGATTTTCGGATCGGCCTGACCCCACCGAGAGGACAGTCGGCCGCCGAGGAGTATCTTGCCGAGGTGGTCACCGCCTTCCGCACGGCGGCAGCCTGAACCAGCAAGGCGACGATGAAGGGTTGAGGGTATGCGTGCAGGCGACATGATCCTGATCAGCGTCGACGATCACATCGCCGAGCCCGCTGACATGTTCGAAGGGCACGTGCCCCTCAAGTACCGGGGAGCCATGCCGCGGGTGGAGACCGACGACCAAGGCATCCAGCAGTGGTGGTACGGCGACAAGATGGGTCGTAATCTCGGGCTCAATGCGGTGGCCGGGAAGCCGCGGGAGATGTACAACGTCAACCCCTCGAAGTACTCGGAGATGAGGAAGGGGTGCTTCGACGTGCACGAGCGGGTCCGTGACATGTCGGCGGGAGGCACTCTCGCCGGCCTCAACTTTCCCAATTGGACCGGGTTCTCCGGGCAGGTGCTGAACGAGGGGCCCGACCCCGTGGTCAACGAGGTCATGATCAAGGCCTACAACGATTGGCACGTCGACGAGTGGTGTGCCAGCTATCCCGACCGCTTCATCCCGTGTGGCATCCTCCCCCTCTTCGACGTGGACAAAGCCGCGGCCGAGGTGCGACGGCTGGCGGCCAAGGGCTGTCGGGCCGTCACCTTCTCGGAGAATCCCGCCGCCCTCCACATGCCGTCGATCCACTCGGGCCTCTGGGATCCTCTGTTCGCGGCCTGTTCGGACGAAGGCACCGTCCTCTGCCTGCACGTGGGCTCGTCGTCGCGGTCTGCAGCCACCTCACCGGATGCCCCGCCCTCGGTGGCCATGGGCCTGTCCTCGACCATGTCCATCTACTCGCTGGGCGATCTGATGTGGGCCGACTTCTGGTGGCGCTTTCCCGACCTCACCTTCTCGCTGACCGAGGGTGACATCGGCTGGATCCCGTACTTCCTGCAGCGGTCCGAGCACATTCAGGATCGCCACTCGGGCTGGACCGGTCACCGATTCCCCGATGGCATGGGTCCGGCCGATGTGTTCCGCCAGCGCATTCTGTGCTGCTTCATCAATGATCCGGTGGGGGTCAGCCTGATCGATCACTTCAACATCGACAACGTGTGTTGGGAATCGGACTTTCCCCACTCGGACAGCTCCTGGCCCAACGGGCCGGAGGTCAACGAGGCTCAATTCGCCTCGCTGTCCGACGAGCAGATCAACAAGATCACCCACGAGAACGCCATGCGCCACTTCTCGTTCGACCCCTTCACCACCAGGCCGAAGGAGCGGTGCACGGCCAAGGCACTGCGGGCCGAGGCGACCGATGTGGACACCGTGACCCACGTGGGCCGGGTCCCCACGGAGGGCGACCGCGACTATTTCAGGCGCTTGTCCTCCCAGCCAGCCCGCCCGGTCCGGTGAGACCCGGGGGCAGGTCGCCCTCGGGTCGCGTCCCGCTGCTCGATCGGGGGCCCAGGTGCTTCGGACGGGTGGCCGGAGGGGTGGTGTTCTGGCCCCCGATCGGCCGGCCCGCCTGTGCCATACTCGTGGACTTGTGAGAAGAGATTCGACAAGTGGACCACGTTTCGGGAGCCTGAGGTCGCACCGTGACTGATGGCGGCAGGATCACCGACGAGGCCGTCGAACGGTTGCGGGCACGGATCGGCATCCCCGAGCCCCATCCGGTCGCTCCGCACTACACCAGCCCCGGGGTGGACGCCTTCCGCCATGTGGCCGAGGCCTACGGGGACGACAACCCGCTGTGGTGGGATGAGGGGTACGCGGCCACCTCGGTCTGGGGTGGCGTGATCGCACCGCCGCCCCTGGTCGGGGGTGACTCGCTCATCGGCGTGGACGAGGTGGCCGAGGTGGCCCCCGAAGTGCGGGACCTCATGCGGGGCGACCCGCTCCGCGGCGTGCATGCCTTCTACTCGGCCAGTGCCCGTGAGTGGTGGGCTCCCCTCCGACCCGGACGCGGAGTGCGGCGGCGCAACGCCCTGGTGGGCGTGCTGGACAAGCCGAGCCAGTTCGCCGAGCGTGCCGTGCACGAGTGGACCGGCCAGGTCTTCCAGGACGACCAGGGTGCCGTGCTCTCCGGCCAATACCGACTGATGATCCGCACCGAGCGGACCAAGGCCCGGGAGAAGAAGCAGAACGACGCGCTCGAGCTCCGCCCGTACACCGACGAGGAGATCGAGGCCATCGAGGCCCAGTACGACCAGGAGGGACCGCGGGGCTCGACTCCCCGTTGGTGGGAGGACGTGGCCGTCGGCGATCCGGTCGGGCCCATGGTCAAGGGCCCGCTGACCGTCACCGACATGATCTGCTGGCATGTGGGAATGGGCATGGGCCTCTACGGCGTGAAGCCCCTTCGACTGGGCGCGCAGAACCGGAAGCGCATCCCTCGGTTCTTCCACCGTGACGAGCTCAACGTCCCCGATGTGATGCAGCGGGTGCACTGGGACCCGGAGTTCGCCCGGCGAGCCGGCAATCCGACCACATTCGACTATGGCCGGATGCGGGAGACGTGGCTCATCCATCTCTGCACCGACTGGATGGGCGACGATGCCTGGCTGTGGAAGCTGGACTGCGAGTTCCGCAAGTTCAATTTCGTGGGCGACACGCAGTGGCTGTACGGAACGGTGACGGACAAGTACCTGGCCGACGGGGACCGTCCCGCCGTCGAGCTCGAAGTGTGGGCCCAGAACCAGCGCGGTGAGATCACCACCCCCGGGCACGCCACCGTCCTCCTGCCCAGTCGGCAGCACGGACCGGTAACCCTTCCCGAGCCACCCGGGGGCTCGACCGATCTCACCGGCGTCCTCAGTGCCATTGCCTCTGACTTCGCCAACGGCTCGGCGGCTCCACTGCGATGACGGATCAGACCTACCGGTCTGTGGACGGCCTGGTTGTCGAGGTGAGCGGCGCCGTCCTCCGGCTCCGGCTCGATCGACCCGGCCGGCGCAACGCCATCGACGACACCATGATGGCCGGCCTCATCGAGGCGGTTGACGCCGCCGGGCGCGATGAGGGCATTCGCGTCATCCACATCAGCGGCACCGGCGACCACTTCTGCGGTGGGGCCGACATCGTGGCCCGCAACGCCGGTGAGCAGCGGCGTCCGCGGGTGGGGGCCATCCAGCGCCGCCTTCCCGCCCAGGCCCATCGCCTCCTCCCCCTGCTCTGCAGCGTGCAGGTTCCCGTGGTCTGTGCCGTTCAGGGCTGGGCGGCCGGTATCGGCCTGCAGATCGCCACGGCGGCCGACTTCACGGTGGCGACCGATGATGCCCGCTTCTGGGAGCCGTTCTCCTCGCGGGGCTTCACCCCGGACAGCGGTGCCACCTGGCTGCTGCCACGGGCCATCGGGGTGGCCCGGGCGCGCGAGATGCTCCTCCTCGGCCGCGAGGTGGGAGGAACCGAGGCGGCGGCTTGGGGCCTGGTCCACCGGGCCGTTCCGCCGGGCGATCTCGACCGGGTCACCGATGAGCTGGTGGGCACCTTGGCCGGCGGTCCGACGGTCGCCCTCGGGCTCACCAAGTGGCTCCTCCACGCTGGTGTCTCCCTGTCGTTGGACGAGCACCTCCGCAACGAGGGGTTTGCCATGGAGCTCTCGTCCCGCAGCGAGGACTTCCGCGAAGGCCTGAGCGCATTCAAGGAGCGCAGAACCCCTGAGTTCGAGGGACGCTGATGCTGTACTCCGAAGAGCGGACGGTGGTCTCCGGGCTGGCCGCCGACGAGTTGGCCGTGCGGGTCCGGACCTGGGTGGAGGACCATGTGCCCGAGGCATGGCGCCGGGCGGCCACCGGCGGGACCTCGGCCATCCGCAAGGTCCGGACCCGCGCCGACTACGAGGCGTGGTACCCGGAGTTCGCCGCATCGGGGTTGGTGGCGCCCACATGGCCGGTGGAGTACGCGGGGGCGGGACTGACGCCGTCCGAGGCCCGCATCGTCGAGGCGGAACTGGCGCCGTACAACCTGGGCCGACTGAATCCACTGGGGCTCAGCCTGGCCGCGCCGGCGCTCTTCGCCTTCGGCACCGAAGATCAGCGCCTCCGCTATCTCCCGCCCATCGTGCGCAACGAGGAGGTCTGGTGCCAGCTGTTCAGCGAGCCCGGAGCCGGTTCGGACCTGGCCTCGTTGGCCACGCGCGCGGAGCGGGACGGCGATGGATGGGTGATCAGCGGCCAGAAGGTCTGGAACACCTGGGCCCACCTGGCCGACTTCGGCGTGCTCCTGGCCCGGACGGACGTGGAGGTGCCCAAGCGCCAGGGGATCACGTACTTCCTCGTCGGCATGCACGAGCCGGGGGTCGAGGTGCGGCCGCTGCGGCACATCACCGGGGAGATCGACTTCAACGAGGTGTTCCTCGACGGGGTCCGGGTTCCCGATGGCCAGCGGGTGGGCGAGGTGAATGCCGGATGGAAGGTGGCCAACGCCACCCTCTCCGGCGAACGCCAGATGGTCTCGGGATCGGGCTCGGGAGGGGTGGACCGCATCGGTGGCGGGGGAGCGGAGCGGCTGGTGGCCCTGGCCAGACGGATCAGTGCGGAGGGGCGTCCCGGCGGCTGGGACGACCCCGGAGTGCGCCAGAGGCTCATGCAGGTCCTGAGCGAGGAGCGGATCCGGAACTGGACGAACCAGCGGGTCCGGGCCGGCGTGAAGGCGGGACGCTCCCCGGGGCCGGAGAGCTCGGTGGGCAAGGTGCACCAGGGCGATCTCAATCAGCGCATTCAGGAGCTGGCCACCGATCTCCTGGGTGCAGGGGCGACGGCATGGCCCCTCGGAGCTGACCACGCCTCAGTGACCAGCGCCATCGATGGTGGTGAGCGGTACGCGGACTCCCTCCCCTACGAGGTGAAGGGCATGCTGCGGAGCCGGGCCAACACCATCGAGGGTGGTACCACCGAGGTCAACAAGAACATCATCGCCGAGCGGGTCCTCGGCCTTCCCCGCGAGCCGGACCCATGGCAGAAGTCGCCCTGGCGCGAGGTTCCCCGCAGCTGATGGGAGCCGACGAACTCGACCTGGTCACCGCCCACATGGCCCTGGCCGCCGCCTACCCCGAGCGGGAGGCGGTGGTCCAGGGAGATCGCCGGTTCACCTGGAGCGCCTTCGCTGACCGCACCGGGCGGCTGGCCCGGGTGCTCGCCGGCCGGGGACTCGGGTGCCATACCGAGCGGCGGTCGCTCCAGCCGCACCAGTCGGGCCAGGACCACGTGGGGATCTATCTCTACAACTGCGCCGAGTACCTCGAGGTGATGGTGGGGGCGCTCCGGGCCCGGTGCGCGCCCTTCAACATCAACTACCGCTACGGCCACGATGAGCTGACCTACCTGCTCCGTGACGCCGGCACCCGGGCCCTCGTCTATCACGCTTCCTTCGCTCCCGCCGTCGCCCAGGTGGTGGCCGCCCTCGAGCACCCGGTCGAGCTGCTTCAGGTGGCCGATGACAGCGGCCACGGGCTTCTGCCCGGAGCTGTCTGGTACGAGGATGCCCTCGCCTCACCACCGGACGTCCCGCTACCCGAACCCTGTGCCGATGACCTGTTGCTCATCTACACCGGTGGCACCACCGGGATGCCCAAGGGGGTGATGTGGCGACAGGGCGACCTCTTCGTCTCCGCCCTGGGCGGCCGGAGCTACGGGAACGGTGGACGGGAGTGGGAGTCCGTTGACGAGATGGTCGCCGCGGCCGGACGCGGCGGGTACCGGGCCCTGCCGGCCGCTCCGCTCATGCATGCCGCGGCACAGTGGATCGCCTTTCAGGCGCTCCACGCCGGAGGGACCGTCATCCTGCCCGAGCATGCCGCCCGCTTCGACGCCGCCGACATCGTCCGCGTGGTGGCCGAGGAGTCGGTCGACGTCCTCCAGATCGTGGGGGACCCCTTTGCCGTGCCCCTGATCGAGGCGCTGCGCACCACCACGTCGACCTCGCCTCTGAAGGTGGTGGCGTCCGGTGGGGCGCTGTTCCGCTCGGAGACCAAGGCCGAGCTGGTCGCCCTCATCCCCGGGCTCAAGGTCCGGGACACCATGGGAGCCTCGGAGACGGGGCCGCAGGCCCAGACCACCGCGGCCCGTGGCTCCCATGGCACGTTCCAGCCGGGACCGGGCGCCTGTGTCCTCGACGAGACGAGAACGGCGGTCGTGGGTACCGGGGAGACCGGGTGGCTGGCCACCGGGGGCCGGGTCCCGCTCGGCTACCTGGGCGACGCAGCGAAGACGGCCACGACGTTTCCCGTGGTGGAGGGTCGGCGCATGGCGGTTCCGGGGGACCGGGCCAGACTCCTGGCCGACGGATCCGTCGAGGTACTGGGCCGGGATTCGACCACCATCAACACCGGTGGCGAGAAGGTCTATGCCCAAGAGGTGGAGGCGGTCCTGGCCGGCCACCCGTCCATCGCCGACGTCCTGGTGGTGGGCCGGCCGAACCGGCGCTTCGGCCACGAGGTGGTGGCTGTCGTGAAGTTGGCACCGGGCTGCCAGCTCACCCTCGAAGAAGCTTCGGCCTACTGTGAGTCCAGGCTGGCCCCGTACAAGAAGCCTCGGGCGCTGGTCGTGGTGGACGCCATCCGCCGGAGTGACGCCGGGAAGCCCGACTACCGGTGGGCTGTCGAGGTCGCTGCCGATCCAAATGGGGACAACCCCAAAGGGAGATACGAACATGTCTGACGTCGAGGTGGTCATCGTCGAAGCCGTCCGCACCCCCGTCGGGAAGAGACGGGGAGGTCTCGCCTCGGTGCACAGCGCAGACCTGCTGGGTACGGCCATGACCTCGTTGGTCGAACGTGCCGGGATCGACGCCGCCCTCGTCGACCAGGTGATCGGTGGGTGCGTCAGCCAGGTCGGGATGCAGTCGTTCAACGTCACCCGGACGGCCTGGCTTGCCGCCGGCCTGCCCGAATCGACGGCCGCGTCCACTGTCGATACGCAGTGCGGCTCGTCGCAACAGGCCGTCAACCTGGTCTACGGGCTCCTCAAGTCGGGAGTGATCGATGTGGGCGTGGCCTGCGGGGTGGAGAGCATGAGCCAGGTCCCCCTGGGTTCGAACAGCGACAAGCGCCTCGGCTTCGGGCGCGCCATTCCCAAGTCCTATTTCGCCCGGCACGAGTTGACCAGCCAGTTCGAAGCAGCGGAGCGGATCGCTGCCAAATGGTCGGTCACTCGCCAGGACGCTGACGAGTTCGGCCTCCGTTCCCAACAGCTCGCCGCCCGGGCATGGGATGAGGACCGGTTCGGGACGCAGATCATCCCCGTCGAGGTCCCCGACGTCGATGATGACGGAGCGGCCACCGGAACCACCCATCGGGTCGACCGCGACGAGGGACTCCGGGCCACCACGTTGGACGGTCTGGCCACGCTGGCCCCGGTGATCGCTGATCATGGCATCCATACGGCGGGGACGTCGTCCCAGATCTCCGACGGGTCCGCCGCGATCCTCATGACCACCATGGATCGGGCCCGAGAGCTCGGGATCCAGCCCATCGCCCGGGTGGTCGATGCCTGCCTGGTCGGCGTGGACCCGGTCATGATGCTGACCGGCCCCATTGACGCCACCCGGCGGCTGTTGGCCCGGACCGGCCGCTCGCTTCCCGACATCGACCTCTTCGAGATCAACGAGGCGTTCGCCTCGATCGTGCTGGCGTGGGCCCGTGAGTTGGCCGTCGACATGGATCGGGTCAACCCCAACGGAGGGGCCATCGCCCTCGGGCACCCGCTCGGAGCCACCGGTGCGGTCCTGCTCACCAAGGCCGTGCACGAGCTCCAGAGGGCGGATCTCCAGACGGCGCTGATCACGATGTGCTGCGGCGGAGGGCTGGGGACGGGGACGATCGTGGAGCAGGTGTGAGCGGCTCGGCTCCCTTGGTCACCGGATCGGTGAGGGACGGCGTCGGCTCCGTGCGCCTGTGCGACCCCGACCACCGGAACGCGCTGTCGGCGGAACTGAGCGATGCACTGGCCGCAGCCGTCGGTGCCGTTCTGGCCGAGCAGGCCGGGGCCATCGTCCTCACGGCCGAGCCACCTGTCTTCTGCGCCGGAGGATCCCTCGACGGGCTGCTGGCTCGGGACGTGCCCCTCGACCAGATGTACCGGGGGTTCGAGGCCCTGGCCGCCGCACCGGTCCCGACCATCGCCGCCGTGGGGGGCCCGGCCATCGGCGCCGGGGTCAACCTTCCCCTGGCCTGTGACGTCATCGTGACCTCGGAGCGGGCCCGGTTCGACCCACGGTTCCTGGACGTCGGCATCCACCCCGGGGGAGGACACCTGTGGCGCCTGCAGCGGCGGATCGGAAGCCAGGGTGCGGCGGCCATGGTGCTGTGCGGCGACGTGCTGGACGGTCGCGATGCGGTCACCGCCGGCCTGGCCTGGCGGTGCGTGGATGAGGCGGACCTCGAGGCGACAGCTCATCGGTTGGCTCGCCGGGCCGCCGAGCGTCCCCGCCCGCTGGTGGTCAGGACCAAGGCCACCTTACGGGCCAGCGAATCACTGCTCGATGGGGAAGAGGCGACGGCCCTCGAGCTCGTCGCCCAGGCGTGGTCGATGGAGCAGCCCGGCTTCGAAGATCGCGTCCGGGCCATTCGGGACGCCGTGAGGTCCAAGACGCCCAGCGGACAGGACAGTCCCCGGCCCCAGTGAATGCCCGGCTGGGACCGGTGCGGGTCCGGATCAGAACGCGGACGGCCTGAACGTATATATTATTCCCTTGCGGAAGGCGCGGCTGATCGGCTGCGCCGCCCACTTCTGTGAGGAGGAGCGCCGTGACCATCGCCACAGAGACTCGGCCTGATGTCAGTGACGAACTGGTGGCCCGGATCCCGCCCATCGTCGACCTCGATGCCCACCTGGTGGAGCCCGAGGACGTCTGGACCAGCCGGCTTCCTGCCCGGTACCGGGATATCGGTCCCCATGTCCAATACCTGCCCGGGGGGACGCCCATCCTCGACGGTGGGGCATACGTCGAGGCTCCTGGCACCGAGGGTCCCCCGGTGGCCTGGTGGTTCTACGAGGACCACCGGTACTCGGTCAAGCGGCTCATCGCCGCCGCCGGCTATCCGGCCGACGAGATCAGCATGCAGGGCATCACCTTCGACCAGATGCGACCCGGCTGCTGGAGGCCCAAGGACCGGCTGGCCGACATGGACATCAACGGCATCGACGCGCAATTGTGCTTCCCCAACTACCCCCGTTTCTGCGGGCAGCTCTTCATGCGGGGGAAGGACAAGGAGCTGGCCCTGCTCTGCGTGAAGGCCTACAACGACTGGATGGTCGACGAGTGGTGCGGCGACAGCGGCGGCCGGCTGATCCCGCTCTGCCTGATTCCCCTGTGGGATCCCGTGCTGGCCGCCGAGGAGGTTCGTCGCAACGCGGCCCGCGGGGTGCGTGCAGTCTGCTTCAGCGAGCTTCCGCCCTTCTTGGGGCTGCCCAGCATCTACTCGGGGCACTGGGACCCCTTCTTCGCTGCCTGCGATGAGACCGGAACCGTGGTTGCGTGTCATATCGGCTCGGGTACCAAGACGCCCCAGACCAGCCCGGATGCTCCCGATGCGGTGGCTGGGACCATCATCTTCGGCAACAGCGTGGGATCGATGAGCGACTTCCTCTATTCGGGGCTGTTCCTTCGCTATCCCAATCTCAAGCTCCTCTACGCCGAGGCCCAGATCGGCTGGATCCCCTACCTCCTCGAGCGGATCGACGACGTGTGGGAGACCCACCGGGGTTGGAGCCACAGTCAGGACTTCACCAAGGAGAAGCCGTCCACCCTGTACTGGGACCACATCTACTCCACCTTCTTCAAGGACTCGGTGGGGGTCGGGATGCTCGAACTGGTGGGTGAGGACAACGTGATCTTCGAGAGTGACTACCCGCACCAGGATGGCACCTGGCCGTACACCCGCCAGGAAGCGGCCAAGCAGTTCGGTCACCTCGACCAGGCGGTCATCGACAAACTGGCCCGAGGCAACGCCATCCGCCTGCTCGGCCTCGACATGTGAGGGTCGTCCTCGGGTCCGGTCGTGCCGGATGTTGGACAAGGGCACTGGACACAACCCAGAAGGTGTCCCGAAGGTATGGGGCGATAGATGCGACTCGGTGAGACGGCCAATGATGATGCCCGTTCATTCGGGCGACCCCTCGACGGTGTGCGGGTGGTCGCCTTCGAGCAGATGCAGGCCCTCCCCTTCGCCACGCAGTTGATGGCGAGGTTGGGTGCGGAGGTCATCAAGGTGGAGCAGGTCGGCCGGGGCGACGCCGGCCGGACGGCCACGCCGACCCTCGTCCGGGAGAACGGCGAGAAGATTGGCGCCACGTTCCTGCGCAACAACCTGGGCAAGGAGAGCGTGGCCATCGACCTCTCGTCCGATCGCGGCCGTCAGCTGGCCCTCGATCTGTGCGGACGGGCCGACGTCGTGTGCGAGAACCTGGGGCCGGGCAGGGCCGCTCGGCTGGGGCTCGACTACCCGGCCGTCAGCGCTCGGTACCCGAGGGTGATCTACCTGTCGGTGTCCGGTTTCGGGAACGACGGGGACTCGCCCTACGAGAAGTGGCCGGCCTACGCCTCGGTGGCTGAGTCGATGTCGGGCATCTACGAGTACTCCCGACGTCCCCATCAACCTCCGATCATCAATCCGGTGGGGGGTCTCGGAGACACGGGCACGGGGATGTTCGGGGTCATCGGCGTGCTGGCCGCGCTCCGGCACCGTGACGCCACGGGGCTCGGACAGTACATTGACGTGTCGATGTTCGACGCCATGGTCTCCATCTGCGATCTGGCCGTGAACTACTGGTCGATGGGGCAATTCCGTGACCCGGACCAGGAGTTCAACCTGCCCCTCATCCTCGACTCGTTCGAGAGCTCCCGGGGTTGGTTCATTCTCCAGGTGGTGCGCGAGCACCAGTTCGAGCGGCTCGCCACTCTGGTGGGCCATCCGGAGTGGGTGGGTGATGAGCGGTTCGTCACCCGCCAGGGATGGCGTGACAACCTCGAAGGGGTGATCCGACCGGCTATCGAGGTATGGGCCCGGGACAAGACCAATCACGAAGCGGCACGCATCCTGGCCGAGAACGGGCTGGCCGCGGCCCCCTGCAGCTCGGCGCCGGACGTGGCCGCTGACCCCCATGTGTCCCTGCGCAACATGCTGGTGCAGGTTGAGCGGACCGACGGGGTGGAACAGCCCGTCCTGGTGGCCGGCAATCCGATCAAGATGTCCAGGGTTGCCGAAGGGCCGGAACGCAACGTCCCCCTGATGGGCGAGCACACGGAGTCCGTGCTCAGCTCCCTGCTCGGCCTCGACCGTGCCACGATCGAGGAGTTGATGACGGAAGGGGTGGTGGGGCGGGCGAAGGGCTCCGACCGCCCTGAGCCGGCCGACTCGCCGGGGAGCGTAGGGTGACCGAACCCTCCGTGGCCCGGGTGGAGGCCGAATTGGAGATCAGGAACACCATCTCCCGGCTCGCCATCCTGGCCGACCAGGGTGATCTTGACGAGTACGTGGACCAGTTCACCGAGGGTGCGGTATGGGATCTGCCCGGCGCCTCCCGGCACGGCCGGGCCGACATACGTGCCGGGGCTGAGCAGCGACGGGCCGAAGGCGTCACCGGACCGGGCACGGCCACTCGCCACGTCATCACCACGGTGTCGGTGTCGGTCGATGGCCCGGATACCGCGTGGGCCGATTCCTACTTCATGTTCCTCCGGAACACGGCCGAGGCGCCCTCGATTGTCAACATGGGCGTCTACCACGACCGATTCGAGAGAGAGGACGGTAGCTGGAGACTGGCGCACCGCCAGATCACGTTCGGATGAGAGGCAGCTGCCCGGGTGTGCGGAGGGGCGGGACTCACCCTGAGCCTTCTCTGCGGCCGGGGTCCACCGCGGAGGATCAGCCGGCGCTACGGTACAGGCGCCGCACACGGAACCGAGTATCGCCAACCGGGCGTTCTCCCGGGCGGTGATCGGTCCCGCCGAGTCCTGGGCAGATGTCGTATGGATCGCCACAGGCATGTGCGCAATCACCAGATAAGGAGATGTCCGATGGATGAAGCAACACCACGGCGCCCCGAGGGCGACTGGCTCGGGACCCCCTACGTACGGTTCGAACGACGTGGCGGCCTGGCCTACTGCATCGTGGACCGTCCGGAGGCACGGAACGCCATGACCGGATCGATGTACTTCGCCGTCCGCTACGCCGTGGACGTGGTCAACAACGATCCCGAGCTGTTCGGGATGCTGCTGACCGGTACCGGCGACGTGTTCATTCCGGGCGGCGACCTCGGCGCCTCGGCCGTCGACGATTGGGGTGGGGTGGCCGGGCTGCTGAGCATGGACGTGGTCCCCTTCGAGGCCATACGAAACTCCCGCAAGCCGGTGGTGAGCGCGGTCAACGGTATCTGCCAGGGCGGAGGCCTGCTCATGGCCATGCTGTCCGATGTGGCCGTGGCCAGCGAGCGGGCAACCTTCCGTTCCCCGGAGTTGTACCGGGGGATCGCGGACACGGGCTACGCGGCATACCTGCCGACCCAGATCGGCCCCGCGCGGGCCCGTGACATGTTGTTCACGGGGCGCACCGTCGACGCCGCCGAGGCGTGCGCCTGGGGCCTGGTCGCCCGAGTCACATCGCATGACCAACTGATGGAAGAGGCCCACAGCGCGTTGGTGGCATGTTGTCGCAGCGCTCCTCAAGCGCGGCTCGCCGTCAAACGCGAGATCAACGCCAGCTACGGTCGTTACGACCGCATGTCGATGGACGAGAGTCTGGCTGGGGCGGAGTGCCAGGAGGGCTGGCTCGCCTTCAGCGAACGGCGATCACCCTCGTGGGTCCCTGAAGAGATGCGCACGGATGGCCGGCTCTAGTCCCAACGCGGCATGCCCTCTCGGTGTTGCGGTCATCATCGCCCCGTCGTGGTGGATGCGTCAGAGGAGAATCGGCAGTTCCTTGTAGCCACGGACCGTGCTGGTATGAAGAGGTACGGCGAGATCCTTGTCCACTGTCCATTCCTGGAAGCGCTTCAGTGTCTCCTCGAGGGCCAGCCTGCCTTCCATACGGGCAAGTGCCGCACCGAGGCAGAAGTGGATGCCGTATCCGAACGCCACGTGAACGGTGCGGTCTCGCAGGATGTCGAACCGGTCGGCATCCGGGTAGACCCGGCCGTCACGTCCGGCCGAGCCGGTGAGCAACAGCACCTTCGAATCCACCGGGATCACCGTTCCGTGCAACTCGACCTCCTCGGTCAACCAACGGGCCTGCACCGGGGAGGGCGATTCGTAGCGAAGCAGCTCTTCGATGGCGTTGGGGATCAACGATGCATCGCCGACCAGCTCCGCCCGTTGGTCCGGATGGTCGGCCAGCAACAGTCCGGCCCACCCGAGCAGACGGGCCACCGTCTCCGTTCCCGCGCTGATGATCAGTAGGCCGAATTCAGTGCTCTCCCGCGGCGTGAGGCGTCGAGTGACGCCCGTCTGATCGGTGAACTCCGCCTGCACGAGATCAGACAGCATGTCGTCACGTGGAGTTATCCGACGTTCATCGAGGAGTTGGTCGAGGTACTGGGCGACCCAGCCCGTTCCCCCGGCAGACACCTCGTTGACCATTCCGACCTCGGGCTCGATATGGAACATCTGATCGATGTGGTGGCGCACGGTCTCACGGTCGGACGGTGGCACACCGAGCAGGGCGGCAATCACGTAGGCAGGAAGTTTCGCCCCGAAGTCCTGTACGTAATCGAATCCGGACGACCCGCTGAACGGGTCGAGAAGCGTTGCACAGAGTGAGCGGATCTCGTCCTCGAGCGAGGCCACCCGACGCGGCGTGAACGCCTTGGAAACCAATCGCCGGAGCACGGTGTGCTCAGGCGGGTCGAGGAAGATCATCATTCCCTCGCGCTGGGCATCATCCGTCATCATCTCGAGGACGGTGGCATGGGCCGAGCTGTAGCGCTTCGGCTCCCGGTGAGCCCGCTCCACGTCCTCGTACCGGCTCAGTGCATAGAAGCCGTACCGCTCGTTGTGGTACACGGGCGCCTCTTCGCGGAGGCGACGCCAGATGGGATGGGGATCGTTCTTCAGCGACTCGTCGAACGGATCCCAATACGGGCCCTCCGTAGGATTCTCGACAGTCGAGGTCTGAGTTCCGGTCATAGCAGCGCTCCTGTACGTTCGGCGTAGAACTCTGGCAGCAGTGTCCATGAAGCAGTGGACCGCGTCTCGCCCCCAGGGGCGAGACGAACGGTGTGGCCACGCATCGGAGCCCGCTCTGAGCCATAGTAGGGCGGATCGGCGATGAGGCGACGGGCCCGTCTCCGGCCCCGGCTCGGGTCACCAGGGTCTCTGGGTCCGAGGGCTCGCGGCCTGTTGCCCGACTCCGGGCAGAGGAACACCTGTTCGCTGTGCTGGTGCCGCGCCACGGTCGACGCCGCGAGCCTGAACATCCTGTGCCGACGGGCGGTGTCCGGGAGGTGGCTAACCGAGTTGGGCATCTGCATCTCGGGTCTCCGTCCAATCAATCCAAGCCGTGCGGCTGGCGATCCTCCAGCCGCGTTCGACCGTCCGACGGTACTGATCCTCGTAGCGAATGTGCATGAGAACCGTGGCCGCGTCGCTGCCCCTCGAAAGGTGGCTTGCCTGACAGTACACAGTGCCCCGGGCGGTGTCGGCGGCGATGTGGAAGACCGACTGACCCACGAAGTGAAAGGTTCGGGCGTAGCGTTTGGCCAGAGCTCTCGGAACCCTGCTCAGCTCCCTCTCGCCGGACACTTCGATCGCAGGCTCTTCGGGGCGATCGGTATGCCGCACGGCGAGACGGCCGTCGGCCTCGAACACGTGCGCGTACATCTCACCATCTCGTTGATCCGCGGCGATGGCGTACACACTCGACAGCCGCCGGATGGCCGATTCGTCGACGGCCATGGCGATCGGGTCCATGGGCAGCTGGCCTAGGCCCAGGTCAGCGCTTTTCGAAGCTGACATCGGCAGTCTCGGCATCCCAGGTGGACGGGGTGACCCCTTCTTGGCGCAGATCACGCTTGAGGACGCGGCCCACTGGGTTTCGGGGCAGTTCGGAGCGGAACTCGATATAGCGGGGCAGAACGAAGTAGGGAAGTTGTTCGACGCACCACCGGAAGAGCTCCTCGGGCTCGAGTTGAGATCCGTCCTTGAGGGTGGCGGTCACCTTCAAGTCGTCCTCGGTCAATTCGCTGGGCACGGCATGGACGGCGACGTCGGCCAAGGCCCCGTGGCTCATCAGGACGCTCTCCACCTCGAAGCTGGAGATGTTCTCTCCCCGTCGCCGCAGGTAGTCAGCCTTCCGGTCTACGAAGAAGAGGTACCCCTCGTCGTCGATCCGGCCGATGTCACCGGTGTGGTACCACCAGTTGCGGCTGGTCTCCACGGTGATCTCCGGTCGACCCCAGTAGCCCTCGAACATCACGTGCGGCCGCTTCGGTCGTACCACCACTTCGCCGTCGACGCCGCGGGGAAGCTCGCCATCCTCGTCGTCGAAGACGCGGACATCGAAGTACTCCTCGTTGATGACCCCCGCGGCGTTGGGCTTGTTCGCCACTCCGGGGGGCTGCCACGACACCAGGCTGGCCTCGGTGACCCCGTAGGCACCGCTGAACGTCGTGACCCCGAACCGCTCTTTGATGACCTCGTCCACCTCGACCGGCATGGGGGCGGCACCGAGGAGGCGGAGGGAGCGATTGGCCTCGGCCCGGCCGGAGCGGGGCATCTCCGGCCGGTCGGTGTCGTGGGCCAACAGGTAGGCCATGGTGCCCAAGGTGGAGGTGATGGTCGCCCCCACCCGGTTCATCTCCGGCCAGAAGTTGGAGACCGAGAACTTGCGGTAGATGCTGCCGCGCCCGCCGTAGACCAGAGTACCCACGACCACGGTGGTCAGGGCGTTGAAATGGTAGAGGGGCAAGGGGGTCCACACCACGTCCTCGGACGTTCGCTGCCAGCAGATGCCGATCTGGCGTGCCAGCGCCTCGTGGTAGTTGTGCGTCAGCATGCACCCCTTCGACGGGCCGGTCGTGCCGCCGGTGTAGATGAAGGTGGCCAGGTCAGACGGTCGGATGACCACATCGGGTTGGCGCGGCTCGACGTCGTGCAGGTCGTTCCACGTGTGGACGGAGACCCGCCCCAGGTCAGGGAGCTGACCCCCGCCTGGGTCACCGTCGGCAACCGTTTCGTGGTCGTCGACGACGAACACGTGATCGAGATCGGGGAGGTCGCCGGCCACCTCGACCAGGCGTTGGGCCAGGCTGCGGGCCACCACCACCACGTTCGCCCCGCAGTCTGCCAGTTGATGGCGCAGATACGAGCCCTTGTACGCCGTGTTGACGGGCACTGCTATCCGTCCGCCGAGCACGATGCCGGCCCACGCCTCCACCGCCTCGGGTGAGTTCTCCAGGATCGTGGCGATCCGGTCGTGCTGGACCGAGCCGAGATCATCCAGGACCGTGGCCAGCTGTCGGCCCCGGCGGACGACCTGGGAGGCGGTCAGCTTCGTTCCCACCACATCCAGATACTCACTGTCCGGGTCGTCAGCGAGCCGCTGGTCGAAGAGGGAGGGAATGGTGTGCTGTTCGCTACGTTTCCAGACATGGTCTGCCACCCTCGTTCGGTCCCTTCTGCGGTCGGTGGACAACCGCTTCCTCGAGCGGGCTGCCGTTGACGAATATAATGTACAGTCGTCCCGGGACGACGGGGTTGTGACTGTCGCCAGCGGTCAGAAAGGGTGTTCACGTGTCCAGCGCATCCGAGCACGTCGGGCTTCCTGCTCCAGAACCGATCGGTCCTGTCCTGAGATCTGCCCGTGCTCCGGGGGGATCATTGGACCAGCCCGGGTGATGGCCCCCGAAGGGGGCCTGGCCGACCTGTTGATCGACCATCCATTTCCCGACCCCACCCCACTGATCAACACCCTGCAGCGGACGGTCACCGCGGGCGAGGCCCGCTCGGCTGCTGCTGAGACAGCCGAGCGACTGAGGGAGGTCGGCCTCGAGCCCGGTCAGGCGGTCGTCATCCAACTGCCCAATGGCCCGGACTACGTGTCCGCCATGTTCGGGGTGTGGATGGCGGGCGGCGTCTTCGTCCCCGCCAATCCTCGACAACCGCCGGCGGAGTTCGACCATGTGGTCGAGTCCACCGCTCCCATGGCCGTGATCGATGGGGACGGGCTGCGGGAGTCAGGAGTCGAACCGAGCCGGTACGAGGAGGACAGTGCCTTCGTCACCTGGACTTCGGGCACAACCGGGCGGCCCCGCCCCATTCTGCAGACGCACTCGGGCTACCTCGAGCTCCTCGACCGGGTGCTCAAGCCCCTGCGCGGGAAGGCGGCAGATCCGGCTCGGACACCGTCTCCCAATCTCGTTCCTGTGTCGTTGGCCCTCAACGCCGGGATCTACAACGTGTTGTTCGGCTTGCGCGCCGGCGCGCCCCTGGTCCTGATGGATCGGTTCACCACCGGAGAGTTCGCCACGCTTGTCGAGCGGTTCTCCATTCGGTCGACGGTGCTCCCCCCGGCGGCGATGGTCATGCTGGCCGATGATGACGCCATCACGGATCTGAGTCCGCTGCGGTTCGTTCGCAGTATCACGGCCCCGTTGTCCCCGCTGTCGGCGCGTCGCTTCTCGGACAAATTCGGGGTGACCGTCCTCAACGGTTACGGGCAGGCCGAAGTGGGGGAGGTCATCGGATGGACCGCCGCCGACGCCCGCGAGCATCCCGACAAGGTGGGCGCTGTCGGGCGACCCCATGCGGGAGTGGCCATCAAGGTGGTGGGCGAGGACGGCGCTGCGGCGCCGGCAGGAGCCGTCGGCCAACTACTGGTGAAGCCGCCGCGCATGGCTTCGGGATACGCCGACGGGGGCAGCCTCGAGGACCGGCTGGACGAGGATGGCTTTGTTCGCACCGGGGACTACGCGCGGGTGGACGGGGATGGGTTCGTGTGGATCGAGGGCCGGGTGAGCGACCTCATCAACCGGGGAGGGAACAAGGTCTTTCCGGGCCAGGTCGAAGAGGTGCTCTGCCTGTCGCCCCAGGTCAGCGAGGCCGCGGTGGTCGGGATCCCCGACGAGCGGCTGGGGGAGGTTCCGGTGGCCTTCATCGTCGGGTCCGCCTCCGACCAGGAACTCGAGCAGCTGTGTCGTGAGCACCTGGCTCCTTACAAGATACCTGTGGCCTTTCGCCGTGTCGCTGCGTTGCCCCGCAGCGAAGTAGGCAAGGTGCTTCGGCGGGAGCTGATCGAGCAGGCAGGCCGAGCTGGTGCTCCAACCGGTACTTCCGTTAGAGATTCAGGCGGCGCCTGACTGATAGTCGGACCGGCCACTCAGGACCAGACCTGATGTCATGAGGCCGGCATATGCGAATCGAAGAGCGATCGCTCGTGGAACAGCTGAGTCACCTTGTTGCCGACCTGCCGCATCATTTTGGCGTATTCGACAGAAGCCCGTTCCCCGTCGTTCTTCTGCATGGCACGGACGATGGCGGCCAGTCCTCGGCTCTCCACATCCACGGCGCTCGGCACCATCTCGAAGAACTGACCGGGGAAGAGTGCGGACATGGCCCGCAGGGCAACGTTGATCCGGGGAGACGCGGCTCCTCGGACGATCGCTCCATGGAAGGCGATGGACTCCTGCTGAAGGTCATTGGGATCAGTGGCCCTGGCGAACCGCTTCTGGATGTCTGCGAGTGTGTCCGGCAGTTCGGGCCCGGCCCGGGCCAGGGCTCGCTGGGCGGCAAAGCCGTAGATGAGGCCGAAGAGCTCGTAGTGGTCATGAACAGCCCGCTCATCCAGCGCGTTGATGAAGGCGCCGCGATGCATCTCAATCGTGACCCACCCCTCGTGTTCGAGCACGATGAGTGCTTCGCGCACCGGGATCCGGCTGACCCCGAGGTCGGCGGCGATGGCATCCTGCGGCACGCGCATACCCGGCCGCAGATCGCCGTCGAAGATGAGGGTCCGGATATGCAGTGCGATCTGCTCGGCACTGCTGATGCGGACGAGCTGGTTCCCGCGGCGGATGGCTGAACGCTCCGGGGTCTTCCCCTTCGAGCTTCGAGCGTCCCTGGGCATCTATAGATCATATGCGATGTGGACGAATGCCATTTGCGATGGCCCAGGCTCGGCTCTACGGAGATTCGAGATTCCACGTACACTCGTTGCTCGGCCTGTGGACCGACTGCTACCAGACCATTTTCATACAGATCATCGGAATGAAGGAACGAAGCCGTGACGGACAAGGTCACATTCGAGGTGCACGGCCCCATCGGCGTCATCACCAACAACAACCCTGCCAAACGCAATGCGTTCGACGACGATATGGATGTTCGTCTGTTCGAGATCCTCGCTGAGTTGAAGGTTCGCCCTGATGTGCGTGCAGTGATCTGGCGAGGGGAGGGAAAAGCATGGTCGTCGGGTCGGGATGTGTCGGTGATCGGGAACAACGCGACGTCTCTCAGCCACCACGAGCTGATGTCCCGGGGCCACCGGGGGATCCTGCAGGTCTTCGAACTGGACGTGCCGATACTCGTCGCCATTCATGGCTGGGCCATCGGCGGCTCGTTCCAGCGTGCGCTGCTGTGCGACATCAGGATCGCCGCCGAGGGGTCACGCTTCATGCTGCCCGAGGTGAGCCACGGCGTCATCCCCGATACCGGTGGCATCGGGCGCCTCTACGAGATCTGCGGAAGCGGAGTGGCCAGTGACCTCGTACTGACCGGGCGGGCCATGGGTGCCGACGAGGCATACGGCCATGGAATCATCTCGCGTGTCGTCGCTCCCGAGGCCCTCGACGACACGGCCTGGGAGATGGCGAGCAAGATCGCTGCGGCCCCAAAGGTGACGGTCAACATGGCCCGGCGCGTCCTGCGACACCTCAGCGAGCCGGGCATCCGGTCCTCCATGGAGGACGAGCTGATCTACCAGACGTTCATCAACAAGTCATCTGATTTCGCCGAGTACCGTGCCGCCAGTGCCGAGGGGCGCGAGCCGAACTACAAGGGGAGTTGAGTGCGGCCCACCGCCACCGCCACGTCCTTCAGCCACCGCCGCCCAGCGCGTTGATGAGAACAGGACCGGAGGCCATGGTCCTTCGATCCCGGCCTCGCCCGGTGAGGCGCCCGGGATGACCGACTCTGGCGCTGATCACGACGATTCCGCCCGCCTGGCCCGCCTGGCCCGCCTCGTCGATCCTTCGCGCTCAGCCCTGCTGGTGCAGGAGATGCAGCAGGGGGTGGTGGGCCAGCTGTCGGGACTGCCCGCCCTGGCCGAGGCCGCGGCCAGTGTCGGCCTCGTCGAGCACGTGGCCGCCGTTGTCGATGCAGCGCGGCTGGCGGCGGTGCCCGTCATCCACTGCACGGCAGAAAACCTGCCCGCCGGCTTCGGAGCCAACCGGAATGCCCGCCTCTTCGCGGCCGCCCGCAAGGCCGGCATGGAGAACCTGCCGGGGTCTGGCCCGGTGCGTCCCATCCCGGAGGTTGGCCCTCTACCCGGTGATGTGGTCCTGCCGCGCTATCACGGGCTCAGCCCGATGACCGGGTCGGCACTCGACAGTCTCCTCCGCAACCATGGCATCACGACCGTGGTGGTGGTCGGGGTTTCCCTCAATGTGGCCATTCCCAATCTGGTGTTCGACGCCGTCAACCGTGCCTACCAGGTGGTAGTGGTTTCTGACGCGGTGGCCGGTGTCCCCGTGGCGTACGGAGAGCAGGTGCTGGCCCACACCTTGTCGCTGATAGCCACTCTGGCCACAGCCGGCGAGCTAGCCGAAGCGTGGGCAACGGCCGCCTGAGTTCGCCGGCCGGCGTTGAGCTACGTGGTCAGCGACCCGCCGTTGATGTTGATGGTCTGCCCGGTGACCCACGCTCCCTCCGCGGCCAGCCAGATGATCGCAGTACCTACATCACGCCCCGAGCCGAGCCGGCCGACGGGCACTCTCGCCCCGAGGGTGTCGCCTGCGTCAGTCCCCTGCATGTTGTCCATCATGCCGAGGGCCAGGGTGTTCGCGGTGACACCGAAGGTCGCTGTCTCCAAGGCCAGGTGGCGCATGAAGCTGATCGCGCCACCCTTACCGGCGGCATAGGCGGACATGCCTATGGCGAGCCCGCTGACTCCGGCACCCGATGAAATGGTCACGATGCGACCGAAGCCGCGCTCGCACATCCCGTCGATCACCGCCTTGCAGCAGTTCATGACCCCGAAGAGGTTCAGGTCCACCCAACGATGCCAGTACTCGGGGTCGGCATCACGGAAGAACCTGATACCTGCTTGGCTCACGATGCCGGCGTTGTTGACGAGGATGTCGATGGGCCCGACATCGTGCTCAGCGGCTCGGATGGCCGCAGTGGTCGCGTCGAAATCCGTGACATCGAAGGAAGCTGCTACGGACGTGCCGCCCTCACTGCGAATCGTTGAAGCGGTCCGCTCTGCTGCTTCTGGACGCAGATCGTTGACCACCACGGTTGCGCCGGCTTCGGCGATTGTCGCCGCCATGACAGCACCGATGCTCTGGCCGGCACCGGTGATGAGTGCCGTTCTCCCCGTCAGCTCGAACATCCCCACCCATCCGATCCTGCCGGCCGCTTGACCGGTTTCCATAGTTTCGTATGAAATATACTCCGTGACCAACGGAATGACCCGGTGACTCGGTGACCCGGTCCTGCGAGGGAAGGGTCGCACTGGTGGCGGGCGCCAGCCAGGGGGGCACGGGAACCGGAACGGCGATCAGGTTGGCAGCCGAGGGTGCTCGGGTGGCCATCTGTGCTCGAAGCACGAACAAACTGCGGGAAACCCTCGATGCCATCGAGGCGGTCGGGGGGCAGGGCGTCATGTTCGAGTGCGACCTCGGCGATCCCCTGGGCGGTCGGGATGCGCTCGTGCGTCGGACCGAGGAGGCACTCGGCCCCATCGACTATCTCGTCTACGTGGCTGCGTACGGGCCGTACAAGAAATTCGAAGAATTGGGCTACGAGGAGCTCGATCGGGCATTCGAGGTCAACGTGAAGGCGCCGCTGCTGATCGCCCAGCACCTGGTGACGAGCCTGCGGGCCCGGCTGGCGGCCGGCGCGCTCGTCACCATCGGCACCAAGGCTGCTCGCCCCCTTGTCGGCCCTCCCTATCCGGCCACGCCTCCGTTCATGGCTGGTGCCCTGTACGGGGGCACAAAGGCGGCCCTACACCGGATCACCCAGAGCATTGCCGCCGAGACGTATGGACAGGGGATCTCGGCCAACGTCCTGTCGCCTTTGGCCGCCATCGGGACACCGGCACTGCGTTCCGGTGGCTGGATCCCCGAGGAGATGTTCGAACCCGTCGAGACCATGGTGGAGGCCGTCCTGGCCCTCCTGACCGGTGACCCGGCGGTCCTGACAGGTCGTGACGTGTCCAGCATCGAACTCCTGGTGGAGCTTCAACGGCCGGTCTACGACTTCAGCGGGACCACCCTCGTGGACGGCTGGCAGCCCGCAGACCTGCCGGCCTTCATCGAGGCGAGGAAGGTCCCAGTGCCGCTGAGCTACGAGGGTCAGTCTCGAGGTTCGCGTCCCTAGAGGAGCGGAGCCCGTCGGCGGCTGGCCTCTCCGGTGACCCGTTGGGTACGGATTTGAACCCGGAACCTGCGGATTACGAGCGGGTCCCGAGGCCTGTCTGGAGGGGTTTTGGGACGACTGTATGGCCTCTGAACAGGGCTTATCGTGTTGGTTCTATTTCGCCTCCTGTTCGACGTCATGCAACGCAAGTAAAGCCCACCGGGGTGCACTAAAAAAGAGACTGATCATGGAAGACCGCATCACGCCCGTCCTCTACTTGGAGATGACCGATCGACCACCTGCGCAGTACGCGACAGCACGCGTGCCTGAGGTGCTAGCCCTTCCCGGTGTTCAACGCGCTACCTGGTGGGCCAACTGTGTGCCGTTTCGGGAGGATCTTCCGAGAACGATTCCCGAGTTCGCCGTCCTCGGCGTCTATGAAGCGGACCGGGATTTCGTGGCTCCGAAGGGAGCGGGATCGGTCCCCGATGACATAACCGGGTACTGCTTCGACCACTACGGGCGGCCCGGCCAGGGCACACTGTCGGACAAGCCAACGCTCGGGATTGAACTTGTGTTGATCAGCGCCCCGACGGCAGATCAGAGCCAAACGCTGCGCGACTGGGGCGATTTCATCCACATCCGGGACATTGCTGCCGCGTCACCACCCCATTTCACCATGATCACTCCATACGAGAACCGAGCCGAGGGCTCGCCGCGCTACATGCACTTCTATGAGCTCGATACCGATGACCCCGAGCCCGCCTTCAGGGGAATGACGCCCGCCACGGTCGCCCGTATCGGCGCCTATGGCACCCACTCCGTGGAAGAATGGAAAATGCACCCGACTCTGGTCATCGATTACGTAAACACATTCCGACGGCTCGGGGTCCTCGAACGTCCCCTCTGATCGATGGTCATACGGAGCCATCAGCGCCGAAGCCGGCAAGCTTGTCCCGAAGATGACGCTCGCAGGAACGCCATTCAGAGGCGATCACCGAATACATGGCCGAGTCACGCAGCCGACCCTGCACACCGAGAGCGCAACGTACAGCTCATCGAGCATGTGGGGGCTCAGTTTCCTAACCGAAGTCGACCCGAGGGCCGGGCGGATGGGGGCTAGTTGGGGCACAGGCCGAGCTACGAACCAGAGATTAGCGAAGGACCACTGTTGTCGGGAGCGAAGCCAAGCCCCTCACGTTGATCGAATGGACGCGCACCATCGCATCGGGATCGACGTCGTAGTCGGCAACACGACCCACCAACTCTCCCAGCGCAATCCGGGCCTCGAGTCGCGCCAACGGGGCGCCCATGCAGAAGTGTCGGCCGCTACCGAAACTGACCAACTTGGTTGTATCGCGGTCAAGGTCGTATCGATCAGGGTCGACGAACACAGCCTCATCCCGGTTGGCTGAGCCCACCAGCAGCAGGATGCGCTCGCCCTCGGCAATGGTGATGCCGTGCGACACGATGGGCTGCCGGGCGACGCGCAAGAGCATTTGGCTCGAAGTGTCGTAGCGGAGCGTCTCCTCCACCCAGTTCGGAATTCGATTGGCATCTTCGAAGGGTTTCGCTCGCTCGTCGGGGTTCCGCCAGCCCCAGTACCACGCGTTGCCGAGCAGCTTGGTTGTCGTCTCGTTGCCCGCCACCACCATGAGGAAGAGGAAGGCGACGATCTCATCGTCGGAAAGTCTGTCTCCGTCGATGTCGGCGTCGATCAGGGCGGACGTCAGGTCGTCCGTGCGGACCTTCCGGCGCTCGTCGACCATCTCCTGGTAGTAGCCAATGAGGGCCAGCGAAGCCTCCATGCCCTCGGGCGGTACGTCGTAGACACCGTCGTCCCGGTGCAGGACAAGGTCGGCCATTCGCCGGAGCTCAGCTCGGTCGGCAGTGGGTACTCCGACGAGTTCGGAAATGACGTCCATGGGAACTTTGCCAGCGAAGTCCTCGATGAAGTCGAAGGTGCCCGCCTCGAGGGCGGGCAAGAGATGCTGCAGGGTGATCTCCCGGATTCGATCCTCCATCGCGCTCACCTTGGTGGGAGTGAAGCCCTTTCCCACGAGCGAGCGCATTCGGGTGTGCTTGGGGGGGTCCAGAGCCAGGAAGGACATCGTGCGGTGAGCGTCGGGGCCGAAAGCACTCGGGTCGAGCGATACGCCAAAGGCGTTCGAGTACGCGTCGACATTCCGGAATGCACCGATGACGTCCTCATGCCGAGAGAGCGCCCAGAAGTCGAACTCGTCGCTCCGGTAGACGGGCGCCTCAGAGCGCAGTCGGGCGTAGGTTGGGTACGGGTCCTCGTGCATCTCATAGTCGTAGGGGTTGAAAGAGTTGGATGTCACCGTCGGAGATGCCGGTCAGGTGCCGTAGCCATCGATGAAGCCCGTCAGACCGGTGGGTCCGTGTGGTCCGAGATGGATCTCTTCCAGAACGCCCACCCCGGTCCGCCCACCCATCGTGGCGACGACGAGGTTCTGGAGATGCAGTGATGAGAAGTCGAGCGGGTCGAAATCCGAAAGCTTGATGGACTCTCGTCCGGTCTCCAGCTGACCATGAAGGCTTCCGTGGGCCCAATACGGATGCCAGTAGCCGATGCCTCGCATCCGGAACGTCAGTACTTTCTCGAGCTCGACGTGGATGGTGCCCTCGATGGGATCCTCGAACGACAGGTGGGCCCGCTTGATCTCACGCCTGCCCGGCTCCCATTCGAGCTCGTAGCCGATGCTTCGGCACTCCCGCACGCCCTCGGTGCTCCATGGTGCCGCGCCTTCGGGGATGGGGTCGAGGACCAAGGCCGACTCCAGCCACCGTGATCCGTCCGGATGTTCGTGGAGGGCAAGGTGCGTGAAGCGGTCACCGAAATGGAGGGGCGCCCACAGCCAGAAGACCGAAGGTTCCAAGGGGGGACGCAGTGTCTGGACCTGGTCGCTGCCGACGGGGCGGACGCCCCATGACCGATCGCGGGTACCGGAGACTTCATCAGGGGCGATAGTCAATGTCGTGCCGTCGACCGTGATGGTGCCCTCCCACGTACCCCATTGAGTCAGCCGAGTGTGGTCAGTCAGGATCACACCCGCGTGCACTCGACGCTGACGCGGCTCCTCCACCGCAACCGTCGTGGCTCGAAATGTCAGGTCGCAGGCAATTCCGTGCTCATTCGGTTCGACGAGGTAGCGAATCACTCGCATCGGCTCGGTTACCTCGAGGCGGATCGGGCCGATGGTGGTGGACCGGTCAGCTGGCATTACTCCCGAAGCGAAGATCGAATGCTCAACGCCTTCCCACACGATGCTGAACGCGGCGTCGATCACGCCACGGACGGGATAGTGACCCATAGCGGCGCCGAAGTAGAACGAAGCGTCGGCATCGTGGCCGTTGAACCAGTAGCGGTCGTAGTGATTCGGATCACCTGAGGCCGGGTGGGCTATGGGGTCGGCAGACGGGTGGATCGGAAAATCGTCAAATGGGCTCAGCACTTATTTCCCCTATGTGGTTGTCGGCTACAGCTTGGCGACAGCGCCGCCGTCGATGTCAAGAATCGCGCCGGTCACGAAGCCGGCATGTGGTTATCCAGGACCCGGACGGGAACACGAGGTCGAGGTCGTCGAAGGCACCAGGTGATTCAGGTTGCTGCGTCATCGTGCGTCCCGTGGACGTCGCTCAGGTCGTCGCCGGCCATGGACCCGCCATCGACCACGAACTCCTGAGCGGTGCAGTACGAGGAGTCGTCCGACGCCAGGAAGAGAGCCACGCGGGCAATTTCCATGGGGCGGGCCATGCGGGGGATCGGTTGGCGCGCGCAGAAGAGGTCTGCGGCTGCCGCTCTTCTGTACGGATCGACCTCGCCCCGGCCCGGGGGCGCATCGTACTCGTGCCCGAGCACGCCGCCCAGGGGCGTGATGACCGAGCCGGGGTGCAAGGAATTGACGCGAACCCCGCTGGGGCCGAATTCGATGGCGGCCGATTTGGTGAGACCTCTCACGCCCCACTTCGACGCGACGTACGCCCCGACCATCGACATGCCTTGCAGGCCACCTGTGGAAGACACGTTGACGATCGATCCCCGCCCTGCCTCGGACATGGCCCGACCGACGATCTTCATTCCGAGAAAGGGTCCCGTGAGGTTGATGCCGAGGACCCGCTCGAAATCGGCCAGCTCCGTGTCGACGATGGGCGCCACATGCAGAATGCCGGCGTTGTTGATCAGCACATCGGGTGTGCCGAACGCCGAGACGGTGTCGTCGAGGAGACGTACCCAGGCCGACTCGTCGGTGACGTCGGTATGGACGAAGCGGCAGGACCGACCCAGGGACTCGGCTACCTGCTGTCCCTCAGTGTCGAGAACGTCGGCGATCACCACCCGGGCGCCTTCATCGGTGAAGAGCTTCGCCTCGGCCTTGCCCATGCCCCGGGCCGCCCCGGTGACAATGGCGACTCGTCCGTCCAAACGGCCCACGTTTCCCCCTTCGATCCTAGGCTCAGGTGGGCCCGCGCCACCCGCAGCAGTCATGAATGAATGGTCATCACGCTAACGCCTCGGCGCGGTGTCCGGGGTGGGCCCGCCGTTGTGCACGCCGTGCTCGTTGCGGAAGTGGGGAATGACGGTGGTACCGCATTGCCGGATGGTCCCCAGGCGCACTTCGGGATGCTCCATGCCGAGAACCTCGTCAGACGGGTCCATCTCTCCTCGGCCGGCATCGAACTGGCCCGACCGATGACCGGAACGGAACGGGACTCCCAGGAGCCATGACGCGCTGGCTGTGATGCGTCAGACGACGATGCCGGCTCCTACAAGGGCTTCCCAACGCTCGTCGGTGACGTGGAGGAGCGACTGCAAGATGTCGCGGGTGTCGTGACCGAAGTCCGGCGCCGGTCCGATGGGTCGTTCACCGACACCGTCGATGGCGATCCGCCATGGCATCTTCGGCAGGATGGCCGGGCCGAGCTCGGTATGGGTCACCTCGCCCAGGAAGTCGTCGGCCACCAGTTGTTCATCGACGAGAAGGTCCTCGGCCCTGCGCACCGGTGCGGCCGGCACGCCGACGAGCTGCAGCGTCGCGGCCAGCTCGTCGGCACTGTGCCGGGGCGTAACGGTCCCGATCACGTCGTCGAGTGCCACCCGGTTCTGCCACCGGAGCTCCCGCGAGGCGAATCGTGGGTCGTCGGCCACTCCGACCAGTTCGAGCACCCCGAGCAGCGACCCCCACTGCTCGTCGTCGAATGTCGCGATCGCCACCCAGCGATCCTCCCCGGCGCAGGGGTAGCACCCGTGTGGCGCGGCACCGGGCTCATCATTGCCGTATCGGGGCGCGGCTTCACCGTGCCGCGCCGCGTGGATTACCGGCTCGGGGGCGACCGAGATCATCGCCTCCGACATCGCCGTGTCGATGAACTCGCCGTGCCCTGTCGCTTCGCGTCGGTGCAGTGCCCCGAGGATGGACAGCACCGCGACCTGCCCCCCGATGACGTCGGCGTACGTGCCGAAGAGCTGCTCCGGTGGTCCGTCGCGGTATCCGGTCGCCGCACTCAACCCGCTGAAGGCATGGATGTTGGGACCAAGCGCCTGAAAGGCTGCGAAGTCACCGACATAGCCATAGCCGGTGATCACTGCCATGACGATCCGAGGGTTGATAGCGCTCAACCCGGCATAGTCGAGGCCGAACTGTTCGAGAACGCCGGGACGGAAGTTCGCCACAACCACATCGCTGGTGGCCACGAGGTCGCGGCACAGTTCTTGGCCTCCGGGGGTGGTGATGTCGATGCAGCAACTGCGCTTCATCAGATTCGTGGCGGCGAAGACGGCACTGTTGTTCAACGTGGGTTCGAGATTCGCCTTCAATTGCGACAGCCGGAAGGCGTCCGGGCGCGTGGGCGACTCGATCTTGATGACCTCGGCGCCCAAGCTGCCGAGCCACATCGTGCAGTGCGGTCCTGAGACGAAGTGGGTGAAATCGACTACGCGCACGCCTTCGAGTGGCAACACGGATACAAGCTCCTCAGTTCGACTGGGTCGGCAGAGCCGGGTACTCACGGCGGCTCGGTGATCCTGGCAGGGACATCAACCTCCCGTCCACCGACACCGACTGCCAAAAACCACGCGATTCGAGGACTTCCAGCCCCAGCAGATCGACACCCTCGTTGACAGGTGCACAGGGGATTCGCCAGGCCTGGCAGAGATAGAACAGGTGTTCCTTCTCGAACTCCGCCGCCCACTCCTCCAGCCGCGGCACGATCCTGGCCCAGTTGCGGTACCGCTGCGCCGGCGTGGCCAGGTCCTGGTCTTCCATCCACTCCGGATTACCGAGTAGCCCCTTCAGCGAATCCCATTGCTGCACGCCTCCCCATGCGATGTTGAAGTACCCGTCCTTGCACTTGAGATTGCGATGGTCGACCATGCCGCCGGCCCCCCGACCGAACGCGAGATCGCGGCCCATGCCGCCGCCGTAGTAGGCGAAGGTCCCGAGACTCTGCCGGTAACAGTTGACCAATGCCTCGTGGCAGCTCACGTCAACGGTGACCACCGCGGATGCCGGTTGGCGGTCGCGCGCGAGCACGGCGGCAACGACGTTGATGGCGGCCACCAGGCCGCCGACCATCAGTCCTTGGTGGCTGCCCAGCCGCAGCGGCGCCATCGTGCGTGGATCAGCCACCAATCCGGGTACCCCATGTCCAGGACCTGCGCCATGGAAGAGGGTGAGATCGGAAGCCAGGTCGTCCTGCCGCGGTCCGCTCCGGCCGTGCGGTGTGACCGACGCCACGATCGGCGTAGGACGGCAGTCGTCGAACGAGGCAACGTCTATCCCGGCCGTAGGCAGCAACGGCCGGCGGGAGTCCTCCAGGATCACGTCGACGTCAGACACCAACTCGCTCAGCGCACGGCGACCGGCGGGTTCTGCGAGGTCGATGCGCTGCCTCTCTCCAGAGCGGCCCAGGTAGTCGCGGTAGTTCTCGGAGTCACTCAACGGCGCGTCGAGAAATGCCGACTCCGTGTCAGCGGAGCCGCCGAAGACGTCCACGTGCACGACGTGCGCCCCCATCTGCTCGAGGGTCGCAGCGCAGAACGCAGCACTCAGCGACTGTGAACAGTCCAGAACCTTGATGCCCATGAGGGAACTGTCGGTGGCGGGCGCCGTTGCCATGTCGGCTTCCTCAATCCTCTTCCTCGGGTCATCTGCTGTCGCTGATCGGATCACGCGTTCAGAAAATGAAGCCAATCCTTGCATCGGGCTGCTTCGCTACGGCGGGGAGGTCTCTGGCCCCGACACTGCCACGGCGCACTCCGTTTCGCAATCGGCGACGGAATCTTGCGCAGCGCGGGTCTGCCTCCTAGGGTGCAGGCTTGTACGGACAACTTCGGGAAGGTCGGCCGGAGGGCTCGGTCTGGGGCGCTGAGGCAAGGGGTTGAGATGGCGAAATGGTTCGATCGGTACTACGGCCCGGACCTCGTGGTCGGCGGTCCCGAGGCCGCCCAGCGAGTGCTCGAAGAGAAGCTCGGTATTCCGGCGGGCCAGGGTATGCGCATGACGATGCACGGCGGCGGCTTTACCGTGGCCTACCTGGGCGTGAACGCCGACGAGTCGCTCACCTCCTCGTGTATCCAGCTGATGGGGATCAAGCCGCTGGCCCACGACGAACCGTATGGCGAGCTCGGCCGCGATCTCCGCGCCATGCTGCTCGCCTACATCACCGCGCAACGAATGGACCGTCCCATCGTCAGCCACGTGCAGGCACTTTCCACTCCGACCGAGGAAGACATCGGAGCGATCACCGAAATGCTCAAGTCGCGCGGGGTCCCTCATATGTGCCGGATGAAGAACGTCTACATCGGGCTCGTCCAAGAGGCCAACGGCCGGATCCACTATGACCCGAGCGCAGATGCCGGCACCTACCTCGAGTGGGCGCCGACCGTGCAGACGGACTTTCCCGGCTTCGTCATGCCGACCTACCTTCCCGAAAACCCCGAAGTTGCGGACGTAGAGCCGGGGTCCATGGTCGGGGTCATCGGCCGGACCCAGATCGTCAAGAGCACCCAGGCGGTGATCGATCGCTTCCAGTGGATGCTCGACTGGCCCGAAGAGGCTGACCTCGAGTATTTCGAGGGCGATGGACAGCGATCCATCATTGTGAAGCCGATGAACGGGCTGAGCGCGGTGTGGGAGTTCGTGGAACCGACACGTCCCGACAGTCGGGCCGGCCAGATCCTCGAACGCTACGGCGAAGGCCCATGGTCGATCCGCATCGGCGTACACGGGATGGACGAGAAGCTCGCCGACCTCGAGTCGCGCGGGACACGCTGGAGCGAAATCGGCGAAGGGCCCAAGGGGGTGCGCCGGGTGGCAGTCAACCGTTGGGACCTCCGCGGCATCCCGATCGAGCTCGAGGAGAGGCCCGTCGTGTACCGCGGCATCAACCCGGGGCGAACAGCCTGATCATGACTGCCGATCCTTTTGACCTCACCGGGCGGCGAGCGCTCGTAACCGGAGCCGCGAACGGCATCGGACGTCAGACCGCGATCCGCTTCGCTGGCGCTGGTGCCGAGGTGATCTGCGTCGACATCGACGAGGCCGGCGCGGGCGGTACAGCGGCGGAAATCGAGTCAGCCGGAGGCCGGGCGACGGGTGTGGCACTCGACGTATCCGATCGGGACCGTGTGTTTGAAGTAATCGGGGGCGTGGGACCGCTGAACATCCTGTGCAACGTGGCCGGCATCCTGCGGCACGCCGCGGCAACGGAGCTGACGGAGACCGAACTCGATCGCGTCCTGGGCATCAACCTCAAGGGGACGTTGTTCTGCGCGCAGGCGGCCTACGAGGGGATGCGGGAGGCAGGCAATGCCAGCATCATCAATCTCGCCTCGGCCGCCATCGATCTCGTGGCCCCCCGGCTCGGCGCTTATGCGATGTCGAAGGCCGCCATCACCCAGCTCACCCGCACGCTGGCCACTGAATGGGCCGGCAACGGTATCCGCGTGAACGCGGTGGCTCCGGGGTTCGTGGACACCGCGATGACCACGCACTCCTACCGGGATGCACACGGCCGGATCGACGAAGCCGCCCGCACGGACTATCTCGCCGCCATGCGTGCCGTCACGCCGCTCGGCGTGGTGGGCGAAGCCGATGACATCGCAGCGACGATCTGGTTCCTGGCCTCGGATGCCAGCCGCTACATGACGGGACAGATCCTGCGTCCCAACGGCGGCATCGCCATGCCCTGGTGAGCACCGTGGAGTCGTCGACGTACTGGGATGGCCAAGGGGAGTCGCAATGAACGGATTACAGGGTAAGGTCGGCCTCGTTGTCGGAGGAGCCAGCGGGGTGGGCCGGGCTACCTCGATCCGGCTGGCCCAAGAAGGCGCCAAGGTCGTCGTGGGTGACATCAATGAGCCCGCAGCGGCGGCCGTGGCTGACGAGATCCGGAGCGCCGGCGGGGAGGCCGAGTGGTGCCAGGTCGACCTGCGCCGGGAGGACGATGTCAAAGCCCTCATCGAATTTACGGTCGAGAAGTTCGGTCGAATCGATCTCCTGCACAACGTTGCCTACGACCCGGTGCATGTCACGACCAAGGACCTCGACATCACCACCACAGCCCTCGACGATTATGACGAGATGCACGCGGTGACGCTGCGCGGCTACATCCTCACATGCCGTGAGGCGATCCCGCACATGGTGGCCCAGGGTGGTGGTGCCATCGTCAATACCTCCTCGCTCGCCGCCCTCCGCTCGTTGCCGACCGGTCTGCGATTCTCCTACTCCATCGCCAAGAGCGGCCTCACTCCGCTGTCCCAGCACATCGCCGTCCGCTACGGCAAGCAGGGGGTGCGATGCAATACGACCGCTCTCGGCATGGTCGTCTCCGAGAGCTTCAAGGCGACCATGAGCCCGGACAGGGTCAAGACATCTGCCGATTCGGTCCTCGTGCCCAATCCGGCCAGGCCCGAGGACATCGCGGCGGCGGTCGTGTTCCTGTTGTCCGACGATGCCTGCTATATCACCGGTCAGACGATCAACGTCGATGGCGGTTCATCGGCCCGGCTCTGATCCGGCCCGCCTCACTTCGGCCGGGCCCGTGGCAGCCCCAGCCGGCGCTCGGCGATGATCTCGCGCATGACCTCGCTGACGCCGCCACCGATGAGGCGGACAGGGGAGTCTCGCAGGCAGTAGTTGAACCAGCCCTGCGACACCGCTCCCTCTTCTTCGAAGGGGATCACGGCGGCGGGACCAACCATGGCGAAGAAGTCGGCTGCGGCCCGTGCGTACGCCTCGGTCTCGAACAGCTTCGAACCTGGGCCCCAGCCCGGGTTCTTCGGCACGCCTGTGGCTGTCGCCCAGGCCGAGCGCTGGGCCAGCAGCGTCGCCACTTCGAGATCGATGGCGGCCCGTGCGATCCGCTGCCGGACGATCGGGTCGTCGATCATCCGCCCGGTATCGGGCGCCTTCGACTCCTCGGCCCACAGGATCGCCTGCCGCACCAGTTCGTGCAGGTCGGTGCTGCCTTCGCCCGCCTGCTCGCGGGATAGGGCGACCTTCATCACGTCCCAGCCGCCGTCGACCTCGCCGATACGGGCCGAGTCCGGGATGTGGACGTCGCGGTACAGCGTCATGTTCGTGTGGTGATAGGCCAACGTGTGCAGTGGGCGCACTTCCACGCCCGGGGTGTCGATCGGCACGAGGAATACCGTAAGCCCCTTGTGTTTGGGAGCCTCCGTGTTGGTGCGCGTGAGCAAGAAGACGTGCGTGGCGTGCTGGGCATTGCTGGTGTAGATCTTCTCGCCGTTGATCACCCACTCGTCGCCCTGAAGAACGGCTCGCGTGCGGGCTGCGGCGAGATCCGACCCCGCATCGGGCTCGGTGAGTCCAAGAGCGATCAGGTAGTCGCCGTCGCGCATCCGAGGCGCAACATCGGTCTTTTGTTGATCCGTACCGATGTCTTCGAGCGTTTCGGCGATCATCCGGGTGGGGGCGTGGGTGGTGAGTTCGATGCCCGCCTGCGCAGCTTCCTGAAAGAACGCGCTGGTCTCGTAGGCGTCCCGGCCGGACAGATGCTCGCGCTGCCAGTTCAAGACGGCTCGAAAGAACTCCTTGTCGTGGGGGCGTTCGAAGCGGCGGCCTCGCAACTCCTCGGGGTAGGTCTGGGCGAAGAAGGCCCGCACGCGCTCGCGGAAGTCGGCCGCCTCGGGAGGATCCGAGAACTCCATCAGCTCTCCCTCCGTCCGTCGAACATTCTTGTGGCCAGCGTGGCGAGCTCGGTGCGGGGGTCACCGAGTGCCTGCGGCCAGGCGGCGGCGCGCCGGAAGTACAGCTGGATGTCGTGTTCGAGCGTGTAACCGATTCCTCCGTGGAAATGGAGGCACTCAGCGGTGATCCGTTCGGCAAGCTCTGTCGAATACGAATAGGCCATTGAAGTGAGGCGTCCGGCGCGCTCGTCGTCACTGTCGATCGCCCACGCCGCCTTGTGGATCAGGATGCGGGACCCGTCCAGATCGTTGATGGAGTCGGCGAGCCGGTGGGCCACGGTCTGGAACCAGCCGATCGGCACGCCGAAGGCCTTGCGCTCCTTCACGTAGGCCAGCGTGATGCGGTGCGCTTCGCCGGCCAGCCCGACCAGGGCAGCCGACACGAGGACCTTCCAGTCATTGAGCGCCAGATCGAATGTCGGATGGGCTTGGGCGCCGGCGATCAGGACGGTTCGTCGATCTCCCGGAACTCGGTTCGCTATGGGGCTCGAGCCCAGATTGCTGAGAAACCGTGGCTCGCCGGCCAGATCAGTGAGCACGAGTGCGTCGCCGATCAGCGCGACGGCCTTGGTGGCCACCGCACCGGCGGCCAGCAGATTCAGTGATCCGCTCCGGTCTGCCTGTCGCAAGGCGATCGTCACGATGCCCGACTCCGGGATGTCGACACCCGCACGGTCGAGAGCTCGGGCGGCCGTCACCGACTCGAGCAACGGCACCGGCGCGAGTCGTCGCCCGTATTCCTCGGCGACCACAATCAGCTGGCTCATGGTCGCCGGAACGCCGTCTGTGGCCCGGCCCGACGCCATGTACGGTATGCCGAGCTCACCCAGGCGTTGCCACAGGTCGGAACTGAAGCCGACGGGCTCGGCGGCGCGGACCGCGGCGATGGTTGCGTGTTCGTCGAACATCCGACCGAATGCGGCCTGCAGCTCGTTCTGCTCATCGGTGAGTGAAAAGTCCATCGCCGCCTTTGTTCCGGACGTGTTGGTGGAGCGAGTTGTCCGTACAGCTTGTGCAACTTATGCACTGCTGGCCCAGGACGCAAGCACGCGGACGGAACCTACACGGGCCGTGTTCGCGGGCCAATTTCGATGTCGTAGCCCTACGGGACTGGGAGCAGGCATCACCTATGGGCCAACCGCGGACCCCGCCGAAGGATCGTTCTTCGACGAGATGTCCAACGCAGGGCCGGACATCCCGCGGCTCGAGAGGATGGGCGACCGGGCTGGGAAACTCGAGCTGTGGCGTCCGTTGTCGGGCCGCTCTCCGCATGACCCGCATGGGCACGAGGTCTTCGTTGCTACAAACAGGGCAAACCCTGCGCTACGCACGATGGATGCACTGGCATCGGCGCGGGCCACGACACGTTCGTTCGTCAATGGTGCGCCGGGAAGCGTGGACCTCGAGCCGGTCGACCGCCTCTGAGCGTCGTAGGGCCGAAAGCAGGCTGCGTCAGAATCCCATCTCCGACCACTGGCGTTGGATCTCGCCGAGAGCCTCTCCCACGCTGCTCTTGTTACGCTCGCGCATGAAGTTGAACTCGTCATCGCGCCAGACGACATTGGTGAACAGGGGATGGGCAATGCTCGTCCAGGTGTCATAGGCCGTGATGCCGAGTAGCTCATAGAAGAGTTGCATGGAGCGGCGGCCCAGCATGAGGTTATCTGTCGAGTGCCACGCCACCATGCGTGCATAGCGGAGTGCTTCGTCCATCAGCTGCTCGGGAGGGACCACCGAGTCGACGACGCCCCATGCTTCGAGCTGTTCGGCTGTAACAAGTCGGCCGGTCAGCAGCATCGACCGTGCTCGATTGATTCCCAGCTTGAGCGCGAGCAGTGGCCATCCCGGGGAAAAGCCGGCAAAGCCGATTCTCGACTCTGGTTCGCCGAAACGGGCCCCTGCACCGGCGACGATGAGGTCGCAGGAAATCACGAAATGAAAGCCCGCGGCGACGCAGGGCCCGTTCACTGCGGCGATGACCGTCTTATCGCACTTGAGGAGGTTCGGCGCGCCGTAGGACGCCATGCGCATGCGTCTCGACTGTGGCAACCGCTCGCCCGGCTTGAGGCCGGCATCCTCGACGGGCGTCCGCCGCAGGTCTACCCCGGCGCAGAACGAGTCACCGGCACCGGTCAGGACGATCACCTTGATATCGTCATCGTCCTCGGCTCTCTCGACTTTACGTCGTAGCTCGAGGAAGCTGTCGGGCGCCAACATGGCGTTGTGGCGCTCGGGCCGATTCAACGTGATCACCGCGATATGGGAATCGACTGTTTCGTAGAGCACGAGGTCATCGATCTGTTCCGCAGTGAGGTTGGTGAGGCCGGCATCCTCCGGCCCTCCGGGCGAATCCGGCTTGCTCTCCGTCACGGTAGGTCCCCGATCGTTGGGCGAGGGTCTCGGCGAACCGAGGGGATCGCCGTCAATCTGTCCGGACAATAACACGAGCACATTGTGGAGAGTCCGGTAGTTCCGGTGTGGTCGGGCCTGCTTTGTCGCAGCAGAGGCAGCGGTCGGGCCACGCGTTTCGCCGTCCGCCGGCCATTCGCCAACGGGCATTGCGTCTGCCCATCGTGCTTACCTTAAGATGCCGCGGAAAAGGGGAGGAGCCAGTGGTCTTGGACAGCGACCTGACGCAAGTGCTGGCTCGGGGGCTCGCTCCCCGTGCCGTCGCGGTTTACGGTGCCAGTGCGCGGCGAACCAACAGCCAGGCGTTCCGCATCGTCGGAAAGCTGCTGACCAACGGTCATGCTGGCCGCCTGGTGCTGGTAAACCCCAATGCACAGGAAGTGCACGGGGTGGCCACCGTGGCCAAAGCTTCCCTGAGTGCCCTCGCCCCCGAACTCGACCTCGCCGTCATCGCTGTCCCTCGCGAATCGGCCATCGATGCACTGAACGACGCTGCCGACGCCGGCATCGGCCTGGCCATCGTGACCAGTGCCAAATTTGCGGAATCCGATGCGCGCGGCGTCGAGTTGCAGGAACAGCTCGTCGCCCGGGCACGCCAGCGCAATATCCGTCTCATAGGGCCAAACTGCATGGGAGTCATCAACTACACCGACCGCCTCATCGCGGCCGGGCGTGAACTCTACGCACCGCCAGGGCATATCTCCGTGGTGGCCCAGAGCGGCTTCCTCTCCATGCGGATGATGGACTACATCGCGGAGACCGGTCAGGGTGTCGACCTGTGGGTGACCATAGGCAATAGCGCGGATGTGACGCCGACCGACATGATCGAGTACCTCGCTGCTCGTGCCCAGACGTCGGTCATTGTGGTGTATCTCGAGAGCGTCCCCGACCCACAGCGGCTCTCCTCGGCAATCGCGAGCGCGCGCTCCGCCGGAACCGAGGTTGTGCTGGTGAAATCCGGGCGCACCGAGGTCGGCAGCCAACTCGCGGCCTCGCATACCGGGGCGCTGGCGTCGCCGGACGTGTTCGTGGACGTCCTGGCCGAGGATGCCGATTGCATCCGGGTCGAGACCGTGCGTGAGGCGGCGCAGGTTGCCAGTCTGATTGCCGCCTTCGGCCGGCGACCGACGGGACCGTTTCTCGTCACCAGCGGCTCCGGTGGGGACTGCGTCCTGGCCGGCGACGCGTGTGCGCAGCGTGGCATCCCGCTGGCCCGGCTCTCGGACACGACCCTCGAACGGCTGCACGAGATCGTGCCGGAGGCCGGGAGTGGTAATCCTCTGGACATAAGTCCCTTCCCCTTCGATGGAACGGGGCGTCAGGTCGCTGCGCTGTCCGTCCTCGTCGAGGCCCCCGAAGTCGGTTGCGTGGTCCTGATGGACGGCTGGGGTTGGGACTCGAAGGAGACACCGGACGGGCGCGTCCTCGTCATTGATCCCCTGGTCAGGCCCGGGCACCCGCTGCCGATTCCTGTGATCGCGGATTCCCGTATGGACGAATGGCAACGGAACGCACTCGTGGCCGCCGGCATCGCCGTGACCTCCGACGGGGAGACGATCTGGCGCTCGCTCGGGCATGTCGTCCGCCAGGCCCGCAGCGCCGGAACACTGGCCGAACCCGACGCTCCCACGAGCGACGAACAGGAGCGCCCGGCCACGACAGCGGAGCGTCTGCCGGAGCTCACGGCGTTCTCGCGCTTGCGTGACGCCGGGGTCCCCATGGTCGCCACCGAGGTCGTGACGAGCCCCGAGGAGATGCTCGACTCCTCGCACCGCCTGGGCTACCCCATTGTCCTGAAGGGACTGGTGCCGGGCGTCGTACACAAGGCCGACGAACGGCTCATCCACATCGTGATGTCCGGCGATGACGAAGCGCTCGCCGCGTGGAAGCGATTGACCGAGGTGATCTCCGTGCGTGGTGGCGAGGTCGTCGTGCAACCGATGCTGGC
>Ga0181534_10000151_pt1 | contig 49313 bp, 45 predicted proteins | sample PEATcosm2014_Bin_37_FD_119758 | JGI IMG/M metagenome (GOLD analysis project Ga0181534, IMG submission 119758) | Peatland microbial communities from MTU Mesocosm Facility, Houghton, MI, USA - PEATcosm2014_Bin17_10_metaG | ecosystem: Environmental > Terrestrial > Soil > Wetlands > Peat | place... | reverse complement strand
CTGACCACCGAGAGCGACACCGCCAAGCGCGACGAGAGCAAGCGGCTGGGCGCAACCGGTTGGATCGTCAAGCCTGTCTCGGGCAACGACCTCATCAAAGTGATTCAGAAGGTACTGCCCAACTGAGGTTGGACTCACTTCCCAATGCAGAAGGTGGAAAAGATCAGATTCAGAATGTCGTCCGAGGTAGTTTGACCGGTGAGCGAGTCGAAGGCCCAGAGTGCGCGATAGAGGTCCAGCAGAATCATCTCGTGGGGTATCGAATTTGTGTTTGCCTCTGCTGCATCGTTGAGGGCTTGAATGGCAGCGGTAATCGCCTGATGATGACGCAGGTTGGTCAACATTCCCGGCTCCGATGCGGCTCCGCCGGTGGCCAGCGCCAGAATCTCCTCTCGTAGCGCGGCAATTCCTTCTCCGGTGAGCGCCGAGGTGCGCAGTGGGCGCAGGCCGTGGTTCTCCAGTGACTCAATTAAGCCCAAATCCGGATCAGCATTTGCGTCCTTCATTAGATCGCATTTATTCAGGACGACCAGCGCAGGCCGGCTCTGAATCGCGTCGAGCAAGCCGCGCTCTTCCTCGTTGAGCGGCTGCGTTGCATCCAGCACTAGGATCACCAGCGCCGCATCGGCCAATGCTTCCCGGCTGCGGGCGATGCCGAGTTGCTCGGCTTCTTCAAGTCCCTCTCGCAGGCCGGCCGTATCCACCATTTCCAATGGAATTCCGTCCAGCGAAATCCGCTCCGTCACCAGATCGCGCGTTGTCCCTGGGGTCGCGGTCACGATGGCCCGGTCGCGTTCGACGAGCCGGTTGAAGAGCGAACTCTTGCCTGCGTTGGGACGGCCCACAATCGCCAGCGTCAGCCCGTCATGCACAATGCGACCGCGAGCGAAGCTGGCCTCAAGAGCGGTAAGCGGCGGCAGCAGCTCATCAATGCGGCGGGCAATCTCCACGGGCGGAGTTACATCCACATCGTCTTCCGCAAAATCAATGCCTGCTTCGAGCAGCGCGATCAACTCCACCAGCGCAAGCTTCACCGGTTGCACGCGCCGGCTGAGCGCCCCCCCCATCTGGCTTGCTGCCTGGCGGGCCTGGGTGAGGGTCTGCGCCTCGATCAGATCGCGTACGGCCTCGGCCTGGGTAAGATCCAAACGGCCGGAAACAAACGCGCGCTGTGTGAATTCTCCGGGGACTGCCAGGCGCGCGCCCAATTCCAAAGCGCGATTGAGCAGCAACCCAAGAACCACAGGCGACCCATGCGCGGCGATCTCGACAAGATCTTCGGCTGTATAGGAATTCGGCCCGGCAAAATAAGTGACCAGCGCCTCGTCGATACGGGCGCTCTCGCCACGCGGCGCGCTATCCAGAACATCGGCCAAGCGCGCCCGCGCGTGTTCCAGCGGTTGACGCAGACGAACTAATTGCGCAGCGATGGATGCGGCCTGCGGTCCGCTAAGGCGCATAATGCCGATGCCGCCGCGGCCCGGCGGCGTGGAGATGGCCGCGATGGTTTCCACAGAATCAGGAATATTTACGTTCGGAATGTTGTCTTGAGTCGGTTCAGGTTCAGTCATGCGTCTAGACCCATTGTAGGGAATCAGGCGCGGTGACATTCAACCCAGCATTGCTGCCGGCTTTTCAGCGGGGCACGCCGCAAGTCACGGCCTGATCGAAGAGAGCGGCGACCTGCTGGCAGACGCCAATCTGGCCCTGGACGGTGGGGTGAAATCCGCTTTCGACCAACTTGCTCTGCGGTACCCAGGGGGTCATATCTACAAAGTGCAGCCAGTGTGCGTTGTTGGTCTCGGCGTAGCTCTCAACAGTCGATTCAATGCCTTTGCGCCAATCCGATAAATTCAAGGCAGGAGTGCATCCATCGGAGTATGTCTCCAAACTCGCGGATGTAAGCGTATCGGAGCCTACATAAAGCGGCACACCGGGAAACTGCGCCGACCACGCAATAAAGAGATGTTGCATGGTTCGTTCATACTGCGGCAGGCATTCTCCATAGGCTTCTCGACCATGAAAGAAATCGTTGAGTAACTGCGCAACGAACCCAACCGAAATATTTGGTTGGGCGGCCTTGATCTTGGCGATATAGGTATTACAGGCGACCTGTGTCCAGCAATTATTGGCCATCAATTGGCTGGCAAAGCTTTCGTCCACTACGCTCGCTGTTCCGAAAGCTCCGGCAGCACGCGCCAACACCGGCCAGGCCACTGAGCTTTGCGCGCCCTGATTCTGGTAGGGCGCCGTAGGCGCCTCGTCGGCTACCGCAACCGAATGAGAAAGAACGACGGCAACTGAAGCCGGGACGGGGTGCTTGATTTGCACGGTGTAACCGGCTGGCACAGCGACTGCGTCAATGAATCCGCCGCCGCCGAAGGTTGACGTTGTAGGAGCAGCGTAGTTCCCATTCGCTCTGGCAAATCCATTGCGCAGATCCAGCGTGTGGCTGTTCCCATCCTGCGGAAGAGGAATCGCGCGATAAATCATTCCGTCCCGCCAGGGTTGGTCGTAGCCCATGTATTCCCCATCCAGCAGAAAACTCACTGAATAGGCGTCTGCCGCTTGCAGCGAATTTCCCAACTCGTAGCGCACGGCCACATATGGGGTGCCGGGAGGGGTGGTGATGGAGTAATGAGCAAACGCCGTCGTACGCACAAACGACGCGTAGGCAGCAGCCCAAACGTTATCCTGCGCGTCACCGCCGAGGGCAATCGGCTGGGGATTCAACTTGGTTACGGACAGACCGCTCCACGCAGGAGTCTGAAATCCAGAGGCAACCGTCGAGCGCAGGCCTGTATTCCAGTAAGCTGCGCGGACGGACTGTTGAAACAATCTCTCGGCAGACGCGCCTTGCCAGATAAACAGCGTTCCCAAATCTTCGCCAAGTTCGCCAAAATTTACCCGCATTGGAATCGTGCTAACTATGGGCGAACTGAACGAACTATGCCCCGAGAGGGAAGCCTCTTTGAGCACAACAGGGGCGCTCTGAGGGCCATCACCATAGGCCGCGCTGATCTGTGGCGCGCCCACCGTGCCATGAACAGAGGTATCATAAAACGCCCAGAGGCAGACCGGAGCATTCGAGTAAGGAACCGGGTACGCCGTCGCGCTGCCAAAAGCCAAAAAACTCTCGGGCGGCGCGGGTGGCTTCGCATAGATCGACGTTTCGTTCTCGGTAACCGCAAAGACTCCGACAGAGGATACCAGCCTTAAATTCCACTCACCCGGCTTATCAACGTTCCACATCCCTGCCGCCTGCACTGGAAGCAAGCCGCCCGCGGGCGTAGAGAGCCAGTTGTCTTGCCGGCCACACAGCAGCAATACGGTTGTGCCGCCAGAGAACGAGGCCTGAAGTGGGCTTGTCAGTGCGTAGCTCTTGACAAGCTGGTCGGTCGCGTTCGTTCCTAACAGCGCGGGTCCATCGATATTGCCTGCGCCATCGGGCGCCGGCATCGGGAGCAACCCTAACCCGATAGCGTTGAGGGATGCCGAGCCGAAGACCGGCGGAATCGTCTGCACACTCCGGTCCAGCACCCACCCCATCGTGGGCGCGGGCGGGATGGGAGGCGTGGATTCAGCCTGCGCGGCCATTGGCGTTGACGACGTCTCTGGCGACTGGCTAACTACCAGCGCAGGGGTGCTCAGCAAGAATATTGCAAGCCATCGCATGGAGAAACTCCCCTCAAACAGGATCAAATTCGTCGTTTGGAATCGTCAGAACACGCCTCAACCAGCCATAGCACACAGTCTTACGGGGATATGTCTACAATACTCCCAAAAACAACGGTTCGCACCCCAATTTAATAGCCCGTCAAGCCTTATCGGCAGCTACAGCGAAATCGTGAGTGACGCCGGTGATAAACTCCGCTCATAGGAATAAAAGAATGAAAGCAAGCCGGTTAGAGTTTCGCCTGCGGATGGTTATTCTGGCAGCCATTTTGACGGTAGGTATGTGGGCGCCGTGGGTTGGCGCAGGCCAACGCATCCCGCTTTTGGAATGGCTGGCCCTGGAAATCAGCCGGCTGTGGCTACTCACATTTGCCGCCGCCACGCCGGCCGTCATTGTTCTGGCCACGCTGATCGCCGCCAAAGGAGCGCTCCTGCGCGTCTGGGGAACAGCCTGGCTCGGCCCCGCTACAGTTCTCAACTCAGAAATGACCGCCGGCCCGGTAATGGCCGATGGTCCCTATCGCTACGTGCGCAATCCACTCTATCTTGGCCTGTGGTCGATGACCGTCGCTCTCGCCTTCCTCATGCCGCCCACCGGCGCTCTGCTTGTGCTGATCGCTGTTCCTGTCTTCCTGCTGCGCCTGATTCTCGGCGAAGAGGTTTTCCTGGCCGGGCAGCTAGGCGAGCCGTATCTTGCCTACAAACGCGCTGTGCCGCGAATCTTCCCCCGCCTGCGCACGAACCTGGCTCCCAGTGGCCGCAAGCCGCGCTGGCTGCGCGGAGTGCTCTCCGAGCTGACCTCCATCGGCATCTTCCTTACCTTTGCCACGCTCTCCTGGAGCTATAACAACGAGTGGATGATAAGAGCGATTCTGGTCAGTTTCGGGATTTCGCTGATGGTGCGAGGATTCCTGCCCAGGGAGGACGAACAGTTCCCTACGCCGGCTAAATAAATTTCGATGTTCGCTTCATAGATTTACCCGAACGCGAAAACGGGGAAGAGCCATCGGCTCCTCCCCGTTTTTCCGCCAGTCCGTCCAGCGGGTCGTCAATTGCTCTACTCCGAAGCCACGCTGCAGAGTGGCTTTTTACCTTATAGCGAAACCAGGGATGGTGTATCCCGAAAGCACGTCCGTCCAGTTGACGCGACCATCAGGGAGCGGCAACCTTGCACAAAACTTAACAGGACACAGTAACCCTGGTTTCGCTCTAAGTAAAAACCACCCTGCAAACAGTCAGCAATCGTACGTTGATTGGCGAACCGCACAAAACAACTACTTCTTTACTGGGGCAATCACGTCCTTGGCGGCCTTGGCCACGCGGAACTTGACCACGGTCTTGGCCTTGATCTTGATCGCCGCGCCGGTCTGCGGGTTGCGGCCGATGCGCGCCTTGCGCTCCGCCTTGACCAGGCGACCGATGCCGGGGATCACGAAGACGCCGTTCTTCTTGGTTTCCTTGATGGCGGTCTCTGCCAGCAGGTCTAGAAAACCCGCGACTTGCTTGTTGGTCAGTTGGAGCTTCTCAGCCAGAAGCCGAGTCAGGGCGGTCTTTGTCAGTCCAGTAGCCATGTTTCTTTTTCTCCTCTGGGCGTACCCTCAGGGCAGCCGTTGTTGCCAGGCTTCCGCCGCTTGCGCGTACCGCATGAAGGGAGGCGAGCAGATAAACCTTGGCTCAAATCCCCTGTATTCATGCGGGTCCGGAGTACCCGTCGTTGGATACCATGCAGCTTTTAAGGGGGTAATGTCAACGGCAAAAGCCCATTTTCCACAAGTTTTTCGGGGTTTTCCCGATATTTCTTGTGTTTTCTCCTATTTTTGGCCGAAATGAGACGAATTTCGCAGATGTTTTGTATCAGGGCTGGACTTCAGTCCAGCCACAACTGCACACCGAAAAGCACTGGGCTTTAGCCCCCGCGGCAGGAACAAGACGCAGCCGAGACGCCTACTTCAAACCGAAAAGCACCTTTTTGCGTGGTGCAACCGAGGCAGCTATCGGCGTATTCAGCGCATCCACCACCGGCGCGGCCAGCTTGAAATGCTTGATCACCGTCGCGGCAATGTTGCCCTCAAGCGCCGCTGAAGCAGGCAGCGTCGCGCTCAGCCCCCACTGCTTGCACTTGATCAAATCCATCGCCGGATGATCGATCGGAAACCCCTTCGGAGGCCTCGTCAGCGCCTCCCCTTCAAACTCCGTAAAGGCCTTGCGCACGGCGGCCCGATTCAGCAGCGTTCTAAACTCCGCATGATGATCGACCAGCCAATTGCGGATCGCCGCCAGTTGTTCCTTCTCCGGCATATAGGCTCCGGCGGCAATCACCACCTCTTTCGCGCTCACATGAAAGTAATACCCCGCGCCCGAGGTCTTCTCCAGCCCTTGCAACGACCACCACGCGGCCACATGCGTCTTGTAAGGCTTTTTATCGGCGCTGAAGCGCGTATCGCGATAGATGCGGAAGAGGGATTTCTCCGCAGGCCGCACATGCCCCGGAGCAAAGTCGAGCATTGCGTCGGTGACCTTGCGAATAATCGCCAGCATCGGCTCCTTCAGCTCGGCCTCAAAGACAGCCTTGCGCGGAGTGAACCACTCGCGGTCATTGTGCTTGGCAAGGTTGCGCAAAAAGGCAATGCCTTCCGGGCGGAAGTGGGCGGGAGCAGATTGAGGTGTAGATCTGGAAATCATGACTAGAAAAGTGTATCGCGAATGCAGCCGATAGTTCGCTATATGCACCAATGAATTGAAACGGCATAGCCTCAGTTGAGCCTAAAAAATGCGCAAAATCCGAGTTATTTTTTGCCCGAACCAGACACCCCGCCAACCCGCCAATGGGCTTGAGAATATCCACGCAAATGTCGCTTGTGATGCAAAGGGATCACGCGCGCTCTTCGGAAAACTTAGCAGAGTTACTTCGAAAGCGAAACTCTACTCGGTGGCGCTCAAAATCCAGTATCCAATCGCTGAAGGTCCCAAACATCGGTCGGAGGGAATCTAGCTCAGCGGCGATGATGTCAAGCCCACGGTCATCGTACATATGCATGATGATCTTTGAGAGGGGATCAATGACATACACACCGCTCACGACCTTAGGCACACCGTCTTGCTCTCTATTTGCGATTGCCTGAAACATTTGCGCCGAATCAAAGGCTAGTGGGGATAGACGAGTCCAGGTCAATCGATACGGGGTTTCGTCGAATGGTGTGACCTCAACCTCTTGGAAACGTGACGGCTCTGTTGGAAAGATGCCAGGAGTGTCAAACAAAGACGAGCAGTGCTCTGGGAGCCGTCGATTAGGTTCCCAGTCCTGAGAGACAAGAATGCAGTCTTCGGTTTTTGCGAATGCAAACTCATATAGCTTGGCCGCGCGAAAAACTTGCTTGATCCCAATCTCAAAGCGAATGCCAACTGGCCATTGTGCGAATAGGTTGCCTCCAAAGTCCACGCCGCAGAAATGCGAGAACATGAATTCTGGCAGGTTGAAGGGAACGGAATGGTCCATCTGAAGAGAATAGACTACCGACTCGCCAGCAGCTTGGAATCTTGGCTTTCAGGCAGCTTCGAGGCGACTAGCCACATTCCACACATGCCCCTGCGGATCGACGATCCGCCCGACGCGATCACCCCAGAACTGATCTTCCGCCGGCAGCAGAATCCTCGCTCCCGCCGCAACAGCGCGCTCAATCGTCGCGTCTACATCTTCGAGATAAATATAGATCACCACCGGCGAACTGCCATCCCCCAGCGGAGCCTGGCTGGCCAAGTGCCCGGTCTCCCCATGAACCATCAGCAGCAGCGCGCCAACCGCCAGCGTCGCATGAATCACGCTGCCATTCTCCGCAACCCGCCGGTCCAGCTCAACCGCGCCAAAGGCAGCTTTGCAGAACTCAATCTCCGCCCCGCCATCGCGGCAGGTCAGCATCGGAATAATGGCCTTCACATACTTGGGCATACGGTTTTTTCGAGGCTCCTACGAACTCCCGTGCATTAAAGTGAACCCGATGAACCCCAGCGCATTGATCAAAAAAAGCAGGATTGTACCCACGAGAATAAAGCGCCTTCCTGGTCCCGAGTACAGATAGGCCAGAAGCATGGTGATGAGTACAAAAACAAAGCCAGCAACCATAGAGGACGTCCACAGCCGCGATAACATCTCATCTGAAAAAACTCCGATTCCTGGCGCATCTGGACGTAGGTTAAAATATAGCAGTAAACCCGCTAAGCCAAGAAACGAGGACGCAGAGAGCGTATAAAGCATAGATGGAATGTTCCAGCGCTGCCCCTTGGGTAGGTTTGAAACAACCCCAATCCAGGCAATCAATGAAAAAAAACAGCCGATAACAGCGCATCCAAGACTTACAAAGACGCCAGGCAAAATATACTCAAGACCTCCAAACCACATCTCTGCTCTCCTACCGGATGATTTTTAGCGCAGCACGGAACAGCCCGTCGAAATCGGCAGCCAGCGCAGCTTCTTTGGCCACTGACTGCTGAATCGCCTTCTCCGCCGCAGGCCGCTGATAGCCCAGATTCACCAGCGCCGACAAAACATCCTCAGCCACCGGACCCTGAACCGCAGACTGCGCGGGCGGGGCGGCAAAGTCGTCGAGCTTGTCTTTGAGTTCAACCACCAACCGCTCGGCGAGCTTTTTGCCCACGCCGGGAATCAGAGTCAATTGCGCATGATCCTGTCCGCGAATCGCCTGGACCGTGCGTTCAGGCGAGAGGCCGCTGAGCATCTTGACGGCCAGCCTGGGTCCAACGCCGCTCACGGTAATCAGCCGCTCGAAGAGCCGCTTTTCTTCGCGGTCGAGAAAGCCGAAAAGGGCTATCTGATCCTCGCTCACCTGCGTATGAATGTGCAGCGAGGCCTCCTGACCGACAGAGGGCAGCGCTGTAAAAGTGGGCACTGAGATGGTGACGTCGTAGCCCACACCCGCGGCCTCGACAATCGCCTGACCGGGCTGTTTGTAGATGAGTTTGCCGCGCAGATGAGCGATCATTTTATGGTTAGACCGCTAGCTTTTCGAGGTATTGCTTAACCCGCTCAATCTTCGGCTCGATCTTATCGGATGAACGGCGGGCGAGTTCCAGCAGTCCCATGAGCGGAATGTAGACCTCGCTGCGCATTGCACCTCCAGCACGTTCGATGGAGATCGCTAATAGATCACGCCCAGTGGCGAGGGGAAGTGGCGCTGAGTGGGCTTGTACGTTCAAGGGCGGGTTTCCCATTGGATCCCCTCCCTCCCAGCGCTGGCTCGTGTTTCCCGCCGGCGGATTCTTTTCAAAAATCCTAAACCCTATCTCTTTATCTGTTGACCACACAGCGGCTTCTAAATCTCCGTCAATTGTTGTATGAAACCGCGTAGTTCCCGGGAAGATTCCCAGTGTCTTCTGAGACCAATTGATCTTGCCCTCGCGTGTAAGTTCAACGAGCTTTGCAATGAGTACAGCAGATTCAGTGAAATCATAAGGCGTGTTCATTGGCTCGCTCCTTCGCTAAGGCGTTCCATCCTACCCGCCAGGTCACAAACAGTGCGATGAATCTGGTGGCAAAGCATCACCAACTCCTCAAGCTTAGCGGCATCGGCGGGTGTACCGTCAACCGTGAGCCGTATCGCGACAGACAGAATGTCGTTTACGCATGCATTCAGTGTATCCGCATCGGGGGCGCGTGGGAGGCTCCGGGAGCGGATGACCGAGAGGGCGTGCACTAGATTGTTTGCGGATGCGATGGCGCTTTCCGTGCGATTTTGCTGGACGGCTGCTAGGAATTCCTTTGCATCTCCCGCAAGCCTGAGGACCTCCTGTGAAATGATCCGTTTTCGGACCGCCGCCGTTGCCTCTCGCGCGGCATCTTTCGCTTTTGCAGCCTGAACCCACGCCATCCAACTAAAGACGACTCCGGCAATGCTTGCAATGGTTCCGACGATGGCCAGGATCCAGTTCCAGGCGTTTGCCGTCATGCGCGCGACTTTCTCGCTGTGCCGATGTAGGGATTCTACCCTCATTTTAAGCATTTTGAACAGACCAGGGCGCGATTCGTTCGATTCGATCCAGCAGATGTCATCGCGTTCTCGCAGGGTGCCAGCCGGGGGGCCTCTGGAGGGACAGAGGTTTTCAGGGCAGCCGGATTTACTGATCCGTTAATAATCACTTTCTTATTAAACAAATTGGCACTTGACACAGGACACAGTTCCGCCGCAATCTGTCTGCGCTCCTGTACGCCTGTTTTTCACGCTCTCATCCCGAAAATGCATTTGGCGCAAGGCACACAGCGCCTGGAACAGCCCCATTCCCTCCGTAAAGGATCGATGATGAAGATTTTCTTGTACCTGATCGCCATTCCCGCGGCGGTTGTTGCCGTTCTTGCCGTTGCCATCACCGCCGTAAATCTCCCCATCCTGGCGGCACTCTGGATTCCCTTGTCGCTGTTGCTATTTCTTGCGGCTTATCCTTTCTTTGCCATCACAGCAGGCAAATCAATGCTGGAAGGAATGTTTGACCTGGATGTGACTCCAAAATTCCATCTGCCCGCGCGTCTATTTCTGGCTACGCTCGCGGCTTTCTCCATCGCCGGCGCCGCATCGCGGGCGGCGCGGCTGGCGCTACGCTACGCTCCGGTCCGCTTCGGCACCGGCGCGCCGTTTGAGTGGGACTGGGTCAAGGCCTGGGTGGATCTAAGCGGCCACAGCTCCTGGTGCACGGCAGCCTGGGCCATTGGAGCGCTGATCGCGCTCACGCTGCCTACGGCTGGAGTCGCTATCTGGATCTCCAAAACCCAGGACAACCGCCGCAGCCTGTTCCTGATGATTGTGAGCGTCCTGTTGGCGCTGGCCATCGGCGCGGGCGTTGCCGATTGGCTGATTCGCGGCAGTCACGGGTTTACCACCTACGTCGCCTCCTCCACGCAGGACAATAGCCTCTCGGCCATGCTCGGTAACGGCTACACCGGCGCGGCCTGGCAGAGCCATATGAGCGCTCTCCTGACCTTGCTGGTTACGGGAGGCTTTTATCTTGTGCTTGGCTTCTATGGCTGGGCGCAGTTGGGCAAGCCGCGCACCGTTCCCGCGCTGGTCGGGTTGCAAATGGTGGTGCTGATGGCGGGTTGGATTGGTTCAGGGACTGAGTTCTTTCTCGGCCGATGGCATATTCCGTTGCTGCTGGTGCTTGCCGCATGGGGCATGCTCAACTCCTTTTTCCGGCTGGCGGATCACACCTATTCGCTGCTCGATCGCTCACCGGTACCCGCTGCGGAGCCGGACGTTGTGCTGACCGCCAATGGCAGAAAGTGCGCAATCGTAGTCGCCTCTGCCGGCGGCGGAATTCAATCCGCCGCATGGACCGCGCAGGTGCTCGAGGGGCTGCGACGGGAGCATGGCGAGGCATTCGACAAGGCGCTCTGCCTGATCAGCTCCATCTCCGGCGGCAGCACGGGCAGCGCCTGCTACGTCAACTGGCTGGCCAATCCGGCGGCTGCGGTTTCACCTACAACAGCCGCCAGCGCCAGCAGCCTCGACGAAGTAGCCTGGGGTCTCGCCTGGCCGGATCTCTGGCGTTTTCTCTTCCCCTGGCCCTTCGGATTGCTGATCGACCGCGCCCGTGCGATGGAGATTGCCTGGGCCGGAAACGCCACCGTTTCCGGAAATCCCCCACAACTGGAGACCCCCCTGAGCGATTGGAACCAGCCGGTTGCTGAAGGTAAACTGCCCGCGCTGATCATGAACTCGACAATGGTCGAGGTGGGCGCGCCGCTGCTCAACGGAACCTCGGATGTGAACGCGGTTCACTCGCGCGTATCCGGCGGATGGATGGACGGCGACACGCTGCATCGCATCGGCAACCGGGAGATGGACATCTCCGTGGCCCGCGCCGCGCGCCTGTCGGCGACCTTTCCCTACGTAACCCCGGTAGCCCGCCCGGCAGACGCCGATCTGCAGCCGCACATGATCGACGGCGGATTTTATGACAACTACGGCATGGCCACGCTGACCGAGTGGCTGGACCAGGCGTTGGAAGCAACCCATAAACCAGGAGTTGAACCGCCTGTCAGCCGGGTTCTGGTATTGGAAATCAGCGGTTTTCCGCCGCCGAACTTCAAGGTTCCGCCCACGCCGCAAACCCACGGGGGATGGTTGTTACAGCTCATCGCGCCGATTACTACGCTGACGAACGCCCGTACCGCCGGCCAGGTCTCGCATCGGGATATTGAGCTGAAACTGCTGGAAGCGAAATGGAAGAGCCGCGGGGTGCTCATCGAAGACGCCAAGTTTGATTTCGATCCCACACTCCCCGGCGGCAAGCAGCCAGATCCGCCGCTCTCCTGGCATCTGATGCCGCTCCAGATCAAAGCCATCCGGGATGAATGGAACCTCAGCAGCCCAAATATCAATAAGGCCAAGAAGCAGGTAGCGGAGTTCCTGGAAAAATGCTGAAGAGGCTTCTTCCTGGCCACACACTGGAGCCACTGAATCTGCGACGTTATAGAAAGTACCTCTCCCGCTGTCATTCACCGGGGTTTTGCGTCCAATGAGCAGGCTGTCAATGGCTGGGACCACCCCGCGCCGGGTACAATGGGATTTGCGGCCCAATCGGTAGGCCTACATTTTTTGTGAGATTTGGAGCAGGTGCACGTGAGAGGCATTTTCTGCCGCAGCCCGCGGCTTGAAGGGTTTTCGACGAAAGCGTTGGTTGCAGGACTGGGTATTGCGTTGGTTCTTCCAGCGCTGGGAATGCACGCAGAGACCGCGCCCGCCGTGGCGACCTACACCACTCTCTCCGCGCAGACCCGCAATCAGGACGGTCGTTCGATTGCCTCCGCTTCCGTGGTTGTAACCGGCGAAGACGGGTTGCCCGCTTCTGGCGCGGTTGCCATTGAAGAGCGCGGCAGGCAACTGGTTGGCGCGGCGCTTGACGCGAAGGGCAAGGCCACCCTCGAGGTCGCGCTGCCTGCCGGTCATCATGCGTTGCACGCGGTTTACTTTGGCGATAGCGAACATCAGGTATCTACCTCTGACGTGACCGAAGTGCATGCGGATGCGGCCACAACCGGGACACCGAATTTTTCCGTGAGCGTGGCTCCGGTTCCTCCCGCCGCATTTCCTCTTACGCTGACACCGGGCCAATCCGGTAACGTTGCGGTTACGGTAACGCCGGTGAACAACGCTGCTTTGTCCGGCCCGATGTTCGTAACTCTCTCCTGCTCCGGCCTCCCCGATTTTTCTTCGTGCACCTTTACTCCGGAAAATGTTGAGATTTCTGCCACCACCGCCACCGTAACAAGCTCCATGGTCATCGAGACGCAGGCGGAATCCGGCAGCCTTTCCAAGCCGGCAATTGGCCCCAAGGCAAATCCGGTTGCATGGGCATTCTTGCTGCCTGGGGCATTGGCCTTAGCCGGCTTTGGCTGGCGGCGGCGAACCATGCTGGGCCGGTTATCTCTGCTGGTTCTGGTTGCGCTGGTTTCCGTGCTGGGCACAACGGCTTGCGCGCCCCGCTATAACTACTTCCATCACGGCCCGCAGCCGAACCTGCCAACCCCGGCCGGCACCTACACCATTACTGTCATTGGGCAATCCAGCAACGGAATTACGGCCATCACCCAAAGCACAACCATGACGCTGACCGTAAAGTAAACAGATAAGCGCATGAACCGCTGGCATTCCCTTCCCGCAGGGGTCTATGCGCTGGTTGAGCAGGCGCCGGCGACGGTTCTTCTCGAGTCCGCGAAACAAGAAAACGGCGAGCAATTTAGCCGGCTCTTTCTTGGGCCGAAGCGGGTTTGCGTCGCTCACAATACCGAGGGAATTCCCGCGCTCTTTGCCGAGATTGAAAGTGTAGTCGCAGCCGGTTACTTTGCCGCCGGCTATTTTTCCTACGAGTGCGGCAGCTTCTTCGAACCCTCGGTGACGCAGCCATTGCAGCCATCGCGCCAGCCATTGGCCTGGTTCGGAATTTACGAGTACTGCTTCTCCTTTGATCACCACGCAGGAACCTTTGTAGACGGCGATCCACTTGGGCTTGCCGAATTTCATACACTCCCATCGGACCCCCGCGCTAAATTCCAGTTGCAATCGAGTCTCGCGCTCACTGAGCAGCAATATTCTGAGCGCATTGTCGCTATTCACGAGTTGATTCGCGCCGGCGATATCTATCAGCTCAACTTCACCGTGCCCATCAAAATTCAGGCCTCTGGCAGCAAGGCCGCGCTTTTTGCTGCACTGCGCCAGCGCCAGACGGTGGCGTATGGCGCCTTTCTGCATACTGAGCCGGAACAGCTAATACTTAGTTTTTCGCCGGAACTATTCTTCGATCTAAAAGACGACGGCGATACACGCCGTATAACCACCCGCCCGATGAAAGGCACTGCGCCGCGCGGGCGAACCACGCGTGAAGATCGAGAAATGGCGGCATGGCTTGCCAACGACGAAAAGAACCGCGCAGAAAATCTGATGATTGTCGATCTGCTCCGCAACGATCTAGGCCGCCTCTGCAAATTCGGGAGTGTGCGGGTTGACGATCTCTTCACCACAGAGCGCTATCAGACGCTCTGGCAGATGACTTCGGCGGTCAGCGGTGAACTGCGCCCGGAAGTGAACTACCAACAGATCTTCCGCGCGTTGTTCCCCTGCGGCTCCATCACCGGCGCGCCCAAAGTGCGAGCGATGCAGCTGATTGGCGATCTCGAAGAACAGACCCGTGGTGTAACAACCGGAGCGATCGGATTCTTCTCGCCGCAACGCACGGTCTTCAATGTGGCGATTCGTACGTTGACATTCGATGGAGACCGAGGCTCCATGGGCGTGGGTAGCGGGATTGTGATTGACTCCAACCCGGCAGACGAGTTCCGCGAGTGCCTGCTGAAAGCGGAGTTTCTGCTCAAGCCTTACACGAACACAAAGGAAGCGGGGCAAGAAAAATTCTCACTGATTGAAACCATGCTCTGGCATAACGGCTATCCGCTGATCGAGCTGCATCTGGACCGGCTGGAAGATTCTGCTGCTTACTTCGATTTTGCCTTTGACCGCGCCACCATCCAGGCTGAGCCTGAATCATTGGCGGGCCAGTTTGCGGATACCAAGCCGCGCAGAGTGAGGCTGTCGCTTGAGAACGACGGTGGACTGCATCTGGAGCACGAGGCGTTGGTTCAAAGCGCGCCGTCAGGTCGCGTCTATATCGCCACAGAGCGAACGGACCGGCACGACCGGATGTTATTTCATAAGACAACTCACAGAGCTGTTTACGCCAAGGCCTACAAAGAGGCAACGCACACAGGCTTTGACGATGCAATTTTTCTAAATAGCGATAGTGAAGTCACCGAGGGAGCAATCAGCAATCTCTTCATCGAGAAGGATGGCCGCTGGTTCACGCCGCCGGTTGAATGCGGACTTCTAGCCGGGGTTTATCGTCGCCATCTGTTGGAAACGCGCCCTGAGATCGAAGAGCAAGTGATCTATCTCGAAGACCTCCGCCACGCCGATGCAATCTATCTCGCCAATGCCGTGCGCGGCCTGCGGCGAGTAATAATCGACTGGGAATTCAGTGATCAATCTCAGGCGGTTTATTCGTAGCGCAACGCTTCAATCGGGTCTAGGTTCGCAGCCTTCCACGCGGGGTAAATCCCAAAAACCAAGCCGATCAGACAAGAGACGCTGATCGCCACTATCACCCAGGTGGTAGAAAGCGCCGCATGGAGGAACGAAACCGCATAATGCAGAATCAGCGTAAACAAAGCGCCGGCAAGAATTCCGATCAACCCGCCCACCAGGCAGAGGGTAATGGCTTCTACCGTGAACTGCAGAAGGATATTTTTCTTGGTCGCGCCAATTGCCTTGCGCACGCCGATCTCCCGGGTGCGCTCTGTTACCGAGACCAGCATGATATTCATTACGCCCACGCCGCCCACCATCAGTCCAACGGATGAGACGGCGACCATGAAGGAAAAAAGTCCAATCGTAACCGAATTCCATAAACGAGTCAGCGAATCGGGGCCGAAGATGGCAAAATTGTCCTCCTGCTCCAAACGCACCGCGCGCCGTACGCGGAGCAGCTCGCGAACCTCTTCGATAACAACATCCTTATTCGCGGGATCATCGTATTTGAGTGTTATCCAGAAATCCTTCTGCTCCGGATGCAGTTGTCGAAAAGTCTGCAAAGGGAAGTAAACGGAGTTGTCTTGCGTGTTGCGTCCGCTGCCGAATGGTTGCGGTTGGAAATCCAACACGCCAATTACAGTAAAGATGCTTCCGCCGCAATCAATCTCCTGACCGATCGCGGACTGCCCCGGGAAGAGATCTTCTGCTGCATCGTGGCCCAGCACGGCAACCTTGGCGCTGCGCTGATCTTCAGCATCGGTCCAGATGCGTCCATCTACCAGCTCAATATCCTGTGTTTCCTTTACTGCCGCGGTGTCGCCATTCAGAATTGTGTTCTGAATCTTGTGTGTTCCTGCTTTGACAGAAACGCTGCCCAGTCCGGTCTGAAAATTCTGGATGGTCAGTCCAGGATCGACGGCCACCACATGCGGCAGGCTGCGCATCGCAACGGCGTCTTCATAAGTCATCTTCTTCCGGTTCAGCTCCTCGGTAGTAGGCCGCTTGCCGAAAGGCTCGAACTGAAAAATCCAGAGATCGTTGGTGCCCAGTGTGTTGACGAACTGAGCAATATTCGTATTCAGCCCGTTGATCGCCGAAGAGATCAGAATCACCATGGAAATTCCGATCGAGATTCCCAGCACCGTCAATCCCGAGCGCAGCTTGTTCTTGCGCAGGGTCTCCAGCGCCATGAGGATCGATTCTCTTGTGCCTCTCAGTCTCATGGCTATAACTCCGCTCTCAGCGCGACAATTGGATCGAGACGCGCCGCTTTGTATGCTGGGTATACCCCGAAAAACAATCCAACCGCCGTAGCGATAAACAGGCTCACCGGAATCGCCCAGAACCCGACGACAGAGGGGAAGGAGATGGCTAGAGTAATTATCTTGGCGACGCCCACGCCCACGCCTACGCCGATCAAGCCCCCCAGTAACGCCATCATCGCCGATTCAATCAGGAACTGCAGAAGAATATCCTTCTGCTTTGCGCCAAGCGCCTTGCGGACGCCGATCTCCCGCGTCCGCTCGGTCACCGAGACCAGCATAATGTTCATAATCACGATGCCGCCAATCACCAGTGCGACGCTGGCCAGCGCGATCACCACCGCGCCGAAGTTGTTCAATATATTTCCCAGCAAATTCTGAAACGTGGCGCTGGTCTCAATCGAGAAGGCGTCCTTGGCCGCCGGCGCCAGATGCCTGCGCGCGCGCATGATCACGCGCAATTCGTCTGACACAGCGTCCATTACGTCGCCGCCGCCGCCCGTATTCACATAAATCGTCATCGTGGCGTGTGAGCCATAAGCCTGAAGAAAGGACGTAAGAGGGATAGAAACCCAGTTGTCCATGCTCATGCCCAGCATCTTGCCTTGCCGCTCCCCGACGCCGATTACTGTATAAGGTGCGCCGTCGATGCGAATCTCCTTGCCCAGCGGGTCACCGGGTCCAAGCACGTTATCGACAATGTCATAGCCAATGATGGCCACATGGCTGCTGTGCTGGTCTTCCGTCTCGGTAAAAGAGCGCCCCAGGTCAATATTCAGGTTCGAGATCGGAGGCATCATCCAGGTCCAGCCCCGAATGCTGGTATCGGTGGTCGATTTGGTCTGGTAAACAACCTTCCCAGTCGTAGTGCGCTGACCGCCGATCGACATGCAGGTCTTGCACTCGGAAACAACCGCCTTGAAATCGTCGTACGAAATATCTTTCCGCTTCTGGAAGTCGAGATATTCGTCAATGGTGATAAAGGTCTGCGGCATCTTGCTGATCGTCACCACGCTGGCGCCGTAGGTGTTGATCTTGGTGGTGACAAATTCCTTGGCCCCGTTGGTCAGGGTAACGACCATGATGACCGATGCTACTGCGATCACCATTCCAAGCAGCGTCAACACGGAGCGCATCTTGTTGGCCCACAGCGATTGCAGCGCGAGTTTGATGGCCTCAGTGAATTGCATGATCCAGTGTCCTTAAGCAGCTTGATGGCGACTCATTCCGCCGTCCCGCGAATGCACCGGCTGGATAATCTTTGCCGCGGTTAAACAAAAGTGCCAGAGCAAAGTACGAAACGCGGCCAGAGCATCAAGCTTTTGCCCATCCAGTGTACGAAATTCTGAGCGAAAACATCATCGGACGCCGGAAAAACAACCCTGGTCTGCATTCCAGGCGGACCCCGGATCTATTTCGCGGTCGTTCACAGAGTTCGGATACGGAAAAAAGCGATCAGAAGTTCCTTTGTATCGCAGGGCGCACTGAAATCGATGCAAGCGATTGAATCTGCCAGAATCCTTTATTGCCCGGAGCTGCCAAATCCCTTGTCCGCGCGCGCAGAGTCTTCCAGACTTTCTACTTTTTCAACGATTCCGGTTAATACCGGCACAGGAATCATCTGCGCGATCTTCTCGCCGGCCTTCAGCTCCACAGCATTCTCGCCCAGGTTGGTCATCAGCACCAGAATCTCTCCGCGGTAGCCGGCGTCAATCACGCCGCCGGTGGTAATAATCCCTTTCGCTGCCATTGAGGAGCGATCGCGTACCAGCAATCCCAATGGCGCGCCTGTCTCTGGATGCCGGGCTTCAACAGCAATCCCGGTCCTCAACTTAGCCGTGGCCCGCGGAGCCAGTATCGCACCTTCAAGAGCAAACAGATCGTAGCCCAAATCTTCACCGGGATGCGCCACGACGGGCAACCGCGCGCCCGGTTCAAGCAGTTTCACTCGCAACATTCTCTTATCGTATAGCGGATGAGCGAGCCAGCTCGTCAGCGAAACAGCAAGCCGACAGGTTCGCGCCGAATCCATATCCGTGCGTTGACGAAAAAATGCCAGAATGGACCTACGAGCCGACCGGGCGACGCACCCGCTGACTCGCTAACTCGCTAAAAAATGGCCAGCCCCGGCAGGGAACTACCCGGCCGGGGCTGATTGGTTCGGCAGAATCTCTGGCAAGCGGACCTGTAAGCCGAATTCTGTCGTGTGCGGTCATTCCTCTAGACGCCGCGTTACCGCGGACGTTCATCAGCGACCTACCCGGAGGTTTCGGCAATGGCTCAAGCCGCCTGGGCGCACCGGGCCGGCGCGCAGCAATGCCCGGCTCTTGGGCATTTGCTTCCCTCCCTATTTGGTCTTGCTCCGTGTGGGGTTTACCATGCCCGCTGCATTACTGTAGCGGCGGTGCGCTCTTACCGCACCATTTCACCCTTACCCCAGCAGGGAACTTGCCGTCCAGGCGAACCTGTGCGGAGTTCCCGGAGGCCCTCGTCTGTCTCGAAAGACGGGCAAGGGGTAGCCGAGGCGGTATCTTTTCTGTGGCACTGGCCGTCTGCGAGTCTTGAAACCCACATCCCGGACGTTATCCGGCACACTGCCCTGCGGAGTTCGGACTTTCCTCCCCCGAGCCGCTCCACGCTCGCGCGCAAAGCACCCGGCAGCGACCGCCCGGTCCTCCTGCCAATCTTAAGTCTACCGCACTTCCGGTTTTTATCGAATGTGTACCTTCATTGTGTTCAGTCGCCCTCGCTGTCATCCTGAGCGCAGCGAAGGACCCGCGGTTGCATTTCGCTATCCGCTGTGATTTTTTCGTCTCGCGTACTGTATCAGGGCATGACTTCAGTCGTGCCGAAAATGCCGCATAATAGAAGTGGGCTTCAGCCCCTGAGGGACGCTTTCGAGCGCAGCCATGATGAACTACAAAGGATATCCCGCAGGACCAATCGACTTTGACCCGGAGAAAAACATTTCCCGGCACCGTCACCGGGCTGCGCGACGTGATTCATTTCGAGGGAAGAACTGCGACGGAACTGGAACGCGCCTTTCGCGAGAGCATCGACAGCTATCTGGAACTCTGCGCCGAGAACGGCCAGCAGCCCGACCGCCCCTTCAACGGAAAGATTCTCGTTCGCACCGAGCCGGAGCTGCATCGCAAAGCCGCTCTACGCGCAGCGGTTGAGGGTGTAAGCCTGAGCCGCTGGATTTCACGGCAGATTGAAAGTGCGCGGTAAGCGCGGTAGCAGCTTTCGGTTTTACCAGTTGCGGTAGGGGATTTTGGATGGGACGACTTCTACGCCTTCGGGGCAGTTTTCGCCCTTAACCGGAATCTCGTTTCTTTCAAGCAGCATTTCGACCGCCTTCCCGGCCTCATCTATATTTGGCGTTGGACCTATAACGACTCGGCGGATGGGGTTCGGAAGGCCATCTACTCTCCATGGAATCTCCAAATAAGGAACAATCATGGACTTGCTTTGCCTAAATTTCGTCCGTCTGGATTTCGACCCCTCTTCGTCGAAGACAACAATCCTCCACTCGTTCTCCTCTTTGAAAGCAATATGTTTTCTGAGAGCGGCAAGTTTCACATATTCCATGATATTAACCGGCAAACTTCTGAGAGCAGTTGCAAGATCATTCGAGGCTGACTGGGCCATCTTTTCAATGCTTTCTTTCCACGCTAACTCGATCCCACTTTCAAAGCGCTCAGCGAGACTCGAATCCTCTGGATTGACGTAAATGCACTTGTCTAGGTCTACATGGCTCTTTTCTCCAGAAGGAAAAAGTGCAGATGCAATGACTCTCAATGCAAGCCGGTCGAATCCAATTGAATATCCACCTGTGCCGGCGGAGTAGCCTCGCCACATTGCAAGTGAATCACCTCGCTCGCCTGAGAACGAGGTGATAAAAATTCCCTTCATCTGACGAGCTGAGAGAAACCTACTTTGCAAGTACGCCCAGTTATCATTTCTCTCGGCTTTAATCTTCTCCTGTAATGCATCGAAAACAATTCTATACTCACTTAAGTCGTTCAAGAATTGCGAGTGGGTCGCCCATAGACATTTGTCTTCGATAATCCCGAGTAAGCCTTTTTGATCGGTGTAGTGATAAAGCAGCCCCTCACGCTTCACTGGATCAGAAGCTGTCTCACTAGGTTGGATTGGCTCGTCCGCCATCAGGCACCTCGCGTTGCATTCAATCTACAACTTCTTCGGCCATCTGCGGCTGGTGTGATGAACGGCGGCGATCAGAATCGCCTCTTCCACGATGCGATAGAAGAAGATGTACGGCAGTCCGGGAACCACCAACTCCCTTGTTCCAGCAATTCTCCCAGCTCTTCCGCTCTGCGGGAATCTCTCTAACTGAGCGGTGGCTTCCAAAAGCGCCTCTGCGACTCGCGCGGCAGCGTTGGGGTTTTCTTTGGCGATATAATCCCGAATCGAGATCAGATTGCGGGCAGCGCGCTCGGTCCAGCGAATCTTCATACCGGCGGCGGAAGCTCGTGTTCCGTACCCCAGCTACGCAACCAATTGGCAACGGCTTCCCCGGAAACAGTCCGACCGGCTTCGATGTCGGCTAAACCCGCCTCGACATCTGCCTGCGCCCACTCCGCATAACCGTTTTCGACTTCAGTCATATCCGACTCGCGCGGTGAGCGCAACGCAAGGCTTCCCGTTGGAGTGAGCGTCCACTCAACAGGATCGCCGACGGAGAGATTGGCGCGGTGCAGCAATTCCTCTGGAATTTCCACAGTGACAGAGCCGCCCGTGCGAACTATCTGCGTGGCCATGATTCCCTCCAGTAACACTTATATGGTAATCCTAAACCCAAATGAACAAGAATCTGTCACATGAATAAAGGCCGAAGGACCTAAAACAGTCCCTTCTCCGGCGCGCCGCCCGCATCAATGATCAGCTCCTTCACCGCCTTGGTCATCTTGTCCTGAAAGCCGGAAATTATCTGCACTTTGGCGTAGGAAAATAACAGCCGCACGCGGTTATTCGGCACCTCTTCGTCAACCTTGCCCTTTTTGTCATAACAGGCCCGCGCAGCTTTGCCGGCGACTGAAGGAATCGTAACCCGCACCATCTCCGGGCGTGAGTTATGCGAGTCGCTGGGGTCAAAGATATCCCACGAGATACTATTTACATTCAGCGCGCTTAGAAACTCATCGCAGCGCCCATTTGGCTGAGTAATAGTCATTACTGTTCCAGAGGGGTTGAGCGAAACCTCTACATTGTCGTTAATTCCGTCGTCTGGACTGAGTGTAATCAGCTTGCTGCGAATATATTCAAACACCTCGGCCTCGGTCGGCTCGGGCTTCGGCTCAGCTTTTTTTCCCTTGTGAACAGGCTTTGCCGGCGGGGGTGGGGGAGTGGGCGCAGGCGGTGCTGGTTGTGGGTTCTGCGCCGGCTGCACAGACGCTACAACCTGAGCAACCAAAGCCTGAACCTTGGCGCAGCCGGGGAGCAATACGAGAATCGCACTTACACTGAGGAAAGCAAATAATCTCATAAGACCTGTTCTCTCTCTGATTGCAAACTCGGCCTGTCGGCCAGATAACCATTCTTCAGCTACTCTATACCGGCAGAGTAAAACTCGGCATTGCCAGTAGCTCGATTCAGCATCGCCAAAGGCCTGTTCCGGTCCGTGCGCAGCGTGGGAACCGCCGCCAGCAGGCTTCGTGTGTACTCGTGCGCGGGCGTACTCAATAGCTTTGCGCTCTCGCCCGACTCCACCACAACCCCCGCGCGCATTACCGCCATCCGGCTGGCCACCTGGCCCACTACAGCCAGATCATGCGAGATAAACAGCATAGCCAGTCCATGTTGCTGCTGCAACTCACGTAGCAGATCAAGTACCTGCGCCTGCACGGTAACATCCAACGCTGTCGTCGGCTCATCGGCAATCAAAAGCCGCGGTTGGTTCAGAATCGCCATCGCAATCAGGATGCGCTGTCGTTGCCCGCCGGAAAACTGGTGCGGATAATCGCCATACCGCCGCACAGCCTCCGGGATTGCAACTGCCTCCAGCGCTGTAATGGCCTTGCGTTTTGCTTCACGTCCGGTCCAACTCGGAAAATGTGCCTCCGCGGCCTCCGCGACTTGCCGGCCAATTGGCATCACAGGATTCAGCGCCGTCATCGGCTCCTGAAAGATCATTGCGATCTCGCGCCCACGCAGCCGCCGAAATCCATGTGCGTCTAGTCGTAGAAGATCATCCCCATCCCAGAGTACCTCGCCTGTCACCTGAGCTGTCGGGCCAAGCAGACCGAGAATCGCCAACGCCGTCGCGCTCTTGCCCGATCCGGACTCTCCAACCAGCCCCAGCACCTCGCCTTCTTCGAGCTGCAGGCTCACGCCGCGCACTGCCTCCGCTGTACCAAAACGGATATGCAAATCGCGTATCTCCAGCAGCGGCGTCATAAGGCAATCCTAGGCAACAGGCGGGCAACTTGCAAGATAACCAAGCGACACTGGACACTCAACCGTCAACAAGTTCTCTGCAAGGTTTTGCACATCGGTCCAGGGCGCCCCCTGCCCTGCTTGCATGTACCATAGGCATGGAACCTATGAAAAACACCGAATCCCTCTCTCCCGAAATTCTCCTTCATATTGCTCAAACACTGAATATCCCCATGCGTGGTTTGGTAGCCGTCATCGAATTGCTCGACGACGGAGGCACTGTCCCCTTTATCGCGCGCTATCGCAAAGAGGCCACCGGCAACTTAGACGAAGTGCAGATTCGCGACATCGAAGAGAAGCTCGCCTACTTCCGCGACCTTGCGGAGCGCCGCGCAACTATCCTTGCCTCCATTGCGGAACAGGGGAAGCTCACCGACGATCTCAAAGCACGCATTGAGGCCACACTGGATAAGAATGAGTTAGAAGACCTCTATCTTCCCTATCGCCCCAAGCGCCGCACCAAGGCAACCATCGCGCGCGAAAAAGGCCTGGAGCCGCTGGCCCAATATCTCTGGGCGCAAGAGCCGTCCCAACAGCCTTTGGAGACATTCTCCGCTACTTTTGTGAATGCGGAGCTAGGCGTCGCGAGTGTAGAAGAAGCTCTCGAAGGCGCGCGCCACATCGTTGCCGAGTGGATAAGCGAAGACGCGGACCTGCGCAAGAAGCTCCGCCAACTTCTCTTCGACGAAGGCATCGTTCTTTGCCGCAAAGTTACTGACGCGGTTGACGAACAGGATAAATTCAAAATGTATTACGAGTATAAAGAGCCGGTAAAGACGATTCCATCGCATCGCATGTTGGCCATTCGTCGCGGCGAGAGCGAAAATATTCTTTATTTTCTGATTGAGGTCGAGCCGGAGCGGGCAATTGGAATTCTGCGTAGCCAGATACTGCGCAAGCAGGGCGACTGGATCCATCAACTCGAACTGGCCATTGAAGATGCATGGAAGCGACTGCTCAACTCATCTATCCAGGCAGAGATTCGCATGGAACTGAAGCGGCGCTCGGACACCGAAGCGATTCAGGTCTTCAAAGACAACTTATATAACTTGCTGCTTGCCCCGCCCGCAGGGCCGATCTCTGTTCTGGGCATCGATCCCGGCCTGCGCACGGGCTGCAAGGTTGCCGTTGTGGATAACACGGGAAAGCTGCTGGCCCATGATGTCCTGTATCTTCATACCTCAAAGCATGGCAACGCGGAGGCCATGCCTAAACTTGAGTCTTTGCTGCGAAAACATAATGTTCGCGCCATCGCCATCGGCAATGGAACCGCCTCGCGCGAGACCGACGCATTTGTCCGTGAATTTTTGCGCGAAAAAGGCATCCAGGATATTTTTGCGGTGACAGTGAGTGAATCCGGCGCCAGCGTTTACTCGGCCTCTGCGGTTGCGCGGCAGGAGTTCCCTGATCTTGATCTAACAGTGCGCGGCGCAATCTCTATCGCGCGCCGCCTGCAAGACCCGCTTTCAGAGTTAGTCAAAGTAGATCCAAAATCCATCGGAGTAGGCCAATACCAGCACGATGTCGATCAGCGCCAGTTACAGGAGTCGCTGGAAAACGTGATTGAGAGCTGCGTCAATCGCGTCGGAGTTGATCTGAATACATCCTCATGGACACTGCTCCGATTTGTTGCCGGAATCTCCGAGCGCACGGCGTTGAACATTGTGAGTTATCGCAATGAGAAGGGGAGCTTCCGCTCGCGCACACAGGTGCTTGAAGTCGCAGGAGTCGGCCCAAAAACCTTCGAGCAGGCCGCGGGCTTCCTGCGCATCCGCGACGGCGACAATCCGCTGGACAAAACCGCGGTTCACCCCGAGTCTTACCCGGTGGTCGAGCAAATTGCAGTCTCGCTCAAGACAACAGTGAATGCGCTGATACAGTCTCCGCAATTGTTGGAGCAGGTAGATCGCAGCCAGCTTTCCGCAGGTACGTATACGCTGAATGACATTCTTGCCGAGTTGCGCAAGCCGGGCCGCGATCCGCGCGATACATTTGTTGCGCCCATCTTTCATGAAGGAGTCCGAGAGTTATCCGATGTGCGGGACGGAATGATTCTCGAAGGCGTTGTAACAAATGTGACAAAGTTCGGTGCGTTTGTTGATATCGGTGTTCATCAGGATGGACTCGTACATATCAGCGAGCTAAGCAACAAGTTCATCAAGGAGCCGTCGGAAGCAGTAAAGGCCGGACAGATCGTTAAAGTAAAAGTATTAAGCGTTGACGCCAAGGCCAAACGCATCGCGCTGTCGATGAAAGCATTAATGGAACCGGCAGCGCGTCCGGCGCAGAAGCCCGCAAAAACTGCTCCCAAGCCAGCGCCGACAATGGATGAGAAATTGGCGGCACTGTCAAACAAATGGAAGACCCGCTAAAAAACAAAGCGGCAACGGCCTTGTCAAATTGCGTTGCCGCGATTTGAATCTAAAGCTACTTTGCAGCCGGTGTCAGGCGGAGCGCGTAAGCGTACTTACAAGCTGCTCCACTTGGCAAAGTAACTTCAAGAGCATCCGCGTTCTGGGCCCATGCAACTTTCACCGCCGATCCAAGCAACTCGACTTTGGCAATTGGTAGTGTGCTTCCCTCATGCGCCCAACCCAGGGAATGAATGGTCGCTTTACCGTCAGCGGGGCAGCTCATGCCGATGGCATATACGGTTGCGCCCTTGGCAGTAAAGCGGAAATCTTCAGTCGTGTAGGGCTTGGTATCTGTGTCGTGGAATGCGCCGGCCTTAATCTGCGTCGGTCCTTCGCCATATGTCTTCCAGGGGTTGGTCGCATAGATCGCTTCACCGTTGACCTTGAGCCAGCCGCCTATCTCTAATAGCGTCGAGCGTACTTCATCCGGAATAGTTCCGTCGGATCTCGGTCCAAAGTTCAACAGCAGATTTCCGTTCTTGCTCACAATGTCTACTAACTGGCGGACAAGAAATTCCGGCGATTTGTAAGTGTCGTGCTCAATATATCCCCAACTGGCGTTGCTGATCGAGGTATCCGTCTGCCAGTGATCGGCGATGATATGATCCTGCTGGCCGCGCTCAAAATCACGCGCGCCGGACTTCCAGTTCAGGTCATTGTCTTTGATGTCGATGACGCCGGTGTAGCCATGTGCAACGGCGAAATTATAGTAGTACGCAGTAAACTCGGTAACATTGCGCCGGTAATTCGGCTGGCCCGCCCACCAATCAAAATAAACCAGCTCAGGTTTGTACTTCTCGACTAACTCTGTTGCGCGAGCCAGCCAGTCATTGGCGAATTCCGGACTTACATAGGTCCAGTCGTCCTGCATCTGCTGCGTCGGCGATGAAATCCATTCATGCGCCGGGCCGTAGAGCGAGGCGTACTTCGGATCGTTGACATCGGAACGAATAGTGCGCCCGCCATCAAAGAAGAAATCATGCTCAGCGCGATGAGAGCTAAGTCCAAAGTGCAACCCCTGCGCGCGGATCGCGGCAGACAATTCAGCCAGCGTATCGCGCTTTGGTCCCATCTTTACTTCCGTCCAGTCTGACAGTCCGGAGTTATACATTGAAAAACCGTCATGATGCTCTGCCACCGGAACAACATATTGCGCGCCGGAGTCCTTGAAGAGCGCGGCCCACGCAGCGGCGTCAAAATGCTCGGCGCGAAATTTCGGAATCAGATCCTTATAGCCGAGCGCGTCCTTCTGGGCCAGATCCTTTGAAGCATAATGCTCCTGGAAGTTCTTGTAAGCGCCTTCATCGGGCCGGTACATATTACGCGGATACCATTCGTTCTCCGCCGCCGGAACAGAGTAAACGCCCCAATGGATGAAGATGCCGAATTTCGCATCCTTGTACCATTGCGGCTGCTGGTACTTGACCAGCGTGGCCCAGTCTGGCCGATAGGGTCCATCGTTGGCTTGCTTATCGGCAACAGCCAGTAGGCGGCTCCGCTCAGCATCATATTTGGCCACGGAATGCTGCCACTCGCGGTCAATCTCAGCTGCGGATTTGGTATCGCGCGTAGGCGCAAGTGGGTCAGTCGCGCTGGCAGGAGCCTGCGCAAACGCAAAGGAGCCGGCAAGAAGCAGAACTGCCGGCAGAAGATCGATTCGATTTTTCATACGTTGGCATCGTAATTCCTCCGTACGCCAAGCTGCAAACGCTTTCAACGGTTCGGCTCACGCACTGAAAAACTCCGCCCCAGCGGCTCGCAGTTTTCTCAAAGCACGGTGAATGCCGTAGACTTCATAGCACGGATGCAAGCGCAGATTGAAAACCTCGTAAAGCTGCAAGACGTGGAGCTGGAGCGCGCCCGGCTGGCGAAGAATGCCGCCGCGCTGCCTGCGGAGCTTGCCCAGGCGGAGACAGCCCTAGCGCAAGCCCAGCGCCAGGCAGCCGAGGCCAACGACACGCTCAGCCGCGAAGAATCGCTCCGCACCAAGCTCGACCGCGAGATTGACAACCACCGGCAAAAGGCCAAGCGTTACCGCGCGCAGCTGGACACCGTAACTACCCCCGCACAGGCCGAGGCCATCGAGCACGAGATCCAGTTTGCCGAGCGCGAAATCGAGCGTCTAGAAACAGAAGAGTTTGCCAGCCTGGAGCGCAGCGAGGCCGCTGAAGTTGAACTCGCTGCCGCTCGCGCCCGCGTTGAAACCCTCTCTGGCGCGCTAGAGAAAACTCGTGAGCGCGTCGCCCAGACACAGCAGCAGATCGGCCGGGAGCAGGCCGCTCTCAGCACCCAGCGGGAAACCTTCCGCGCCGCCATTGAACCCGAGTGGCTCACCCGCTTCGACCGCGCTGCCGGCGCGCGCATCACCGGCCTGGCCCGCGCCGAACAGCAGCAGTGCAATGGCTGCCGCATGGGCATCCGCCCTCAAATGTGGAACAACCTCCGCGAGGGTCAACTGCTCATCTGCGAGAGTTGCAGCCGCCTCCTCTACTGGGATCCAGCCTTTGCGCCCGCGCCCAAAGCGCCGCAGCCCGCTCCCGCGCCGCCTACCGGCGCATCCATCCGCAAAAGACAGGCGGGAGAGTAGCCGTGAAGCGCATCTGCGTAGACATGGATGAGGTCATGGCCGATACGCTGGCCGAGCATCTGCGCCGCTACAACCAGGAGTTTGACGAAGATGTGACGCCCGACGACTTGGCCGGCAAGGGGCTTTGGGAGGTCGCTCCCCTCGACCGCCAGCAGCAGCTCCGCGCCTTTCTCGATGCCGAGGATTTTTTTGAAGATCTGCCGCTGATCCCGAATGCGCAACAGGTGCTCAAAGATCTCTCCTCGCACTTTGAGATCTTCATTGCGACGCAGGCGATGACGGTTCCCAACTCACTGGGACCAAAATATCGCTGGCTGCAACGGCATTTCGCGTTTATTCCGCCGACGAATTACGTGTTTTGCGGGAATAAGAACATCCTCCGCGCCGACTACCTGATCGACGACCTGCCCCGCAACCTCCAGCGCTTCGAGGGCCAGGGACTCCTCTATACCGCCCCGCACAACCTCACCGCCACTGGCTTTACCCGCGTAAATGACTGGCAGGAAGTGGCGGAGTATTTTGCAGCGATTCAAAGCTGAGGAGGTTCAGGAACTCACATGGACATCTGGAATGCTGACAAGCTAGCTCTCTTTCTGATCTTCTTCGTTCCGGGATTCATATCCATAAAGATTTACGATCTTCTGGTGCCCGGAGAAACACGAGACTTCTCCAAATCTCTGCTGGAAGCCGTCAGCTACAGCACGTTGAACTTTGCAGCGCTATTTTGGCTGATTGCTCTGATTCACGGTGGCAATTTTTACCAGCAGCATTTCAACCTCTATTATTTTTCCGTATTTGTCATCATGGTTGTAGCGCCCGCCTGTTGGCCGTTTGTTTTTCTGCGGCTTGCAACGTGGCGAAGAGTTGCCAAGCATTTCGTACACCCGATCCAGAAGCCGTGGGACTACGTTTTCGGAAAACATGATCCATTTTGGATAATTGTCCACCTAAAGAGCGGACAGAAAATTGGTGGTCGCTTTGGAATCGAGTCATTCGCGTCGTCTAACCCGGCGGATGAGCAGATTTATTTGGAGGAAGTCTGGGAACTCGACGACGATGGCCGTTTTCTGGAACCGGTTGAGAACTCGCGAGGAATCATCGTTATGAATGATGAAATTCGCGCGGTAGAGTTTTTCGAGTAGAATTGTGTGTAGGAGCATAAGATGGCGGAGAACAGTAAATCCCGAACCTCTTTCAGCACCGAAAAAGAAAAAATACGGTCCTTCCGTGGCCTCGCGATGGATGGCTATCAGCCGCAGCGCGCGCTAACCAGCGCACCACCTCGCGGACGGTCTGGCGTTCAAGCAACCAAGCAGGAGAAGCCTGAAAAGAAGGCCCCAGCAGTTTAATTTCGCATCCACTTCCTCACTTGGCAGCGGGCAAGCTGTTGCAGTCGTCTCAGGAATGTCTTCCGCCCGATTTATCGGAGGGATGCGGCTATCCTGAACAAAACCCATGCCCGCACCCCCGCGCCAATTCGACGTGATCGTTCTCGGCGCTGGAGCGGCGGGGCTGATGTGCGCTGCGGTCGCTGGCCAGCGCGGGCGGCGCGTGGCTCTGCTCGACCACAACGCGCAGCCGGGGCGCAAGATTCTCATCTCGGGCGGAGGCCGCGCCAACTTCACCAATCTCCACTGCGGGCCGAATAATTTCCTCTCGGAGAATCCACATTTTGTGAAGTCGGCACTGGCGCTCTATCAGCCGCGGCATTTTATCGAGCTGGTAGATCGTTACGGAATCAAGTGGCATGAAAAGACCCTCGGCCAGCTCTTCTGCGACCGATCCGCTCACGACCTGCTCAACATGCTGCGTGCCGAGTGTGAGCTGGGCAAGGTCGAAATAGTCCTGAACACGCGCAATATACAAGTAGAAGAAATCCCTCGAAGGGGGTTTCGCGTCACATCTTCGCAAGGGGAATTCATAGCTGAAGCATTGGTCGTCGCCACGGGCGGTTTGTCGATTCCGAAGATCGGAGCAACCGGATTCGGTTACGAACTCGCCCGGCAATTCGGACTGCGCATCGTCGAGCCGCGCCCTGCGCTGGTTCCGCTGCTGTTGGGCGGTGAAGAAGCAGCGTGGACCGAACTCGCCGGGGTTTCGACGGAGGTGATCGCGCAGGCCGGAACAACAAAACCCAAAAAGAGTAGAGGCGAGCAGCCCTTCCGCGAAAAGATGCTTTTTACTCATCGCGGACTCAGCGGTCCGGCCATCTTGCAGGCCTCGTCCTACTGGCGGCCCGGTCAGTCGTTGATGCTCGACCTCGCACCGGATCAAACCCGCCTTCTCGACGCGTTGCGACCGCCGACTGCGCGACGCGACCAAGCAGCTCTGAAGCAAACCCTTCGCGAAGCTCTACCTCAGCGCCTCGCCAACCACCTCGCCGAAACCGCCGCGATGAACCAGGGCTGGACCAACGCCGAACTCGATGCCCGTGAAGGCGCCCTGCACCGCTGGGAACTGCACCCGACCGGCACCGAGGGATTCGCCAAAGCCGAAGTCACCGCCGGCGGCGTCAATACCGACGACCTGAACGCCCGCACGCTGGAAGCCCGCGCCGTTCCCGGTCTCTTCTTCATCGGCGAAGTGGTCGATGTAACCGGCTGGCTAGGCGGATTCAACTTCCAGTGGGCGTGGGCCTCGGCGGTTGCCGCAGGACGGGCCATCTAGGGGCTGATTACCTGCGCATCTCACGCCCATATCACGCTGCTGATAGAATAAAGATGCCGCAGTGTGCGGTGAAATGCTCTCCCATCATCTCTCAACTCCACTGGCAGCCCCGAGCAGCCAAACCCAAAGAGAAGGAAAACCGCACCTGTGAGCCAGACGATACGCAATATCGCCATCATCGCCCATGTTGACCACGGCAAGACAACCCTAGTAGACGCCATGCTGCGGCAGTCGGGAACCTTTCGCGCCAACGAGCAAGTGGCAGACCGGGTGATGGACTCCAATGAGCTGGAGCGCGAGCGCGGCATCACCATTCTGGCTAAAAACACGGCCATCAACTTTGCCGGCGGCAAAATCAACATCGTTGATACGCCGGGCCACGCTGACTTCGGCGGCGAAGTTGAGCGCGCCCTCAAGATGGTTGACGGCGTGATGCTGCTGGTGGATGCAGCCGAAGGTCCGCTGCCGCAGACGCGCTATGTGCTGTCAAAGGCGCTCGAAGCCAAGCTGCCTCCTATCGTCGTGATCAACAAGATCGACCGTCCCGATGCTCGTCCACAGGAAGTCCTGAACGAAATTTACGATCTTTTCATTGACCTCGATGCAGAAGAAGATCAGTTGAATTTCCCAGTGCTCTATGCAGTCGCCAAGCTGGGCCAGGCGACCGCCGATCTGGCAGTTCCTGGCGAGAATTTGCAGCCGCTTTTCGAAGCGATTGTGAACACCATTCCAGCGGCGACAGGCGATGCCGAAGGCGCGTTACAGATTTTGGTTACCAATCTCGACTACTCCGACTACTTTGGCCGCATCGCTATCTGCCGCGTCTTCCAGGGAACGCTGCACGCCGGCGACGACGTGAATATCTCCAAGCGCGACGGCAGCCTCTTCAAGACCCGCATCACCAAGCTCTTCACCTTCAACGGCCTCAAGCGCACCGAGACTACTGAGACCACTCTCGGCGATATTGTCGCCGTGGCCGGAATTGAAGGCATCACCATCGGCGAAACAATTACCGGCATCGAGAACCCTGCGCCTTTACCGTTGATTGTCATCGACGAGCCGACCATCGCCATTCAGTTCAGCGTCAACAACTCACCGTTTGCCGGCCGCGAAGGCCAGTATGTGACAAGCCGCAATCTGCGCGAGCGCCTGGCAAAGGAACTGCTGACCAACGTCTCTATCCGCGTCGAAGAGATGGATTCGCCGGATACCTTCAAGGTGCTGGGCCGCGGCGAATTGCAGTTGGCCATTCTGATTGAGATGATGCGCCGCGAGGGCTATGAGATGATGGTCGGCCGTCCCGAGATCGTCACCAAGATGGTGGACGGCGTGCGCATGGAGCCAGTCGAGCACCTGACCATCGACGTGCCCGAAGAACACACCGGCGTGGTGATCGAGAAGCTGGGGCCGCGCAAAGGCGAGATGACCAAGATGCACAATCACGGCTCGGGCCGCGTACGCATGGAGTTCCGCGTGCCCAGCCGCGGCATCATCGGACTGCGTAGCGAAATGCTCACCGAGACCCGCGGAACCATTGTGATGAACGCGCTCTTTGACGGCTATATTCCCTACCAGGGCGAAATTCCGCAGCGGCCCACGGGTGCGTTGATCTCTGACCGCCAGGGACCGACGACAACCTATGCACTGAATGGATTGCAGGAGCGCGGGATTCTTTTCATGGGTTCCGGCGTTGAGGTTTATGAGGGAATGATTGTCGGCGAGCACTCACGCGACAACGATCTCGATGTGAACGTTGTCCGCGAAAAAAAGCTGACCAACATGCGCGCATCCAGCGCCGACGATGCGCTGCGCCTGGTTCCTTACCGCAGCCTCAATCTGGAGCAGGCCATCGAGTTCATCGCCGAAGACGAGATGGTCGAGGTAACACCCAAGTCTCTCCGCCTGCGTAAGAAGATTCTGCAAGCCAATCGCCGGCCCAAGAAATACGCCAACGCGGAGTAAGAAAAGCGAGTCAGCAGGTCAGCTAGCTCGCAAGTCCGCTACCAGCTCAGCAATACAATGGGTGCCCCCGGTCCCTCGCTTTTGGGGACCGGGGAGACCAATATCGAGCTGCACTAATTCTTAGCAGTACCAATCAGCGCCTGACGAATCTGCGCAATCTCCTGTGAGTTGAATCGCGAATTCGTCACCGCACGCACATTGGCGCGAATATGCTCAACGCGCATCATTGCCGGAATCACGACATGGATGCCGGTGTCGCGCAGGATCGAGTTCAGCACAACATCGCCCAGCAGAGTCTCATCCTTGCTGGCCAGCTTCTCGCGCAGAGCCGCGTCCAGTTCCGCCTTCTGCGATAAGCCGCGCAATATCTCCGCGCACTCGCGCACGCGGGCCACGCCGCCGAAGGGATGATTCGCCACCAGCACGGCATCGTTGCTGCTCCGCGCAATCGTCGCGGCAACAGATAAATCAAAAACATTGCACGGGAACTGCATCGCAGCGAGCGGCCTCGTCTTTCGTTCGAGCGCCAACGCCACGACTTCCGGATCGGCGGAAAGCCCTGCCACACGCACTTTGCCTGCTTCAACTAAGCGACCCAGCACGTCCAGAAGATCCTCCTGCACCAAGACGCTCACCGGCGCGGAGTGCATCAACAAAAAATCAACATAATCCGTTCTCAGCTTACGCAGGCTCTCGTCAATGCTCTGCTGCAATACCGCAACCGTGAACTCGTTGTGGCTGAACTGCCCGGCAATCCCTTTGCGCACAATGCCGCGCGCCCACGGAGCGATAGCGAGAGCCTGCCGGACAACAACTTTGGCGGTTTGCTTCCACTTGGCTTGCGGCGCGGGAAGAATGCCAAATTTGGTTGCGATGATGGCTTGCTCGCGGCGTCCGCGCAGGAACTCGCCGACCAGCGCCTCGGACTCGCCGTAGCCGTACGACCGCGCAGTATCGAAGAACCGGATGCCTTCGTCCCACGCCGCACCGAGCGCGCGCAGCGATTCACCGCGTCCAGAGCGCCCCAACAGCGCCGCGCAGCCAAAGCCCAATTGCGGCGCGCGCAGGCCGGTTTTTCCCAGCTCAATCTCGTTCATTCGTTCCTTCCAATTCCTTAGCTATACCAGCCCCAACGCGGCGTAGACCGCCTGCGCCGCATTGGCCAGCGAGTAGCGCCGCTCATAGCAGGCGCGGGCGCTGAGGCGCATTGCCGTACGCTCCTCCGGCGAACTCGCACAGAAGCGCTCAATCAACCTCACCGTTCCATCAACCGTGTCGTCCTCAACAAAGGCCGCGCCGTCCGCCTCAACATCGGCGGCGATATTCACCTTGTCCGAGATCAGCGGTATCGTACCGCAAGAGAGTGCGTCGGCAACCGTGATTCCAAAATTCTCCTGGTGCGAGGGCAGCACAAAGGCCTCGGTCCCGTAAAAAGCTCCCCACTTCGCGTCGCCGCGCAGAACTCCGGTCCAGTGAACTCTCCTGTCAATGCCCAACCGCACCGCCTGTGATTCAAGATCCGCCCTCCAGCCCGCATCATCCGGCCCTACCATCACCAGATCCAACACGCGCGGAGCAACGCGGGCGAAGGCTTCCAAAAGGAGATCGCATCCTTTTTTGGGATGCAGCCTGCCAAGAAAGAGCAAATAATCCTTTTCCGCAGCAGCAGGACAAGCCTCGCGAAAAGCCTGCTTTAGTGCAGCAGGTTCGCCGCTTGGCCCAATCGTCCCATACGGCACTACCACCCGCCTGAAATCTCGGAATGGAAACCCCTCGGCGGCGATGCGCATTTCCTCTTCGCTGGTAAAACAAACCGCTTCGGCCAGGCTCAGGTTCCTGCGCTCCGCGAACAGCCAATAGGCCAGCTTCTTGATGTGCTTCAGCGGATAGGCGCGGCGAAAGTAAGGGTCCAGCATTCCATGTGCAAAGACAACATACGGCCTGCGTCCTGCAACAGCACGTCTTGCAGCCAGCGCGTTATATTGCCAGACGCCGTTCACAATCACGCCGTCGAATCGCTGGCAGTTTACACGCAACCACCGCTCCAGTTCCGGCTGGTAATAGTAGTTGGCCTTGCAGGGTCCGAAGGCATGAATCTCTCCCTCAGGCATCTTGCTGTAAGGAGCTTCAGGGCTATCCAGCGTGGCTACTTCCACTTCATTTCCGGCGCGGCGATGCGCTGCCGCAAACATGCGCACCGAGTCGGGAGGCCCGCCATTTTCTGGATTTAATGTCCGGATCACATGGAGCAAGCGCACGGTTTCACCTTATCAGAGCGCAGCTAAAGGGCAGAACCATGGCAGTTAGTCAGATGCTCTCGCGCTCGAATCCAGATACGCCGCCAGCCGCAACCCAAAGGCAACCGCCAGCAAAGTCGAATTCGCCTGCCCTGTAGTCGGAAAAACGCTCGACGAGGCGACGTAGAGATTTTCTAGCCCATGCACTTTCAGATTGGCGTCCACCACACTCTCGGCGGGGTCCGCACCCATGCGCGTCGTCCCCACCTGATGCAGCCCGTCCGAGGCATGCTCATTCACCCGCGCCAGCAACTCGTCGGCGGGATAGCGGTATTGCAGCCGGCCCATTCCGTTGGCGCGCAGCGCCTCATCGAGCACCCGATGCGAATCGATCACGCTCTGAAAATCCTGCTCCGTATAACGCAGATCGATTCGCGCGCGCGCCATCCCAAAGGCATCGCGTTCCGCGCTCAGTTGAATCCGGCTCTCTGGCCTGGGAACCTGCTCGGCATGATAGTGCAAGGCGTATTGCCCGCCCCGGTTGCGAACTAGAAATCCGGGCTTGCGCGGCTTGCCGAAAAAGCGGTCGTACAGAATTCCGTAAATATCTTTTGCCCCGCGCGGCGCGCCCAGAATTGCGTTCTTGAAATGCGCAGCCAGCTTGTAGGGCCGCGGGCCGGTGTGCGCCAGCCGAATCGCTTCTGAGAGCAGCCGCCTGCCCGTAGGCGGAAAGGCCAGCGCGAGAAAAACTGAAGAAAGTACGCCGCTGCCGTGGCTGGGATCGTAAAACGGCGGATTGTCGGGCCAGAAAGTCGTGTTCAGCAGGCGATTGTTGAGTTGCGCTACCGCTGTCAGCATCAAACGCCGGCGATAATACGCGCCATCCTCGCTCAGCTTGAAGTCCAGATCGTCAATTGCCGCCGGATCGTTGAAGACAATATTCGCGATCTTCCCCGAGAGATGCCCCATGTAATAGCGCCCCAGCGGCCCATCCACTCCGCCGAAATGCCGTGGATGCTCCCGCTGCGCATTCAGCAGCAGCCTTGTCGTCTCCACCCCTCCCATCGCCAGAATAATCCGGCGCGCCCTGATCTTCCGCTGACCCGTCAGGGTAGAAACCGTCAGGTGCTCAATCCGGCCGTCATTGCCGCTGAGTTCGAATCCAGTCACGGTGGAATTCAGGCTGATCTTGATCCGTTCCGAGGCGAGTAGCCGCTCCCGGTGCTCCTGAATTACCCGCGTATTGCGCGACCAGCGCTCCAGCCCGTTCAGCGTAATTCCGCCTCTCAGCCGCTTTGGATAAGGCAGAACGAATGGTCCGCTTCCGCAGAGCAGATATTCCGCCGCCCGACTGTACCAGGGGTGAATCTCGCCGTGGCAAACCGGCCAACCAACTCCCGGCACAAACTCCCGTTCCATCCAGTCAATATCGTCGTAGGCCACGCACCGTCCGCCCCAGGTCCATGAAGTTCCTCCCAAAGCGCGGCAGACCGAGATCTCCATCGCCGCGTGGCGGCTCGGGTCCATAATCTCCGCCCGCGAAGCGTCGGCCAGCGCGCCATCGGCCTCCATTCCTCCCGATTCCAGCACCAGCACATCCCGGCCCAGGCGATCGAACTCCATCGCCATCGCCATCCCAACCGGCCCGGTTCCCACGATGCAGAGATCCCATATTCGATCTTCGCTAGATGATGGCGCAATCATATGAATCTGTCCCCGGAGACCTTAGATGAGGAGGACCAAACGCGGGCTTCCACTAGGAGTAAGAGCGATTTGCGGTTCGTTGCAAGCAGAAAGCGCTATGCTGACTGGCACTCGGCTTTTATATCACAGGCGGTTCAGCAGGGCGGTGACCAACTTACTGCTCAGCACTCGCGAGAAAGTACCAAATCGGCCCTAATCCAGCGCAACTGGAAATCGTCTAAAAAGAGCAGATACCGACCACCCCAATTGCAAGTGGAGTCAAATGAACTGAAAAACTCGCTGGTACAATCAAAGAACAGTCAAGATTGACGACGGACTGATTGCGGGCCTTGCGGAATCAGCTTGCCTGTCAACCGGAGTCTGATCACACCTCGGCGGCTGAGATCGCGCTGCGGAGCGCAACGGAAGCTTTCACGTCAATTTCCCCAGAGGGTTCTGCGCTAAACACCGGCCCGAGGTGAACCTCGTCGGCTGGCAGTTTGTCTCACAGACCCCCTTTGACGCCTGTTGCGCATACGCTCAAAAGCCGCTAAAAACAGCGCCTTGCCGGACTTTTTCCTGGAGAATGGCAAGAAAAAGCTGCTGATATGATGTGAGCCACGGGTATTTTCAACAACACAAAGCAATTGGACAGGGGAATGGTGAGAATTTACCGGCGAATTGCATTGATGGCGCTGCTGGCTGCGCTTCCTGCTGCACAGGGTCAGCAGGCGGTTCCACAGACTGATCCTCAAGTGGATTTCTCGGTAGGGCTGGCCCCTGGAGATATCGTCGAGGCTCACTTTCTCGATTTCCCTGAAGCAGCTGACCTGCATCTGACTATTTCTCCGAGTGGAACGATTTTTGTTCCCTATGCCGGCCCGGTCAAAGTAGCTGGCCTGATGCCCGAGCAGGCTGAGGCGGCAATCGTTCAAGCGCTGAAGGACAAGCAGGTGGTGGCCGCCCCGCAAGTCTCGCTGAATGTTGTGAGTGCTCGCAACCTCGTTGTGGTTGTGCTGGGCGCCGTGAGCCTCCCGCACCCAATCCCGCTTTTCGCGCCGGCCCCGCTTTCGATGGTGCTTGGTCAGGTGGGCAACCTTTCCACTTCGGCTAGCTACCATGTACTGATTGCCCATCGAGACGACGCGCCGCCTGAAGATGTGGAACTGGACCGTACCCTCAACACTCTGCGCGGCCTTGATGTGATGGTCCGGCCTGGAGACGTTGTCACCGTGGCCCAGGCCGGCAACTTTTTTGCGCTGGGGGAGTTCAATCATCCGGGAATTTTCCCGATTGTGGGCACCCAGCACATGACTCTGATGCAGGCAGTCGCAGCAGCGGGCGGTCCTGATCTCAATGCGGCGTTATCCCGCGCGCGCATTCTTCGCTTAGTGGACGGCCATCGGGAAGAGATCGATATCGACCTCGCAAAGCTGCATGACGGCAAGATCGCGGACCCGTTGATCCAGACCGACGACATTCTCTTCGTCCCCCGCAACTTTGGCAAGGTGCTGATCAACAGTTGGCTCAGCCAGTCTCTGTATGCGCTGTCCCTCTCGCACACCCTTGGCTTCAACCCATAGAAACCCGCAGCAGAGAAGGAAGGATTCTTCGCGTCATTGGCAACCCTGGTCCAGAGAGCACCAAAAGCCCGGAAGGTATGGCGAAAGCCAGATAGCCTGACCCTGTTGGCCTGGATGTTTATGGCGGGGTGGATCTGCGTCCTGTTGCAGGGAGCGCTGCGCAAGTGGGCCTTCCCTTCGCTGGCCAAGCCTCTCTATCTGGTGCAGGATGTGCCGCTGATTATCGCCTATGGCTATGCCGTCCTCAAGGGACATATCTGGGCGGGCAAGGTCGCGCTGGGTTGCTGTCTGGTCGCGCTCCTACTTTCCATGCAGACGCTTGCGCAATTGATCTTTGTCGATCTGCAGTTAAAGACTGCTATTATTGGGCTGCATCAGTACATCTATTACCTGCCGATCCTGTTTCTTTTTCCGATGTGCCTTAAGCACAAGGAGATGCGCCGGTTCATTCGCTGGAACCTCCTGATCATCATTCCGATGGGCGTGTTGGGCACCGTGCAATCGAGATCCGGCAAGAGCGCCTGGATCAACCGTACAGCGGCAGGAGATGAGACGGCCTTTTCCATCGCCGGCTCCACGGCGATCCGCGCCACGGGCACTTTCAATTTCACGCAAAGCTATTCCATCTGGTGCGGTATTGCGGCGGCTCTGGTGATCGGCGAATGGATATTGCCGCCAGAGAAAAGGTCTTTCAAGTCCAGATTGTTGCTGATCGCGTTTAGTATCAGCGCGTCGATGGCGACGATGGTCAGCGGATCGCGCACCGCGATTTTGCTCGGGGCCGGCGCCTTCTTCGGGGGCCTTGTCGCTGCGTTGCTGCAGCGCGACCAAAAGCTGATCCTCCGTTTTGTCGGAATCGTTCTGGCCATGCCGGTGGTGGCGGGCCTTGCCTACTTATTGGCTCCGGATGCATTCACAGGGAACCTCAACCGTCTCAGCCATCCGGAAAATCAGAGAGAGATGAGCACCCGCATTGAGCAATTGACAGTTGGATTTCTCAGCGAACCCGAGTTCAGCTTTCTCGGCAAAGGCATTGGCACCGGCATCCAGGCAGCAAGCTCAAGCAGCACGGATCCCTATTCAGTCAAGCTCTCCGAGTGGGATAACATCCGCGGTGTGCAGGAACTGGGGACCTTTGCGGGCATTGCGCTGGTCATGACGCGCTACCTTGCCGCGCTACTGGTAATTGCAGCGGCCGTGCGGGCGCAATTGCAACGGCCGGGGTTCGCCTATGCGCTGCCCATCGCCTTTACAGTGGCGCCCACGCTGGCAATCGGAGATATGTGGCGCACCGCGCCGATGGTGGCTACGCAGGTTTTTTATTTCATGGCTCTGATTTGCGGGGCAATTCTCTACCGCCGCGAATCCCAGAGCATCGCACCCTTGAATCGTGCAGGATGAGGTGAAAGTGAACACGAACGCTTCCGAATTTATGAACGAGGCAGGCGACGACAAGAGGTTAATGCTCACGGATTTCATCCGGACATTCAGGAAATATCTCTGGCTCTTCAGCGTCCTGAGCATCGGCCTGTCTGCCGCGGCCTATCTCTGGTCCAAGTCCCAACGTCCGCAGTATGACGCAATGGCGACGGTTCAGGTGGATCAGCACGGATCGCTTTCCCTGTCCTCGGCAATGGGCGGCCTCTCGGATGATTACGAACTCAAGATCACCACGCAGATCATCGCCCTTCAGTCGCGAGATGTGGCCATCGCCACAATGAAGAGCCTGAATCTTCAGAACGACAAGCGCTTCAATCCCCTGGCCCCGAAGTTCACCAATCTGGATGATCCGGCTACGCGAGACTATCTGGCTAATAAATTCGCGGGGGCACTGGATGTTGAGCGCCTGCCAAGGACCGAACTGGTTACCGTCAGTTTCCGCAGCTTCGACCCTGTGCTTTCCGCCACAGTAGTCAATAAGCTCGTGGACTCCTATATGGAGCTGAATTTCAACCATCGCTACCAGGGGTCCAAAGAGATCTCCGGATGGTTGACCAGAGAACTGGGCGATCTGAAGGCCCGGGTCGAAGGCGAGCAACACGACTTGCTCGATCTGTCCATCAAAACAGGAATCTTCAGCCAGGGTGCGAACAACGAAACCAGCGCCTATCAGACCCAGCTAAACGATCTGATCGAGGAGATCACCCACACACAGACGCAGCGGTTTTTGGCCGATGAGCAGTATCATTCCCTGGCCGATGGCGACAATACCGCCTATCCGTCCCTGACCATGCCGGGAGCTCAGGTTCTCACCCCTCTCAATGCCCAATTGGCGCAATTGGAAGGCCAGAGGTCGGCTCTTGCGGCGCGTTACGGGCCAGGATACGAACCCTTGAAGCAACTTGACCAGCAGGTTGAGTCTCTCAAGAAAAATATTGCCGATCAACGCCAGAAAATTCTTCCGGAGCCAATGAAACTGCCCAGGCACAAACCAAAACATTGGCCGACCTCCAGGCGAAACTTGACGGGCTGAAGGCCGATGCCAAGGCGATGAATCCAGATGCCGTCAAATACGAGATCCTGAAATCCGCGTACTTGGCCGACCAGACGCTTTACAACGGACTACTCGCCCTATTGAGCGCCGGAGGCATTGAGGCTGGTCTCAAGGCCCAGGAAGTGAACCGGCTCTCGGTTGCCGATATTCCCGTGCATCCCTCCCGCCCGCGGATCGGGCTGAATTCTGCTGCCGGATTCGGTATCGGCTTGCTGCTTTCCCTGCTGATAGTAGGTATAACTGTCGCGGTCAGCGACACGATTGAGACCGTCGAACAGGTCGAGGAAGCGCTCTCCCTGCCGGTGCTGGCAGCCGTTCCGGTCTACAAACTGGAGCCGACTGAGATACCCGGATTAATGGTTCCGTTGGCAACCTTGAGCGCTCCCCGGTCGGCCGGCGCGGAAGCATACAGGATTCTGCGCACCGCCATCAACCTGATGCCCTCCTCTGAAAGCAGCCGGGTCATCGGTATCACCAGTTGCGGTCCGGGTGAAGGAAAATCCACCACCATCCTCAATCTTGCCTTGTCCTTTGCCCAGCAGAACAAGAAAGTGCTGCTCATCGACGCGGATTTGCGCAAGCCGGTTTTGTCACAGCGCATCAAGCTGCCGCATCCTTCCGCGCCCGGACTCACCCGCTATTTGAGCACACCCGGTCTCAGGCCGGAGGAGTGTATCCAGTCGTCCGATGCAATCGCCGGACTGAGCGTGATGCCCGTGCAGGAGGTTCCGCCCTTTCCCTCTGAACTGCTGGCTCAGGGCAGGCTCGATGAATTGATGATCTGGGCGAGGAAAAACTTTGACGTGGTGCTCATTGACACCCCGCCACTGCTGCTGGTGACAGATGCGCTGATTGTGGCCCCGGCGTTGGACATTATTCTGGTGATTGCGCGCGTAGGCCACGCCCAGCGCCGTGCATTGCGGCGGGTGCGCGAAGAGCTGCGTCGCTTTGCCGGCAAGCAGATTGCCGTGGTGGTCAATGCCGTGCCGCAATCGCAGACCTACTACGGCGGATACGGTGGGTATCATGGCTACTATGCATCCAAGGATGACAAGTAGATTCTTCTCCGGTTTCTGGGCGGGGGTGGGTGTGCCTATACCTGCGGGTGAGTCGGATATACCCGCCCAAAGCCAAACGCGGAGCCTGTCATGACCGCAGATTACCCGTCCGGCCTGGGCAAAATACCGCGACGGCTCATCCAGATCGTCCCCCGCTTTCGACCGGATGCGGATGGCCTGGGCGAATTCGCTCTATGCCTGGGCGATGCGCTTTGGCGGCAGCACGCCGTACCCAGCGACTTTGTCGTCTGGTCTCCGCCGAGGCCTGTTCCTGAACTGCCGGCTCTCAGCGGCGATCAGTTTCCCCATCGCGTCTATCCATCCCTCCAGCGCGATCGGGAGAGATTCAAGGCTGCGCTCCGCCAGGCCGGTAGTCAATCTGAAAAACCGGTCGCGCTGTTGCACTACACCTCTTACGCCTTCTCCAAGGAAGGAATCGCCTGGTGGCTCCCTGGCCTGCTGCGGGAGTTTCTCCATGAAGGAGGCCGCATCGTCACCTTCTTTCACGAGCTCTACGCGGCCGGAAAATTCCCCAACAAGACCTGGTTCTCTTCCGGGCTGCAACGCCATATCTTTCGCGAAGTGCTGGCGCTGAGCAGCGCCGCCATCAGTTCCAATGATTTATATATGCGGCAGATGGCCGAGGACAACCGCAATGAGCGTCCGCTTGCATCTGCCGGCATCTGCTCCAATGTCGGCGAAGCGCAGATTCTCCCGCCAGTATCCGGGCGAATCCCACGGCTGGCGGTTTTTGGTCTTGCGCCCAGCCGCCGCCGGCTCTATGAACAGCATCTCTCCGTGCTCGTGCAACTGGCTCGGCATCTCCACGCAGAAGAGGTAGCGGATATCGGATCGGAAGGCGAGTGGCCGAAATTGCGCGAAGAAATTTCCGCGCGGCTGGGCGAAGCCGGAGTGCGGTTCAAGGTGCATGGCCCATTGCCCGCCACGGAGGTGGGCGATCTGCTCTCCCATAGCCTTGCCGGCGCGGTAAATTACAGCAGCGGAATGCACCTCAAATCAGGTATCGTCGGCGCATATCAAGCCTATGGACTCCCGGTCATTCTCTTTCGTCCGGTTGCTGACAGAGAGTCATCAGCCAAGCCGGACCCGACGTACCTCACTCCACAGGCGGTTCTGGCACAACACGCAGGGATGGAGCAGATGCTGAACGCCGCCGGCCGTGCCGGGTACGAATTTTACCGTGAGCATCGCTCCTATGACGCCATCCTCAGGCAGGTATTGCCCTGGCTTCAGTTCTCCTGATTCGGCTGCAGGCATCCGCCTACGACCTCCAACAGCCGCTTCCGGTAGTCACTCCACGACCATTCAGTTGCAATCCGGCAGGCAGCCGCGCTCATCTCCGCAAGCAGATCGGCATTCTCCGCCAACCGGGTCAACGCCGCCGCAATCGCGTCGCTGGAGCGTATGGGCACAATGAAACCGGAGACGCCATCTCGCACCACATCTTCTGTTCCGGAGTTGAGCGTTGTAATCACCGGCAACCCCTGCGACAGAGCCTCCAGCACCACCAGGGCGCGCCCCTCAAAGAGCGTGGGCAGCACCAGCACATCATGGTTGCGCATCGCCTCCAGCACCTTCTCATGCGGAAGAGAATGCGTCCATGTGTGCTGGTTAAGTTGAGCCGCCAACTCGTCCGGCAGGTGAGCACATCGCCCGATCAGCGAAAGCTTCGCCTGACCCCTCAGCAACTCCATCGCCCGCAGCAGATAACTGATCCCCTTCCGCTGTCCCACAGAGCCGACATATAGAACGCGCAACGGTCCTGAAGGGCGAGGCAGACGCACACAAGCCGACGTTGGAGTGGGGCAGCCATAAGGAACAATGGCAACCTTCCGCGCCGGAGAACCAGCCAGCGAATCCGCCACGAACCTGCTCGGAACAATCACCTGATCGGCTGCGGCAATCTCGGCATCTTTGCGCAGCAGCTTCTCCTCGGAGTCAATGCCCGCGGCCAGAGTCCGTCCCCAAAGCGGCTCCAGCTCAATCTCCTCATCGCGGATCGCCCTCCATCGCCGCAAATAGCCGATCGGCAGCTCGTAAAAGCAGAAGCATCCCCGTCCGCGGGCCGCGCGAAAACTCTTCAGGGCACAATCGTCGTAGGCATACACCGCGTCAGCGGTTTTGCTGCTGGCAATACTCCGCGCCACGGCCCGGTCGAGCGCCTTGCAAATTGCGTCCAGTGAAAAAGCCCCCGACTCATGGCGAGTCAGGCTGCGGACCTTGCTCCGCAAAGCAATGAGGCGAAAAATCTCCTGCCAGGGATGCGAATGAACCAAGGCAGCAGGAAGGCCGGGATAACTCCTCCTTGCCAACTCCGACCGAACGCCGCCAGGCAAAAAACGGTTCAAAAAACTCTCTGGCTTCCAGGCAATCGTCGTGTGATAACCGGCCAGCAAGCCCGCTTCGTTGAGCGCCTGCGCCGCCTGGCGCACATTCGCGTTCCCGGTGGGATGGACCAGAAGGACCGGCGGCTGCTTATCTGCGCTCAGGCTCATTCTCCGGAATCATAAAATAGATTCAAGCCTGCCTAACTTGCTACAAACAGGCTCCCGATCAAAGGCTACCATCCCAGTCGCGAACACAACTTGATTTATCATCAGTTCTGGACCGAAGCACTTCAGCCACTCGCATAACTCGCGCGCGAGCCGTGCGCTCACAGTATGCATCCCGCCGTCTGCAAGCGGAGGCCCGGTGGATTCACGAGAGGACAGGCAGCACCCGCGCCTATGAAACGACTGCTAACCTACAAGTCCTTTCTCATTCCCAAGCTCAGGCGGGTTACGGAGTTTCTCTCCGTCCAGGGCATAACCATGGCGGGGAACCTGCTCTACGGCCTGCTCTGCGTCCGCTGGCTGCCCATCGCCGGATACGCAAAATTCGTTGTCGTCTTCGGCATCTTTGGTTCTCTGGGCTTGTTGCTCAATGTCGGCATCTCCAACACCCTCGCGCCGCTGGTTGGCGAGCAGGTCGATGACAGGCAACTGATTGCCGATTACGTTGCCTCGCTGCGCACCGTTGCCCAATGGCTCTTTGCCATGGTTGCTCCGGCCTTGATTCTTATCTTTCCGTTTCTGGTGCGGCGGCAGCAATGGAGCTGGCAGGTTGTCGCTTCAATGGAAGCATTGATTCTGGTCGCCGCCTGGTTCGCGCGCATCAGTTCGGCCTATGGAGCGGTTCTGCTGCTGCGTCGCGATCGCAAACCCTGGTATCGCGCGCAGATGATATCGAGCTTGGGAACCCTGGCGCTGCTGCTCGTTTTTCAGGCATGCGGGCGATTGAATGAGTGGGTTGCAATCCTGCTCAATATCGCCGGTATTGTCTATGTCGGCGCAAGCTACTACTTCCGTTCGCAAAAACTGCTCGGCGTAACTGGAAACTCTTCGCCCGAGAAGCGCAAGGCAATCATTCATCTGGCCATGCCCAACGCGCCCAGCACCATCTATTATGCGGTGCAGGCCCAGATATCGCTGATGCTGATCACCTACTTTGGCCACGCCGCGGGGGTAGCGGGTGTCGGAGCCCTCACCCGCCTCACGCAGCTATTCACCGTCTTTGGCCAGATGAACCCGGTGCTGATCGAGCCGTATTTCGCAAAACTCCCCAAAGCCCGCCTGAAGCGCAATTATGTTGGAACGATTCTCGCTGCCAGCAGCCTGTGCTTGTGCCTTATCGGACTCGCCCACTATTTCCCGGAAGTTTTTCTCTGGGTGCTTGGCCCAAAGTATGCAACGTTGCGCTTTGAGGTCTTTCTGGTTATCACCAGCGGTTCCATCAGCTACGTCAACGGCGTCCTGTGGATCATACACTCCTCGCGCCGCTTCGTATACTGGTGGAACAATCTGCTCACTGTCATCGTGACTCTGCTTGTCCAGGCCTTCTACCTTTGGAAGTTCGACCTCAGCACAGTGCGTTCCGTCTTATACTTCAACATCTCTACTTCAACATCTTTTTTCTTCATTTGCGTCTTCTGCGGCATCTACGGATTCACCCGGGGTCCACGCGAATTGCATAAGATGTAGGAAAGCTCTACCGCTCGGAGAAGAAAATGAACCAGGCCTCAAGTCCGGCTGCAAAAACCCTCCGCCGCCAGGATGTCTGTACCCTCTTCGAGGGCGACTATCACTACGGAGTCGGCGCGCTCGTCAACTCACTGGTTCGGTCGGGTTACAAAGGCACTGTCTGGGCGGGTTATCGCGGCGCGCTCCCTCCCTGGGTGAGCCAACTCACGCCATTGAAGGAAGCTGGCCAGTATATGGTGGCCGATCAACTGCGCCTGGCATTCATTCCGCTCAATGTCAGCTTCCACTTTGCCAACTATAAGCCGGATTTCATGCTTGAGCTCCTCGCCAATCAGGCCCGCGAAGCGGATTATCTCTGGTACTTCGATCCCGATATCTGCGTCCGCTGCAACTGGTCGTTTTTTGAGAAGTGGGCGCGGCACGGCGTCGCCATCTGCCAGGATGCGACCAATAACATCATCCCTGCAAATGACCCGCTTTGCTATCAATGGCTGGAGGTGGGCGAAAGCGAAGGCCTCGGCCAGGGCCGCCCGCTCGGTCACTACTTCAACAGCGGCATGGTCGGTGTCGAGCCTGCCCACAAAAGCTTTCTCCAGCTCTGGAAGCGCATGATCGCTGTGGGTGTTGAGCGCGGTTGCAGCATTCAACGCATTGTCTCCCTGAGGCGCGACTTGCCCTTCCATGTCCTCGACCAGGATGCAATGGTGATCGCCGCCATGTTCACCGAGCATCCGCTCACCACCATGGCCCCCGATGCAATGGGCTTCGTGCCCGGCGGTTATGTCATGTATCACGTCCGCGGGCCAAAGCCGTGGCGGGGTTCGTTGCTCCGCCGGGCTCTGGGCGGAGTCGCTCCCTGCTCCGCGTCCAAGTTTTACTTCACGCAGGCATCCAGCCCCATCCGGCTTTACTCGCCGTTGCATTTTCGCTTCAAGCTGCTTGGGTGCGCCCTTGCTGCGGCGCTGGGGCGCTTCTACCATCGCAGCAGATAGCAGGCCGAGAGAGAATGGAAGCAAAGATGCCGGCAGACCGCGAATCACAATCCTCAGTGCCCAGCCATGGTCAAGTGATCTGCACCCTCATCGAGGGCGACTATCACCTCGGCCTCGCGGCATTGATCAATTCAATTGTGCGCGGCGGCTTCCGAGGGCTCTTCTGGATCGGTTATCGCGGTTCCCTGCCGCCCTGGACGGCGCAGTTGAACCGCTGTGAAGACGGCCTCTTCAAGGTTGGCGACGCTCTGCTCGGCTTTGAAGAACAGAAGACTCAAATTCACTTTGGCCAATACAAATCCGAGTTTCTATCGAGTATCGTCGATCGCGGAATTACCACCAAAAGCCTCTGGTACTTTGACCCCGATATCACAGTCATGTGCGACTGGAATTTCTTTGAGAAGTGGGTTCGCCACGGCGTCTGCCTCTGCCAAGACGATGGCTACGGCTTCATGCCCGCGCGCCATCCTTTGCGCTGCGCCTGGATCGAGCTGGCCCGCGAGGCAGGCTGGGGAGAACCAAAGAATCTCTTGAACCAGTACTTCAACAGCGGCTTCGTTGGACTCGATATAGGCAATCGTGCCCTTCTTGAAAGATGGCTGGCTGCGGTCCGATTGGCGCGCGCCAACGGCGTAAAGCCCGATCAGTTTCAAAAGGGAAGCCGCACGCAGACCTTCTATACCGTCGATCAGGATGCGATGAACATGGCTGCAATGTACTCCGATGTGCCGCTCAGTCCAATGGGTCCGGAAGGCATGAATTTTTTCCACGGCGGCTTCGTGATGCACCACTCCATCACATCTCCAAAGCCGTGGCGCAAAGACTTTCTGCGCGCGTGGTTCCGGGGCGCGCCGCCCACCAAGGCTGAACTCCACTTTTTGCAGTGCCTCGACGGGCCGGTTTACCCATATTCGTCGCGCGAGCTGAAAAAAATGCGCCGAAGCGCGGCCATTGCCTCCAGGCTTGGACGGTTTTATCGCTGGGTTTAAGGCGGCGCTCAGCTTAGGTAAGCGCAGATTGATGCTTACCTGCCGCTGCGCGTGATACACTCCGGTTGAGAATCGAGGACGAATTGCCGCGCCGCGTGAAGCGTGGCTCAAGATTCAGGCCGAGCGTTTTTGCTTGCCAATGCGTCCACTGCCAGTGCGGCCAAATAACAAAAATTGTTCCCGGACCCGTTCCGGTGCTGTAGAAACTCAAAAATGAAAAAGCATACCAGCTGGAGCCCCCTAACGATGAAAACCGCTGCATTGATCCTGCTCATGGCGGCAAGCGCCGCCGCCCAAACTGCCCCTAAACCGGCTGCTCCCGCCGCCGCCAAGCCGGCTGCCGCTGCAACAAAATCTGCAACCGCAACCGCCACAGGAATCAAGCTGCCTCCCGGCATTCCTCCGGGCAAGGGCATCATTAAGACGGCCTTCACTGCGACCCTCCGCTATCAGGACATCGTGGTCGGCACCGGTGCTGACGCCGAGCCGAACAAGCTCTACAAGGTGCACTACACGGGCTATCGCGCCGCCGACGGCGTCAAGTTCGACTCCTCCTATGACCACCCCCGCCAGCCGGTCAAGGACAAGGACGGCAAGCCGGTGCTGGGCGAGGACGGCAAGCCGAAGCTCGGCGACCCTCAGCCCATGCCCTTTGCGCAGGGTCAGGGGCGCACCATTCCCGGCTTTGACATGGGCTTTGTCGGCATGAAGGTCGGTGGCAAGCGCCGCCTCTTCATCCCTTACCAGTTGGCCTACGGAACCAAGGAGATTCCCGACCACGGTCCGGAGCATCCCGGAATCCCCGCCAAGTCGGACCTCATCTTCGATGTCGAACTGGTCGATGTCTCTGAGATGCCCGCGCCGCCGCAGCGTGGCCCAATGGGCGGAATGCCTCCCCATCCGGGCGCGCCTGGTGCTCCTGGGGCGCCCGCTCATCCTGGCGCACCCACAGCTCCGGCCGGCGCGCCAACATCGAGCACGCCCGCTGCTCCTGCAACTCCAACAGCGGCCCCGGCTGCTTCAGCACCCGCTACCGCTCCTGCACCCGCAGCGCCAGCAACACCCGCTGCACCGCAATCCAAGTAAGATCGCCTCTCAAGCCACGCCGGCAGGTAACTCCGGCGTGGCATTAATCAGTTGCCGCGTATAAGCTTCTTTCGGATTCGCGCACAGGCCCTCCGCTTCGCCCACCTCCACCAGTCGGCCCTGCTCCATCACAGCAATCCGTGTAGAGAGATAGCGCACCAGCGGCATCGAGTGAGAAATAAATAGATAAGTCAGTCCGTGATCTCTCTGCAACACGCGCAGCAGATTCACGATCTGTGCTCCCACACTAACATCCAGAGCCGACACCGGCTCATCCAGAATCAGCAAGCGCGGCTGCAGCGCCAGCGCCCGGGCAATGTTGATCCGCTGCCGTTGCCCGCCTGAAAACTCATGTGGGTAGCGCCCCAGCGCCGACTCATCCAGGCCCACCTGCCCAAGCAATTCAACAGCCCGCTTGCGCCGCGCGTCCTTGCCTTGCTGATACCCATGAATCACCAGCGGCTCGGTGACAATTTCCAGCACCTTCATGCGTGGATTCAACGCTGCGTAAGGATCCTGAAAAACCGGCTGCATCTG